>MTLD01000325.1_pt1 | contig 21277 bp, 20 predicted proteins | sample 1982471 | NCBI WGS metagenome assembly MTLD01 (sample SAMN05712604, study PRJNA340218) | biofilm metagenome | isolation source: sample SPM anode biofilm adapted to -50 mV | place: USA | collected 2012-02-03 | reverse complement strand
CGGGCCGATGCCGACCTCTTCCGCCAGCAGATCGCTCAATCCCAGATAATAGATTTCGGTGTGCAGCCGCCAGTCCGGGGTTATGCCGGCCTTGACCTTGAATTTCAACTTAAGGGGGATGGCTTGCGTTTCAAACATGCTGTTGCTCAGCGTCATGGCAATCGGCAAGGTGACATACAGGTAGTTGTCCGCCGCGCTGACAACGATCAGTCCGTTGCGGGTCACGTCCGCTGCCAACCCCATGGTCTTGGTCGAGCCTTTGTACAGGTTCTTGCGTATTGTCTGGTTCAGGACCCTGGCCAGATCGCCTGTCGAAGCCTCGACAGGGATGTTGAGCGTGGAGGTTTCCCTTTTCAGTGCCGTGCGGAATGCCTCATCCGCCGGCCTCTCCGCGGTGAGCGGTTTGACGCCGGCGCAGGAACAGAGCGTCAGGATTGAGATTGAAAGTACTGCCAGTGATAGGAGCTTTTTTCTTGAAATCATGTGCAAACCTTTCCTTGTGGCTATTGTGCGTGGCGCTGCAACGGCGCTAGCGGCAAAGCGATTTTTGGAGCCTCGAACCCGGACCTTATCACCACCAAGGAGTCAGCGTCAATATGGTCGTTCGGGTGACGGTGCGGTCAGGATTACGGGGTATGGGGTTCGGATCCCTAAGCATTGGCCGGAAAATTCAATCCTTCCTGCTCGCGTGTTGACCGGTCTATTGCGAAGCGCTTGATCCCTGTTATGATTTATAAAATATTTTAACTGGCAATGCCGGGGAATCAGATGCTGCCAGGGACGAAGCGCCACGATCAAACACACGGATTAAATCAATAGAGTCCACAACAAAATGAAAGGGGTTTGATATGGAATTCCAAGGAATGACCCGCCGGGATTTTATTAAAACCGTCGGCATTACCACGGCAATGGCTGCCACCGGAACTATTCCGTCGGCACTGTATGCCAGCGAACGAAAACTTGTCGCCTACCCGGAAAAGGCCGAACTCTTGCTGCTGACCTCCAGGCCGCCGCAATTGGAAACGCCTTTGCAGTATTTCCGGGAACTGGTGACGCCGAACGAGGCCCTGTTTGTACGCTGGCACCTTGCCAACATACCGACTTCAGTGGACCTGGATACCTGGCGTCTGAGGATTCACGGCAACGTTGGCAAACAGCTTTCGCTGTCGTTGGACAACCTGAAAAAATTTGAGAAAGTGGGCTACACCGCTGTCATCCAGTGTGCGGGCAATGGCAGGAGTTTCTTTGACCCTCCTGTTTTTGGAGGGCAATGGCTGAACGGGGCAATGGGTAACTGTACCTGGGGGGGAGTGCGTCTCAAGGATGTCCTCAAAAGTGCCGGCATCAAGGCCGGCTCGACAGAGGTTTTCTTCAGGGGGCTGGATACGGCTGTTTTGCCCACGACACCGAACTTCATGAAGAGCCTGCCCCTGGATAAGGCCCAGGAGGACGATATCATCATCGCCTATGAGATGAATGGCCGGGAACTGCCCATGCTGAACGGCTTCCCGGTGCGCTTGGTTGTGCCGGGATGGTATGCCTCCTACTGGGTGAAATCGCTCTCCGATATCGAAGTCAGCGTCAAGCCCAGCAGCAGTTTCTGGATGAAGACCGCCTATCGGATTCCCGACAATCCCTGCGGCTGTGTCGAGCCGGGTACAGTCCCCAAGAAGAGCGTTCCGATCAATCGCATGACCACCCGTTCACTGATGATCAATCCGGAAGATGGTGCCAGGCTCAACTCCGGCCAGGCCATAGAGCTCATGGGTGTGGCATTCTCCGGCGGCTACAGCATCAAAGAGGTCCTGGTCTCGGTCGACAACGGCATGAACTGGCAGCCGGCCCGCCTGGGCAAAGATCTGGGGCGCTACTCGTGGATACAGTGGTTCTATCCATGGCAGCCGGTTAAAGCGGGCAACTATCGCATCCTGGTCAAGGCAACCAACAGTATCGGCGAATCACAACCTTTTGACGGCCTTTGGAATCCCTCGGGCTATCTCTTGAACAAGGTGGAAAAATACAATCTGACAGTAGCTTAGATACCTGGGAGGGTGACTATGAAAATCAAGTTCCTGCTGCTTGCCGGCGCATCCATCGTTTGTGCTGCCGTGGCCATTGCCGCTGAAAAGGGTTCAACCAAGGAAGGATCAAAACGCAGCATCAGCTTGCCGGCGCCGTCCGTTTTCCTGAAGGACGGGCCCGGTATGGATGAGACCCGCAGATATTGTGGCATTTGCCACAGCCTCGACTACATCACCACGCAACAGAAATTTCCAAAGGTAAAGTGGCAGGGCGTAGTAAACAAGATGATCAAAACCTACGGGGCTCCAATACCCGATAAGGACGCCAAAATCATCGTTGACTATATCAGCACCAACTACGGCTCAGGCAAATGACATGAAATAAGGGGGCATGCCTCAACCGGCCTGGCCGGTTGAGGCGCCTATTCCGCCCCATCCGTCTGCACACCTTCCGCACCCGACGCAGGCTGTTGTTCCACGGCATTGGGCTCGGGTTGGTCAGGTGCTGGCTGCTTGACTGGTTCGTCGCCATTCTTTGAGCAATCCTCACCAGGTTCCGTTCCCACAATATAGTACTCATCACGTTTATCCTGGCTGTCAGCCGTTGCCAGGCAACCGGTCGCCGGATCGATGGCAACGGAGACCACTGTCTCGGGCATGGGGAAATCGATGGCTGGCTGAGCTTTCAGGGCCGGGCGCATGAACCGTTCCCAGATCGGTGCTGCAACCGCGCCACCGGTAAACCCTCTCCCTCCGGGTTTGGGCTTGTCATAGCCTACCCAGATGCCGGTTACCATCCTGGGCGTATAGCCGATGAACCAGGCATCGCGATAATCGTTGGTGGTGCCGGTCTTTCCGGCGGCCGGGCGTGTCTGGCTGAATTTCTTCAGGGATTTGGCGGTACCGTACGTCAAGACATCCTTGAGCATCTGGGTGGTGACAAAGGCGGCGGCCGGGGAAATGGCCGGCGTGATTATTGGCGGGTTCTCGCTCCAGGTGCGGCGGTTACGGTCGTAGATACGGATGATGGCTCTGGATTTGGGCAGTAAGCCGCCATTGGCAAGGGGAGAATAGGCCTGCACCAGGTCGTTCAAGGTGACTTCATCGGTTCCCAGGGCCAGGGAGAGACCATTTTGCGGCCGTAGAGACAGGCCCATTTTTGCGGCGAAATCGACAAAATAGGGGACCCCGATGTCATTCAGCAGTTTGACTGCGATGACGTTGTTGGAGTATGCCAGGGCCTGCCTCAGGGAAATCTCCCCGTACTGTTCCTTACCGTAGTTCAAAGGTTTCCAGACTTCATTGTTGCCTTTATCATAGGCGACCGGCGTATCATCCCAGAGGCTGCCCGCGGTAAACCCCTTTTCCAGGGCAGCGGCGTAGATAATGGGCTTGATGGCCGAACCGGGCTGACGCTTGGCCTGGAAGGCGCGGTTAAAGGCGCTCTGGTCATCTGTGCCGCCAACGGCAGCCAGGACATCACCAGTTGCCGGATCCAGGCAGACCAATGCCCCCTGCAACTGGGGAGAAATCCGCTTTACCCCCTCTTTCAAGGTCTTTTCCGCCAGTTTCTGCAGGTTCAGGTCCAGGGCTGCCGTCACTTCCAATCCGCCTTGTTCGACAATTCCCGCCCCGTACCGCTCGATCAGCTTGTTTCGGAGATAAGCCAGGTACTGGGGGGCCTGGCCAGTTTTGATCACTGCTGCCGGATGGGCCCGCAACTGTTGCCTCTGTCTGGGAGTGATCATTTTCAGGTCCGCCATCCGTTTGAGGACCACGTCGCGCCGCCCGGTGACGTTGGCCGATTTTCCCAACGGATTGTAGCGGCCCGGGTTTTTCGGCACTCCCGCCAACATGGCGCATTCCGCGTCGGTCAACTCCTCCGGGTTTTTGTCGAAATAGAGGCGGGCCGCCTGGACAATGCCCCAGGCACCGTTTCCGTAGTATATCTCGTTGAAATACATCTCCAGAATCTGCTTCTTGGTATATTTCTGCTCAAACTCCATGGCCATTTTGGCCTCTTCCAATTTCCGTTCGATGGTTTTCGCGCCCGACAGGTACATGTTCTTGATCAACTGCTGGGTGATGGTCGAACCCCCTTCGGCCAATTTCCCCTTGGCCACATCCTTTACCAGGGCTCGGGCGATCCCCAGGATATCGATCCCGCCATGCTCGTAGAATCGGGCGTCTTCGACCGCTACCAGGGCATTTTGCAGGAAAACAGGGATGCGGTCGATGGTGACCCAATACCTCTTCTCAGGCAGTATCCGGCCGACAAAGCGCCTGTGGTTGTCAAAGACCTTGATGGAGGAATAACCGGGTGCAAGGGGAGGGTAGATGGCGAAGTTCTCTTGGGCCGGCGCTGTTGCTGCCAGGCACAAGACCAGAAAAGTCCCCAGAATGGCGGCATGAAGCAATTTTCTACAGCAGGGTAATACTGTCGAGTTCAAGATAGGTCTGTCCTTTGTAAGTGCCGTACCCAATATAATTCACCTTATTTACCTTATCAAGTCTTGTTGTCAAAGGATGGTATCTCCAATTGCATTTCAGATCTACCTGATTTTTCATAATTTTTACATAATTCAACCACAATTGCCTGTTAGTGTTCTTAATCATCGGCAGGGAACATACATCTCCCGGTTCAGTGGGATGGGTGACGGCATGGGTTGGTGCCGGAATCCGTGCCGTCAAAATATCAGGATTCGGAAGGGAGTGAAAGATGGGAATACGGGTTATCAAGCGGATGGCAATCATGAGCCTGTTCGGCGTTATGGTTCCGGCCGGGGTATGGGCCAGTTTCGGACCACAGGGTGGCGGCGAACGCAGAGAGCCGCCCCGGGAGGCATTCGATGCCTGTAAGGACAAGAGCGAAGGGGCTGCGGTGGAGGTCGTCACCCCGCGCGGCGATACGATCAAGGCTACCTGCAAAAAATTCAAGGATCAACTGGTGGCGGTCCCAGAAGGCGCTCCGCCCGCACCTCCAGGAGGCGAAGCCAACCAAAGGTGAGAAATTAGCGGACGACGGCAGATAAAATGCTGCCAATAATGAAAGGAGAATCCTTATGAAACGGCGGATCATCATATGCATTTTGCTGGCGGCCGTGGCGGTCGGGGGCAATGCGATCCGTGCATTGGCCTCGGCTGACGAACAAAGAGAGATGGGGGGATGGGGACCGGGTCCGGCAGACATGATGCCCCCGCCTCTTGATGGAATGATCGATCACATGTCCAGGCAGCTCAAGCTGACCAATGATCAGCAGGCAAAAATAAAGACGCTCCTGGCGGCAGACAGGGAAAAGGCCATGCCGCTTGTGAAGAAGATGGCGGAATGCCGCAAGCAGTTGCATGAGGCTGGCCAGGCGGCAAAGTTCAACGAGGCGGAAGTCAGGGCAATAGCGGCAAAGCAGGCCCAGGCCGAGGCAGAACTGATTGTTTCCCGTGAGCGGGTCCGAAGCCGAATCAACGCATTATTGACCCCTGAACAGCGCTCGCTGGCCGAGAGATTGCCACCGCCACCCCCGCGTCACCGCGGCCAGGAGCCCGGGGGGCGCTACGGATGCGAGCAGATGTCCGGACACATGCCACCTCCCCCTCCCTGGGATGGCGGCGGAAGGCCCGGGCCCGGCGGTGAAGAAGGCAGGAGACAGGCCCCTGGCCCGGATAATCAATGGTAAAGGAGGCGACAATGGCAATGGGCAACTTTATCGTGGAAGAGCGCGAAGTTAAGCCGTTAAAGCTTGATGTCCTGGGTATGGCAATAACCGAAATCGATCAGCTATCTGCCTTGGAGAGCGGTATGGAGATGTCGTCCGGGCTTATTGTCATGGCGGTGAATCATGGTTGCGCGGCGCATTTGGCAGGGGTGGAGAATGGCGACATCATCTTTGAGGTGGACAGCAAACCGATCAGGACAATTGAGGATCTGAAGAACCAACTGGCAGCGCACGAGCCACAAGAGCCGATTGGGTTATTGTTCCGGCGAATCGGCGCGTGGCGGTATATGGCCCTTCCCGTCGAAGAGAACAGCCTGAAAGAATATAAAAGGTCGTATCGCTACTAAAGGAGGAATAACCCTAACATTATGAATCCAGTTTATTGCCCGTATTTAGCGGAATTTCAGTCGCAAAATCCTCAGCGCAATCGCAGTCCTCCCGAGCTTTCCCTCAACCCTCCCCTTTCCCTGTCCCTCCCCCCCAGCGGGGGGAGGGATTTTTTTACGAATACATCGAATACCTCTGTCGGTCGGTATTCTTCAAGGCTTCCTCGCAGAGGGCCGGCCAAGGGAGCGATCATCCGCTTCGTGGCCTAAACGGTAGACGAAAGCAGCGTACTGGCACTGTTTGCAGCATCATCCGCATACTGCGTGGTACTCATTTGCTGGTAACTCTTCAGTGCTGAGGTGAGTAAGGCCTTGAGTGTGGTGATCGGATCGTTTTCCGATGTGTCTGATGATGAAGTAGATGAAGTCGATGATGTGGATGACGAATTTTCGTTCAAAGCGTCCAGCAGGGCCTGAAGCGTGTTGGCGACGGTATCCTCGGAATCGCTGCCCTGTGCCTGGCCATTGCCCGGCGGCGGACCTGGCGGCGGTCCCTGTGGCCGGGATGACAACTTGTCCTCGATATTGGAGAAAATATCCTGGGCATCGCTCAAACTGCCGGATTCAAGGGCGTTGCCGAGGCTTTGAAGATCCTGGCTGAACGGGTCGTTGCTCTGTCCGCCATTCTGCGAGGATACTTCCTTTTGTAGCGCGGCAAGTGCTGTCTGGGCATCGGACAGGTTGCCTGACGACAAGGCATCGCTCAGGGCCTGAAAACTCTTTTGCAGGGTGTCGGCATCCGAAGATGTTGACGAATCGTTTGACGTGTCGCTTGAGCTTGTTGAAAGGGCTGCTTCGATATCCATCTGCTGTTTGGCAAACTCGCCGTGTCCCTTCAGATGTTGCTCGATTTTGGACATAACTTTTTGGGCATCAGCCAGATTGCCTGATTCGAGCGCCGTACCCAGGCTTTCGATATCCTTGTTCATGGGGTTGTTGCTGTCGCTGCTTTCGGACGTGGTATCCGATTGCAGGGTTTCATATGCTTTCTGGGCATCGCTCAGGCTCCCGGATTGCAGCGCCGTGCCGATATCCTGAAAATCTTCCTTTATCTTGGCAAACGGGTTTGTATAACTGCTGCTGGAAGAAATTGCCGAAATTGACATTTATTACCTCCTTTAAAAAGTGAGATGAATCAGGTTCCGCAAACATGTCCGGAACTTGCGGGTGGGGCTGCCAAAGCAGCCGATGATGTGGCCAGGTGTTGTCTCCTTTCTTAAAATATAGTCTCTCGGAAAAACTGCCGGTTTCACCTCCATTCAGCCAATGACGTGACATCTCCAGGCACCTACCACCGATGAATCGGAAGCAGAGCTAGTACTGCTTATAATTTTTGTAGGTTAGTATCTCTGTATGCGCAAAATAAGGACGAATTATGAATTAAATGTGGAAATCAGGAAGGAGTTGGGATGATTGCTACGGGCCGGCACTGATGCCGGGAGGACAGGATCGCGATGAAAGCGCCTTTATTTCAGGCATAAGAAGAGTTTAAGTCATAGGGTATAAGCTATGTGAACGACGCAACAGGCTCAGCTTTTGCTCAGTGCACCACGCCAATAGTCTCTTTCCAGGCCGTAAGGCCGCGCATGATCATTTCGATGGCGAATGTGCCGACAACGAGGGCCGTGACACGTCCGGCAACGTCGATGTATCGCTGGACAAGATCTTCGTTCCGTACCCGAACATAATCGTGAATATACTTCAAAATGATCATCAGGCTTACACTGGCCAGAACGGCAAGCATAATGGCCAGTACCGCGTTTACCTGGCTCAGGCGCTTTCCCACCACGATACTGGCTCCAATGGTCCCGGGGCCGATCATGAGCGGCATGGCTATGGAGCCGGCAATGTGCCGCGATTCACCCCGCAGCCCTTTTATGGCCGAGTTCCCCTCAAAGACAAACCGGAGGGCGATCAGCAGAAATACAATACCGCCGAATACCTGGAAAGAAGCGAATTCGGCTTGCAGAAGATCTTTGAACAGAACATCGCCAAGTATGGCCGCAAGAGAAAACACGATGCAGCTGATGATGCCGGCCCTTATGATTACGCTGCGAAAAGTTGCCATAGGCAGTTTGTCAAATACGTCGATCAAATAAACCACCAGCAGGAATGGGTTCAACAGCATGAACAGCAATGTCGTTGCTCGGATGAAATCCAGCATGTCCACCTCGCCTTATCTCAATAATCACGGATACGCCAGCAGGAAGCCCGTGCTCGCCATGTAACACTTTCTGGATACGATTATATGTTGGCATACATATAATTTGCACACAAATGAATACAAGTCAATCTTTAGCCGGACTGTGTTTTGTAACCAGCTTAAATAAAAGGAGTATTTGGTTGGATGCCGAATGGGCGGCCGGGAATGGTATATCGTTCAGATTGGGGGGATTCCGCCAAAGGGAACGCCTTGAAAGTTTATCATCCAGCAATGAACTTTTGGGCGTTCCCAATGAGTTACGGCAATTGTCATGTCACGGGGCGCTCTGGCCCGTGGGGCGGATCATGATTTCACTGACATTGACGTGGGGCGGCAAGGTCAACAGCCAATGGATGCCGTCGGCAATGGCCTGGGGTTCGAGCAGCTTGCCGAACTGGGCAATCGAACTGCCGAAGTTTTTCTCGTCGTAACCGGCGACCTTCTGGAAGCCGCTGACCACGATGCCGGGCATAACCAGCGAAACGCGGACACCATGGCCGCAAACCTCTCGGCGCAACCCTTCGGCAAGGGCGCCCACCGCGAACTTGCTGGAACCGTAGAAGCCGCTGAAGGGCGAGATATTTCGCCCCACCACGGAGCCGACAACCACGATGTCGCCCCCCTTCCGCCCGGCCAGGTACTGCCCGGAAACAGGGGGGGGTCAAGTCTTGAAATAGCACTTTTTCGCATTAATCACCTTGCTGACAGTGGTGTAATGGATGTCCAGCGCCCGGGCGATGTCCGTGAGCGTGTAGCCGTGCTGACCGTGGGCGATCCGGATGAGGCGGTTACGCTCCTGCCTGGGCAATGTGCCGCCCGCCGGAAACATCTCGGCAAGGGCAGGCCGACCCGCATGCCGCTGATGCCGCGGAATCTCCTTGATCGCTTCCTTCCCGCCAAGCCGCTCCCGCACCTGCGTCACAAACGCCTCCGTACCGAGAATGACCTGCCCGCACAGTTTTTTCCAGGGTGATTCCTGCTGTTCCGTTCCTTCCTGAACGAACTGGCGGTAGCGGCGCCCAGCCTCGGCCCGGGTGGCGGCAAAATTGGCCAGCAACCACTCCGTGCAGAGAAATTCCGGAACGTCAGCCTTGCCAAGCGTCGGGAGATAACTGCTCCACGGATACAGTTCCGTCCGCTCAACCATCTTGGCCCGCACCGGATTCAGCACCACATAGCGGCATAATTCCAGCAGGTGGCTTTCCTTTTCCACCAGCACCGCCTTGAACCGTCCCTTGAGCAGATGACCATCCTGGTGGTGTATCCGGTTGTATGCCTGGGTATAGACGCCGTTCAGGTGGCGCATGCCGGCGGAGAGGTTGCCTTCCGGGGTTTCGATGAGCAGGTGGTAGTGATTGTCCATCAAGCAATATGCGTGGCAGAGCCAGTTGAAGCGTTTTACCGTCTGTTCGAGGATTGAGAGGAAGGTATGGCGGTCGCGGTCATCGCTAAAAATGTCAGCCCGGGCATTGCCGCGCGAGGCAACGTGGTAGACGGCACCGGGGTATTCTATGCGCAGTTGGCGAGCCATGAGGGGACTATAGCATGAAAAACTTATAATTCAAGACTTGACCCCGCAGGGACCGTGACCCCGCAGGGACCTGATAATTCAAGACTTGACCCCGCAGGGACCTGACCTGGTCATTGCCCGGCGGCGGTCCCTGCGGCGGAGATGACAGCTTGTCCTGGATAACGTAGGGCAAAACATTCAATTACAGGGGGGTGCCCCATTGTAACGGGGCACCCAATTGGTATGTATTGCTTTGTCAGTTATTGTCTAGACAATATGAGATTGTATTGTTTAAAACCGCCACCTTCGTATGTGGTGCCATTCATGGTTACATTATACTCATCCGCGAGTACGATATTTTGCATGCCCAGAGGAGTTTTGGGATCGTTTTCAATCGGCTGCTGAAGAGATGTTACATAATACGCGCTTTGGGTATAAAGCAAATTGTAGGTCGGAGGTGTAATCAGAATTCCCCATGATGAAGCCTGGTTGATTCCGCACCACCAGTAGACAGAGCCTACGCTGAAATAAATACTAGCAGAAAGGCCTTTATCGCCAACAATTGTACCAACAAACTTCATTTGCTGGGCATCGTAAGCGAGTGTTGTACTAACATTTTGGGGTGTGGCGGCAGTTTGATAGCCAGACGTTATTTCGGTCAACGTCCCCTTCCAAACTCCGGATAGATCGACGGTCATCTTAGGAGTAGCGGTGACAGTCACTGTGGTTGTAATACTCTTGCTCGCATCGGCCACGCTGGTAGCTTTTACGTGGTATGTTCCTGCGTTTGATGGCGCGGTATAGACTCCTTCACTTGTTACGCTGCCACCACCTGCCTCAATGACGCTCCATGTGACAGCCTGGTTTATAGCGCCAATCACGATCGCCTTGAAAGAAACCCTGCCGCCAGTTGCAATGGTATCACTCGCAGGATAAGCATATGCCGCCCCCACGGCTTGGGTCGATATGGTTGGAATGTTGGCAGTTTCGATCTGCCCGCTAAGGATGTTGCCGCTCAGCGTTGTAGCAAGTATGCTGGCGCCGTTCACCTTGTTAGATATGGTCAAGCTACCGTTGTTTATGACGATTGCGATCATGTCGAACAGCAGGTCGAGCCCGCTGTGGTTTGCTGTGTACGTGTCGGATATGAAGTTGGTTGTGGCAACGCCGTACTGCGAAAGCATTTGCTGGAGCAGTGTCTTGATTTGCGGCATGACAGTTGCCAGCGCTGATTTGAGCGCCTGCAACTGGTCGGGGGTCAGGTTGGCATAAAGGGAAGCAGGATCTACACCGCTGTTTGCCTGGACCACCGCAAGGTTTGAAAGTGGATTAATGTTCGCGATACCTGGCGTTCCAGCCAATGAATAAAGTATGTAGTTCTGCCCGCCTGCTGTCCCAACAGCCTTGAGGAGGAACGGGGCGGTAAGACCAGTGACATCAAAGGAAAACGAACCGTCGGCGTTGATCGGGGTCGATATTTCCTTCGCCGGGTTTGAAGAGTCCTTCAAATAGACATTGCCGCTGATTACGGTGCCGGTAGCAGCTACACCAGAAACCGTCTGAGACGATAACTGGTTATTGCCGGTATTATTTAGGGAAGTACTGCTGCTTCCACTGCCGCCGCAACCCATCATAAGTATAACTATTATAAAGAATATTGTTGAATTCCATAATCTCATCAAAGTTAATGCCTCCTCTATTTATTCTTAGCAATTCGCTCTGGTCGGACCCATTGAGACATGATCGCTTTTTCCACTTTGACTTTATCCATAACTGGATATTCAGAAATGTAGGCTTTAATGTCTTCTTCGTACTTGTCTGAAATCGAGACATCGAATGTTCCTGAAGAGAAACCTGCAACCGCTTGATCAATGAGTGGTATGAGAGAGCCTGCGCGTTCTTCTGTGTCGTTTTTCCGTTCCCTAATAGTTGCATCTATATGCCCCAAGTAGACAACAGAATTAGGCTTTATTTCTATCATGGTATTTACTGGCACTACAGCCATGGCATTCATCAGCAGCGGAATCTGATAGTTAGCCCAAATACTAGCAAAATTATATTTACCCGGTTTAAGCGGGAAACTCATTAAGTATTCATTGTACTGATCCTTTTCACTTTTAAAAGGCTCGATTTTTAAATCAATATGCGTCTTTTCGGCATTTGAAGAATTTGCGAAGAAAAAGGCATAAACCAGATTCGGCTGATAGCCAGGCTTGTTTTGATTTGAGATCCTTATCGATGCCAGTGCTATTGATTTTTCAGACAAATCAATTTTGTCTTGCCCTTTGGTAAGCGCCATGTTGGCTGCACACCCGGAAAACATAAACATCATAACAACGCTCATCAGACAATAAATTCTTTGCTTCATTGACATCTCCTCTCGGGGTTGATTTGGTGATGAAAGCCATGGGACAATTGGCAGGTGGTGGGGTCTTACAAAAGTCAGCCTGATAACATCCCAATATTACAGGTGAATAGGTAATTTATGCCCTGCGTATCCTTAAACTCCTGTTTTACGTAAGTGTCATCATCGGCTAATGCTAAACCTGTCGGGATACAAAGTGCTAATAAACAATATAGAGCCGTAATTCGTTTCATATATTCTCCCTTAGTAGCTGATTAGTGGTATTTGGTTAGAAGAAAGAGCAAAGGGGTCAAGTCTTGAGAGCAAAGGGGTCAAGTCTTGAAATATCACTTTTCAAGTACCTTCCATCAAAATCTTATATTTCAAGACTTGACCCCCAAAGCACTTAATCAAAATCTTATATTTCAAGACTTGACCCCCAAAGCACTTAAGACTTGACCCCCAAAGCACTTGACCCCCAAAGGGACCTGACCCCCAAAGGGACCCCGAGTCCGCTACTTTTGCAACGGACTCACACTGTGACTACTTGAAGTAACCAGCGATCTGGGTGGCGAGACGATCCGAAATAGATTTGGATGCCTCGGCGCGGTTGATGTTGGTCTGAACTGCGTTCACACCGATTCGTGTCCGGTATTCCTGGCGGGTATCCTTGATCTCGCGCTCGGTATGTTTGTTGGTTGAAGCCCCCTGCTTGAGATCAGAGACCTCTGTGCCTCGGACACCACCCTCAACCGCCTCTTTGATGGATACGTCTACCACGCCGACATACGTGTCAACATGGACCAGTGAGCCGGCCAGGGCACCGAGGCCAGCTCCTGCTGCGCCTACGGCCAGGCCGGTCAAACCGCCGCCATAGTTGCGTATGCCGTTGCCGTTGGCGATCATCGCGCCTGCGAGCGCCCCGCCGACCCCGCCGGCGACCGCACCTTCCATTGTCATGTCTTTTTTCTGTTCGCCCAGGTACAGCAGGTTTGCTTGGAGCAAATAGGACGCGTCCTTGGGGTTGGTGGTCACCTTACGGCCTGCTGCGGTGATCTTGTCTTTGATGGCCTGGCCGAAGTCAATCTCAGAAAAATCTGACGTGTTGGTTACCCTGACGTAGATCGGCTTGTTGGACTCAAGCACTTCTGGTTCCAAGAAGATGGTGTCTGACATCTTGGCATGAACTTCCAGGTTCCGGTGGGAGATGGCCGCGCAGCCGGTCATGGACATGGTTGCGACGACAAGGGCGAGGAGGGGCAGGAACAACAGGCTTTTTTTCATAACAACTCCTTTGCGTGGTGGGTTCGACATCGGTTGGTGAATCAAGTTATTGCACGGTATATATGGGTTCTATTGTAGAGTACGACGTTTCCAAGTCTTTCAGCAGTTGAGCGGAGGTGAAGGCCACTTCGCGTATTTCTTGGATACCTCATTAGAGCACAAATTTTGGATATATGAATATTCACAGATAAGTCATAAAAGCCTTTAGCAATGTCTATGCCGTCAGCCCATACCTGCCAACTGTTGAGAAGTTTTTGTCCAATAGCTTGTAATTATTATATATTTACATTAACTAACCGTTTATAATATTCAATCCATTTAAATTCTTGGGCTCCTGGATGCACAGGTCATACAGGGCTTTAATTCCTTAATTGTTATAATCAATTAGCTGCTAGATCCATCATCCTGAAGCTACTGCATATTCAGGAAACATTGGCACCAAGCATCAAGAACGACTCGTATGCCATGGCTCCAGTTTCCCCTCTCTGGAATCCAGTGCATAGTCCGTTGCCAGCTGTTACCTAACCGACTTGACTTTAGGTCGAACCAAAATTAATTGAGACAAGCGTGAGACATACCTGAGACAGGATGTGACAATTAATGTGACAAACAGGAGGTGGGTGGTCCGGGGTACACTGATATCAATCAACAATCATCCCAAAAATAACCGTTTACTACAGCGGGGGAGCACTGCCGGCTTAGCGTCTGAACCGCAACCGAACAGCGCCCCCCACCCCATCACGGCGCGCTCTGGCCTGTAGGCCGGATCATGATTTCACTGACATTCACATGAGGCGGCTGGGTGAGCAGCCAATGGATGCCGTCGGCAATGGCCTGGGGTTCGAGCAGTTTGCCGAACTGGGCAATCGAACTGCCGAAGTTTTTCTCGTCGTAACCGGCGACCTTCTGGAAACCGCTGACCACGATACCGGGCATAACCAGCGAAACCCGGACGCCTTGGCCGCAGACCTCGCGGCGCAGCCCTTCGGCAAGGGCGCCGACAGCGAATTTGCTGGAACCGTAGAAGCCGCTGAAGGGCGAGATGTTGCGCCCTACCACGGAACCGACAACCACGATGTCGCCGCATTTCCTTTCGACCAGGTATTGTCCGGCTCGGCGCATCAGGTGGGCGGCGCCCAGGACGTTGGTCCGGTACAGTTCCTGCCATTGCGATTCGTCGCTGTTGAGGATGCCGCCCGCCAACCCGCGCCCGGCGTTGACGATGACGATGTCATATTTGCCGCCGCCTTCATCCCAGCTTTCGGCCCGCTCCAGCAGTCTGTCGAGATCCTCCGGGAGCCCGGCGTCACCCACTACAACAAGGGCCTTGCCACCCTGGGCTGTTATTTCCGCCGCCAGTTTCTCCAGCCGGTCCTGGCGTCGGGCATTGATCACCACCGCGGCACCTGACCGCGCCAGGGTGATTGCCGTTGCGTAACCCATGCCGGAGCTGGCCCCGGTTACAATTGCGGTTTTTCCTGCAAGAAGTTTGTCCATTGATGAATCTCCTTTTTTTCTTTCGGAATATCTCCGGAACGTCTATTTGCCAGCCGACCCGGTGGAAGGACGTGATCGGACAGCATGGATAAGTCAGTCTTGCCGTGGCGTATCCGGTGCTTCGAGGACTATCCCTCTTCTCTCCAGTCCAGCTCGGTGGTTATGTCTATTGCCGCCCGGAGGGAACGGTAGACGGGGCAGTGCTCGGCATGGATGCCGTAGGCCCGCTCCACCTTCTCCCGATCCTCCGCCGGGGTTGCCAGTTGGTAGATTACGTGGATCCGTTTGATGATCAGGACCCTGCCTTCCAGTTCCACCTCTCCGCGGGCAGTCCCCACCAGTCCCGCGCCGCCGATCCGAACCTGCCTGGCCTCCAGCGTACCGCCGAAGGTTCCGGTCAGTCAGCCGGCAGCCGCGGCAATGATGTAGTCAAGGGTTGTGGCATGGGGCTCGGAGATGTCCGGGGTGACCCCGTAGTGGTTGGCAACCGCGCCATGGACCCCGAACAGGACCGGCTCCTTCTCCGCCGGGAGATAGGCCCGGCGCAATGGTCCCTTTACCCGCTCGATCCGCACCTCTGAAACATAGGCAACTTCGGACATGTCCTCTCCTCCTTCCTGATTCCCATCATATTCCAAGTGTAAGCCGTGGGGATGGAGTGTCAATGAGCCTGGGGAATTTTGGTTGTCCCATCTGCTCGCCTGCCGGTTTCAACGTACTTGCCAAAGGCTGCTTTGAGGTCATAATTGTTCTTAGAGGAAGGTAACAACAAGAAACAAAAGGCGAATTCAGAAGGAGGCATCATGGTGGGAGGAACGATCTGGAAAGGAGTCATCCATTTCAGGGACACGAGCGTAGCGGTGAAGCTGCATGCCGCGGTGAGGGAGGAGCGGATTCAGTTCCACCTGCTCCACCGGCGCGACCAGGTGCGCCTGCAACAGCAGATGATCTGCGCCTACGAAAAGAAACCGGTACCGGTGGAGGCCCAGGCCAGGGGGTTCGAGGTGGAGGAGGGGAAGTACCTCATCATCGACCCTGACGAGCTGGAGCTGACCACACCCGAGAGCAGCCGGTTGATCGAGGTCCACGAGTTCGTCAATACCGCGCAGATCGATCCTATCTTCCTTGAGCGCGTCTATTATCTGGAACCGGACGCGGCAACGGCAGGGTATGGCGAACTCGCCACGGCCCTTCAGGAGATGGACGTGGCAGGCATTTGTACCTGGACCATGAGAAAGCGCTCCTACCTGGGGGCCCTGCAGGCAAGCGGCAAGATCCTGCGCCTGAATACCCTGCGCTATGCCGACGAAGTGGTGGGGGTGAGCGCCCTTGGCTTGCAGGAAATCCCGGTGTCGGAGAAGGAATTGCGGATCGGGCGGGACCTGATCAATCAACTGACCGCGCCGTTTCAGCCGGAGAAGTTCGTAAACGAGCATGAGCAGAAGCTGCGGCAGCTGATCGAGCGCAAGGCCCGCGGTGAAAAGGTTGCGGTCCTGCGGCCGCGCACCCTGAAACCCACAACGGATGACGAGCTGCTGCAGGCGCTGGAAGCAAGCCTCAAGAAGGCCGCCTGACGGGTTGCCGAATCCATTCGGGCCGCTGCGGCGTTCCGGCGTCACGGACCCGGCACCATTTGGAGAAGGAGGATCAAATGGCTTTACAGGGAATATGGAGCGGAACGATCAGTTTCAGTCTGGTGGCGATACCGGTGCAGCTGGTCAGGGCCATTACGCCGGGCCGCATCTCGTTTCGCATGCTCCATGCGACTGATTATTCTCCCCTGGCGCGCAGGATGTTCTGCCCGCAGCAGGACGAGATGGTCCCGCCCGAGGAGATCGTCAGGGGCTACGAAATCGAACCGGGCCGCTACCTGCCCATAACGGAGGAGGAGTTGGAGTCGCTGACGCCTGAAAGGAGCCGCACCATCGAGATCGTGGATTTCATCGACATGGCAGAGGTGGACCCGCTCTACTTTGATCACCCGTACTATCTTGTCCCGCTGAAGGGGGGCGAAAAATCATACCGGCTCCTGGCCGAGGCGATGCACCAGACGAACCGGGCCGGGCTCGCCAAGTTCGTGCTGGCCGAGCGCGAGTACCTGGTGGCGGTGAAGAGCACCGAGGGCGCGCTCACCCTGGTCACGCTCCATTACAGCAATGAGATCCTTTCCGCCGCCGATATCGCGCCAGGGGAAGGGGGCATTGCCGCTGCCGGAAAGGACCGGATCAAGGGGAGTATCAAGCAGATGATGGCGATGTTCGATCCGGCAAAGTATGCGGACGCACGCCGGCAGAAGATCCTGGGCCTGCTGGAGAGAAAAGCGCAGGAAAGCGCTCCGGTTACGGCTCCGGCCATGGCGGCGGAAGAGGGAGAAGGGCCGCCCGATCTGGTGGCGGCGCTGGAGCTCATCATGGCTGAAGTGAAGAAGAAACATTGAGCCGGAACGTTGTGGAGATAGAAGGGAAGCGGCTCTCCCTTGCCAACCTCGAAAAGGAGCTCTATCCCTCCTGCGGCTTCACCAAGGCCCATGTCCTGGAATACTACCGCCGGATCGCTGGGTGCCTCATCCCCCATCTGCAGGATCGGGCAGTTACACTGAAGCGCTTTCCCGACGGTGTGACAAAGGAGTCCTTTTTCGAGAAACGTTGTCCTGTTCATCCGGGCTGGGTCAGGACGGCAGAGGTCCGGCATGGCGCTGAATCCCTGACGGCCTGCCTGGTCAACGACCTTGGGACGCTGCTCTGGCTGGCGAACCTGGCGGCCCTTGAGCTGCATGTCCCCCTGGCCAGGGCAGCCTCCCCCGGGATGCCCGATTCCATGGTTTTTGACCTGGATCCGGGCGAACCGGCGGATGTTCTGGGCTGCGCCCGGGTGGCGTTGATCCTGCGGGACCTGCTCTCTCGGGTGGGGCTGGCAAGCTGTGTCAAGACGTCGGGCAGAAAGGGGCTCCATGTCTTTGTCCCCGTGAACCGCCCGGAAACGACCTTTGAGGATACCAAGACGTTTTCGCGGGCCGTGGCCATGATCCTGCAGAAGAATTACCCGGACCTGGTAACGGCGAAGATGGCCAAGGAACAGCGCACGGGACGGATTTTCATCAACTGGTCCCAAAACGACGCGTCAAAGACGATGATCTGCGCCTATTCCCTGCGGGCCATGGATAGGCCGATCGTCTCGGCGCCCCTGACCTGGGAGGAATTGGAGGATCTGGCTGAAAAGGGCGCCCCGGAAAGGTTCTGGATCGGCCACTCGGAAGCCGTGAACAGGGCCGAAACCATGGGCGACCTTTTCCGGGAGGTGCTGGTAAGGGAACAGAGGCTGCCGCATCTATAACCAGCAGAGGGCACAGGCATAGAGAAAACCTTTTATAGCCTCGCGATTACTTCCAGATTACTTAGATTTAAAATCATGAGGTAACCATGAGGTAATCTCGAAGCAATGTTTTTTTGGGTAAAGCGCTATAAATCTTTATTGCAGAGGACACAGGCATAGAGAAAACCTTTTTATAGCCTCGTGATTACTTCCAGATTACTTGGATTTAAAATCATGAGGTAATCATGAGGTAATCTCGAAGCAATGTTTTTATGTTAAGGCCTGATTCAAAAAGGTGTTCTTTGATTTACCAGGGATGGCTCCATCATGGGACTGAAAGAATACACAGCCAAGAGAAAATTCGGGGAAACGCCCGAACCGCCGCCGGCCGGGCCACGGGAGGGGGAGCAACTCGTGTTCGTTGTCCACAAGCACGCGGCCCGGAACCTGCACTACGACCTCCGGCTGGAACTGGAGGGGGTACTCAAGAGCTGGGCCTGCCCCAAGGGTCCGTCGCTCGATCCAGGCATCAAGAGGCTGGCCGTCATGGTCGAGGACCATCCCTTTGCCTACCGGGATTTCGAGGGGGTCATCCCGGAGGGTAATTACGGTGCCGGCAGCGTCATCATCTGGGACCGGGGCACCTATCGCCACCCCGGGGCCCGGGATCGGGCGGAGAACGAACAGCTGCTCCTGGCCGGTCTGCGCAAGGGGGACCTGAAGTTCATCCTCGAAGGGGAAAAGCTGCGGGGGGAATTTGCGCTGGTAAAGACCGGCAAGGACAACAAGTCTTGGCTCCTGCTGAAGAAAAAGGACCGCTTTGCCGGCTCCGGGGAGGTCCTGGGTGAGAATCGCTCCGTTGTCTCCGGCAGGAGCCTGGAGGAACTGCTCGAAGCCGGCCCGGGGAGCGCTGCCCAACAGAGGAAGACGGAGCGGATCCGCCTGCGGGAAACGCAGGAGAGTGAAGAGTTGACGGATGCGCCGCTTGCGCCGATGCCCCACAACGTCCAGCCGATGCTGGCGACCCCGGCGGGGCAGCCATTCGACCATCCTGACTGGCTCTTTGAGGTGAAATGGGACGGCTACCGAGCCATTGCCGAAATCCGGGACCACGAGGTTGCGCTCTATTCCCGCAACCAGCTCCCGTTGCAGCGGAAGTTTCCCGCTATCGTGGACGCGCTGCGCACCTTCCGGTTCGAGGCGGTGCTGGACGGCGAGATCGTGGTGGTGGACGAGCAGGGCTATCCCGATTTCCAACTGCTGCAGAACCGGAAATCCGGCAGCGGCCACCTGCTCTACTATGTCTTCGATCTCCTCCATTTTCAGGGCCACGACCTCACCAGCCTCCCCCTGGTCAGGAGAAAGGAGATCCTGAAGAAAATCCTGCCGTCGGTCTCCCAGGTACGGTTCAGCGACCATGTGCGGAACGACGGTGCCCTGTTTTTCCAGGTCGCCAGGGATAAAGGGCTGGAGGGGATTATTGCTAAACAGACGCAGAGCCCGTACCAGCAGGGGAAAAGGAGCCGGCAGTGGCTGAAGCTAAAGGTGCAGCTCACCCAGGAAGGCGTGATTGCCGGCTTTACGGCGCCGCAGGGGGGGCGGGGGCATTTCGGCACCCTGGTGCTGGGGGTATTCGAGGGGAATGAGCTGGTCTGCATCGGCCATGCCGGCGGCGGTTTCAGCGCTACAGAACTGGAGGAGATCCACGAAAGGCTGCAACCCCTGATCCAGGAGGAATGCCCTTTCAGGGTGGAACCGCAGACAAACGCCCCGGCCACCTGGGTAAGGCCGGAGCTGGTCTGCGAGGTAGCGCTGTCAGGCTGGACCGAAGACGCTGTCATGCGGCACCCGGTTTTCAGGCGCCTGCGCCCGGACAAGGCCGCCCGCGAGGTGGTGAGGGAGGAATGATCATCAGCAGTAACCGGGATGGACAAAATCCCCTCATCCGCCCCTTCGGGGCACCTTCTCCCCAAGGGAGAAGGGCTAATATATATTCGTCTCCCACCGGGATAGGGTTGCCGAAGGCCGATGAGGGGATAAGGCGCTAGCGCCGTAGATTGAATGATGAAGGAGTGTTGCCATGAAACTGCACGTCGGTACAAGCGGGTATAGCTATAAGGAATGGCAAGGGATCTTCTATCCCGAAAAGATTTCACCCAAGGAGATGCTGCACTTCTACGGGGAACGCCTCAACGCGGTGGAGATCAACTACACGTTTCATCACATGCCCACGGAGCGGATCATTACCCCCTGGGGAGAGCAGGTCCCGGGCGATTTTGTCTTTGCCTTCAAGGCGCCCCAGGTAATGACCCATGTGAAGAAGCTCCGCAGCGTGGAGGAAGAGGCCGAGTATCTTTTTCGGACCTTGTCGGTCCTTGGGGGGAGATTGGGGCCGGTCCTGTTCCAGTTTCCCAAGTTTTTCCACGCGAACAAAAATCTCCCGGTCCTGGAGGAATTCCTTCAGCTGATCCCTAAAAATGTCCTGTGCGCCTTTGATTTCCGCAGCTCATCCTGGCTTGAGGCCGGTGTTGCCGATCTCCTGGCCAGGCACGGGTGCTGCCTGTGCCAGGAGGATACCGATGAGAATCCGGTGCTGGAGATCGTCAGTACGGCGTCGTGGGGGTATCTGCGTTTGCGGCGGAGCGAATATGGCGAGGCTGACCTCTCACAATGGCTGGAACGGATCAGGGCGCAGGGGTGGGAGCGGGTATTCGTCTTCTTCAAGCACGAGGAAGACGAGGCCGGGCCGATCCTGGGGCCCAAGCCGGCGCTCCGTTTCCGGGAACTGGCCGGGCAGGAGTAGCACTCAGCGAACCGGCTGGCATCGGTAATGGGCCTTCGGTTGAATTGCGGCCTAACAAAGGTACACTTGGTGAAAATCTCAAGCGGAGGTTCCCATGAAAGACATACGCACCATCAGCAAGGTCTGGAAAAGCAAGCCGACCATCGAGGGGGCCGGGGTCCATCTGAAACGGGCCTTCGGCAACAACGAAGTTCCCCTGTTCGA
>MTLD01002138.1_pt1 | contig 21295 bp, 15 predicted proteins | sample 1982471 | NCBI WGS metagenome assembly MTLD01 (sample SAMN05712604, study PRJNA340218) | biofilm metagenome | isolation source: sample SPM anode biofilm adapted to -50 mV | place: USA | collected 2012-02-03 | reverse complement strand
CCGTCGGCACAAGGTCGAGCCAGTGCCCGAAGGCCGGATACCTGTTGATCAAGGCCGCAGTAGCGGGGTTGCGACGATCGATTCGACCACGTCGCTTGCGCAGGAGATTCACGGAGGGATCGCCATGAAAACCCAGCGCGGCTGCAGCTCGCAATTCCTCACCAATCCGGACAGCATCATGGTCCGTAAACGGATCCTCATGCTGCACAGAGTGGGTGACCCACCCCTGACGGTCCATCCTGCTCGCCCCCCACGAGAGCCGAATGGGGGGCTCTCACCAGCAGCATGGTCCCACTGCCGGCCACGTACCTGGATCGGCATTCCACGGTACGTCACCACACGCCCAGCATCCGGTCAGAGTCGTGCACGCTAGCGCGAGCCGAAGTCTCCGGACACGTCGGGCGGTTCAGATGCCCGTCAGGCTTGATCAGGCGACAACGGTGACCGCCACGGATTCTGCGGTCGCCGGGGTGTAGCCGGTCTTCTTGCCGGTGACCTTGACCGTGATGGCGGCGTCGGCGTCTGCGCTGGTCGCGGTGTAGGTCGACTTCGTCGCGTTGGCGATGACGTCCCCGTTGCGTAGCCACTGGTAGGTGAACGACACCGTCCCCGGCCCCCAGGTGCCGGGTTTGGCGGTGAGCGTCTTGCCGACCTTCGCCGTGCCGGAGATGGTCGGGGTGCCCACGGTGAGTGTGCCGGACGCGACGGCGTCCGTGGCCTGGGTGGTGACGGAGGCCGTGGTGTAGCCGGTCTTGTGGACAGTGACCTTGACCGTGATCGTCTTGTCCAGGTCGGAGGCGGACAACGTGTAGGCCGACTTGGTCGCCTTCGAGATTGCCTTGCCGGAGCGGTACCACTGGTAGGTGTAGCCCACCGGCAGCGGCGCCCAGTCGGCAGGCACCGCCGTGAGTTTCTGGCCGACCTGAGAGGTTCCCGAGATCGTTGCTGTGCCGAGGGTGAGGACGCCTGCGATGACCTTTGCGGTGGCCTTCGAGGTCTTCGACGCCGAGCTGTACCCGAGCGCCGAGCCGGTGACCTTCGCGGTGATCTTCTTCTTGTAGTCCGATCCGGTAAGCGTGTACGAGGATCCGGTCGCGCCCTTGATGCTTCTGCCCGACCGGTACCACTGGTAGGTGAGGGTCACCCCTTCAGGCGCCCAGGTGCCCGTCTCGACACTCAGCTTCTCGCCGACCTGGGCCGTGCCGTTGATCGTTGGGACAGCTGTGGTCAGGCTGCCTTTGGCGACCTTGGCGGTGGCCTTCGATGTTTTCGAGGTGAGCGTGTAGCCAAGCTTCTTCGCGATCACTGTGACCGTGATCGTCTTGCCTGTATCGGCTGGTCCGAGCAGGTAGGTGCCTGAAGACGCGCCATCGATGGCCACTCCGGAGCGCTTCCAGACGTAGCCGAGCTGGTCTGGGATCGGTGCCCAGGTGCCCACCTTCGCGGTCAGTGTGGAGCCGACCTTAGCCTTGCCGCTGATCGATGGTGTCGGCGTGGCCGTGAAGGTGAGGCCCGGCACCACCGTCGTCTGTGCCGAGGTCCTGGACTCCTGCTGGTAGCCGGGCAGCGAGCCGGTCACCGTGACGCTGAGCCTGGTTCCTGCATCAATGGCGTCGACCAGGTAGGTGGTGCCAGTGGCGCCGTCGATCGCCTCGCCGTCCCGGTTCCACTGGTAGGTGAGGTCGACCATGCCGGGGCCCCAGGTGCCGGCCGCTGCGGTGAGCGTCGCGCCCACCTTGACCGTCCCGGTGATCTGCGGGGTGCTCACGTTGAGCGTCGCGGGGGCCACTTTCTGGGTGGGCTCGGACGTCCTGGTGACGCTGGTGTAGCCGACTCGGGTCGCCGTCACGGCGACCGTGATGGCGGTGTCGAGGTCGTCCGTCCCGATCGTGTAGGTGGCCTCGGTGGCACCGTTGATGGCCTTCCCGTCGCGGAGCCACTGGTAGGTGAAGCTGTCGGGTGTCGGGGTCCAGGTTCCGAGCTCCGCGGTCAGGGTGGCGCCGAAGACTGCGTTGCCGGCGATCGTGGGCTTCGGGGACGTGGTGAAGCCGGGCTTCGCGCCCACCGCCACGTCGATACCGGACGTGGTCCTGCCGGACTCGACGGACACGACCGAGGCGCTCGCCTTGTCGACCCCGCCATACCAGGCCACGACCTGCTCGCCCATGCAGCCGGACTGGCCCATCCAGTACCCGGTGCACACCAAGGCGCGAACGGTGTAGTCGCCCGGCTCGAGCGAGACCGAGTAGGTTCCGTCGGAGGCCACGTCCACCCCCGTCTCGTGACCCGAGGCGGAGCGCACCGTGAGGGTGATGCTGCCAGACTTCCCGGTCGCGTTCGTGACCGTGCCGGACAGCGTGCCCGGCTCGACCGGATCCGCGAAGGCGACCTGCGGTGTGATCATGCTCGCGTAGCGGTGGGCCTGGACGGTCACCGGAGTCGCGCCAGCAGCGGAGTCGGCATCCTTCCACCACTCGGTCTTGATCGCCCTGCCACTGAACTGCAGCAAGACCTTCCCCGCCCGCACCGGGATGGACGCGGTGTTACCGCTCCAGATCCGCTTCGTGGCGAGCGTGTTGCCATCCAGATCGGTGACGGTTACGGCGACGCGGTAGTCCTTCCCGCCCTGCTCGGGGATCTTCACCTGCAGCCATCCCGTCGATGGGATCACCAGGGTGCCGGTGTCACGGGTCTGACCCGCCACCGCTGTGAACCCGGCGAACGTCGTCCGGGCCATGTCGCCGCCGTTGGGGAACACTCGCAGTGTGATCGATCCGGCCGGCAAGCCGTCGAATTGCCAGTAGCCCCAGTGGTCCGTGTCGGTCGTGGCGATCACCTGGTCGCCCGCCAGCGCCTCGACCCAGCCGCGGACACCGATGCCGTCGCTGTCGGCCAAGCGGCCGGTCAGGCTCGCGCCGGCGAGTACGGTCAGGTCGTGGGTCATCGGGCCGGTCACGGCTAGTTGCTCCACGGACTCGGCGGTGCCGAGCCAGCTGGCTCGCTCGATGCGTACCTCGTAGTCGCCGGCCGGGACCTTCACCTGGTAGTTGCCGCTGTCGTCGATGGTGGCGTAGTAGTAGTCGTCCTCGTTGGCGAGGCTGGTGAACGTGACGTCGGGGTACCCCATGTCGCCGGACACGCCGGCGGGCAGGGTGATGTGACCGCTGATCGTGGCCGGTGGCGTCCCGGCCGCAAGCGTGAGGTCGATTCCGGTGACATCGGCGCCGGCTACGTCCACGGTCTGGGCGTCCGCCAGCTCGGCGGCGTCGGGGTACCAGAGCCAGCGGCCGTCACTCGCACCGAGGCCGATCAGATACGTGCCGTCCTCGAGTCCATCGAACTCGTAGGGCTGGCTCGCCTGGCTCACGTCGTCGAGGTAGTACGTCGACATCGTGGTGTGGGTTGTCGGGTCGATCAGCTTGACGAACACGTCCCGGCTCTCGGCGCCTGGCAGGGTGATCGTGCCCGAGATGGTGTGCCCGGACGACAGCTGGACATCCGCGGTCACCTCACCGTCGATGACCACGGTGTGGGAGTACTCGAGGAAGTCCTCGGTGTACACCTCAAGGTTGTATGTGCCGTAGGGCAGGTTCTGCAGCAGATAGGTGCCCGTGCCGTCGTCGACGCTGCCGTACGCAATGTCGTTGCCGTTCGCGTCCTCGACACTGATCTCAGCCCAGTCAACGACAGCACCGCCATCCCCGGCCACGGTCCCGCTGAGGGAGCCCAGCGCCGGCAGGGTCAGGTTCAGGGTGGTCGTGGTTGCGGCGGAGGCGACAACCGCAGCCGCCGTGCACTCGGAGGCATGGCCGGGCGCGCAGACGGTGGTGCCGTCCCGGTCGACCTCGACGTCGTACGTGCCGGGATGCACTGCTACCTCGAAGTGGCCGTTGGCGTCGCTCGTCGCCCCGATCCACTCATCATCGTTGAACAGCGACACGTCCGCCTGCACCGGAGCGCCGTCGTGCCCCAGGATCGTGCCGCTCACCGTGGCAGGCATGAGTGTCGCCTTGAGGTCATTCCCTGCGCTGGTCTCCGCGCTGCCCACGGTGACCCAGGTGGCGTCATCGATCGATGCGCCGCCGCCGAGCCACACGTCCTCACCGGTAACCACGGCCCGGACCGTGTAGCGTCCCGGGCGCAGCCCCCCGAAGGTGTACCCGTCGATGCTGGACCAGGTGCTGTACTCGTACTCGTCCCCGCCGCCTTCGTACAGGTAAACCTCGGCCTCGACCACGGCCCCCGTGGCGTCCTTCACTACGCCGGAGATCGCCGCAGGGCGAACCAGATTGACATTCACGGTCCTTGTGCTGCCCTCGGACACCGCGACGGGATCCGACTCGTTCTGGCTGCCGCCCGAGGGGGCGTAGCCGCCCAGGTACGTGCCATCACCGGAGGCCCACAGCCAGTACCTGTCCGGCTGGATCCCGGAGAAGGTGAAGTTGCCGTCCTGATCCGTCGTGACACGGTTCCAGTAGCCGCTGTCGTCGGTCGACTCCAGGTACACAGCCGTGTTCGCGATTCCGACGCCACCATCGCCCGTCACTCGACCGCTGACCGTGGCGGGGACGAACATGCGCAGCGTCCCTACGTCAACTGTCGTGTTCTCCTCGGGGTAGGCCCAGAAGGTCGCATCGGTGTATCCCTGCTTCGACGCGACCAGGTTCCAACCCACGCCGCTGGCTATCCCGGTGAAGCCGAACTGACCAGCGCTGTCACTGGTCGTCGTCAGCACCTGATCACCCCATGTTGCCGTGACCGTTGCGCCCGCGATCACGGTGTTGTGGGTGTCGCGGACCCGGCCAGTGATGCTGCCGGGATCGCGAAGAACCAGGGACACCACCCCGAGCTGAGTGATCTGGCCAGCGGTCACGACGACCGGTGTGCACGTATCCCCCCCGTAGCACGTACTGCGGTAGGCGTCGGAGACGAACCGCACGATGTATGTGCCAGGAGCGAGGGAGGAAAAGGAGAAGTCACCACTGCCGTAAGTCGGGACAGAGTCCACGAACTCCTCCACGCCGTCAACGACCGTGGACACGTCAACCCCGACCCACTCCGTCCCCGAAGGGACGGACACCGAGCCCGCGATGCCGGTGCCGCCCACGGCCCCGGCCGGCTTCACTCCGTCCGCGCGTGCCGTCGCCGGCGTCGCGCCGAATGCCAGCCCGAACGCGAGCACAACCGCCAAGACAACAGACAGCCAACCGGTACCGATCCGACGACGGGCAGCGTCGAAGGTGCGCATGGTTCTCCCCTCCATGGCCGCCCCCACCGGCGGCTTGTGGCGCACAAACTAGACCCGTGAGCGGCGGCGCGAGGGCTCTTCCCAGATTTCATATCAGCGTCCCGAACGGCTCCCGACTATCCGGCCTAGTCACAATCTATTCAGCTCGCACCAAACACAAACAAGCACAGCCAACACGGAAGGACGGGGCCTCAACGTGTGGACATTGCGACCCGAGCCGAACTCTTTGGCTATTGTCTCGCTCGACCGCACGACACCCCCACAAAGGAGTTCGAATGGCGCCCTTTGGTGATGAATTGCGACGCCTCCGAACCACGGCCGGAATGCGGCAGTCGGACCTCACTGAAACACTCGGCAGGGTCGTCGCCAGATCCACGCTGGCGAACGTCGAGTCAGGCCGCGAACTGCCGTCCGCCCGCCTGTGGTCCGCGATCCAGCGCGAGCTCCCCGACTGGACCGAGGCCCTGCAAAGCCACTACGACTACGCCAGGGAGCCTCAGATCAACGGAGCCGACAATCCGCTTGCGACACTTGCTGGCCCGTTCTCGCTCACCGAGGCACGGTATGTGTACACCTTCCGCGAGCACCACGCCCCGGAGGAGATCATCGAGGTCAAGCACGTCCGGGCGCTCAAGGATGGCGCGGACGGATACGTCCTGAGGATGAATACCGACGGGCCGAGCACTGAACTCGATGTCGAGGTGCTCTGGGGAGGCGCCATCGAACAGAGCGTGGTCAGGCACGACGGCGGGCAGACAGTGCTCCTCCACAGGCTCGCCTTCGACCGCACGCTCCGGAGGGGGGAGACCTACTCCTTCGCCCTCCGCTCCTGGATCACGAAGGAGGACACGCCTCCGAACAAGGTCGACCTGCGCTACACGATCCCGATCAGTCTTGCCTCGTTGCACTTGAACTTCCTCGGACCGACACCACGCCGACTGTGGCGCTTCGGGCCACTGGCGGATGCGATCATGGCCACCGACCCCGAACTCGCCCACGGCCAGGACATACACCTGAGAAATGGAAGCGCGTCCGCCTACTTCGACCGACCCAGCCTGAACGCCGAGTACGGAATCGCCTGGGCCTGGTAGACGACGCCTGATGATGTTGTCCTGTTTGCTCAGAACCCGAGTGTCTGCTTTCGGCGATCCATCGGCAGGTGCCCGTGCTCGTCGTAGTCACTGCGGCGAGCACGACGCTCCCTAGTCACTGGGCCCGGCTACCGCGGATGACCCTACGAGCGCCGCCAGAGAGTCATCCTGAAGGCCTGCGATCAGGATCTAGGGGTTCCTTCCGCGAAGGAGGCGTGCGCGATGTCGATCGCCCATCTGCCACCGGTGGTGTCGAAGCAGGAGTGGTTGGCGGCCCGCTTGGACCTTGTGGCCAGCTGATCCGTGGGGCAAACGTGGGGTACGTGCCCCAAACCTGGGGCAGAGACGACCCCGGATGGGCCTTTGTGAGTACATGTGAACCGGCCTTGGATCGAGCGAAAGCCCTAGTCAACTGGCATTTGCCCTAATCAGGGCCGGGCACAAGAAAGTCTGCGAGAGAGGAGTTGAACCTCTCGCTGGGCGGGAACGAACCAACGTTTCACAAGTGGTTTTGTACAGTTTCGGGATCGCGTGGCGAGGCCTGTGGGGCAGGATTCAGGTCGTCTCCGACCGGCCCTGCACCGCGAGGTTTCACGGTCGTGGCGCTCCGAAGCTATCGGCGACGAGCAACACCCGTCCACCGAGCGGCGCCGAGCCATCAGCCAAGGCGCCGGATCTCCTCCAGGTTGGCGCAGTGTCAGTCATCGCCGACACGTGGTCGAAGACCTGACAACTCGGGCCCTCGACCACTGACTCAGGAAGCTCAAGGACCGGCAGGCGTGCCCGAGGATGGTGGACGGATCGACCGACTCGTCCACGGCAACCCCGGGGACACCAAGCTTGCCGTCCTACTTGAGCGCCTCAATGAGCGCGGGGCCGACCTCGTGCAGATCGCCGACGATCCCGTAGTCCGCCGTCTTGAAGAAGAGCGCCGCAGGATCGGTGTTGACTGCGACGACTGTCTTGGCCTTGCGAATGCCGGCGAGGTGCTGAGGCGCACCCGAGATCCCGAGAGCGAGGTAGAGCCTGGGGCTGACGCGCTGTCCGGAGAACCCGACGTAGCGCTCCCGAGGCAACCATCCCAGCTCGTCCGCGACTGGCATGGAGCAGCCGATCTCGGCGCCCAGGGCCGCCGCGAGCTGCTCCACCTCACTGAGGGCGCCTGCTGACCCGAGTCCTCGTCCGACCGCGATGATGCGGTCGGCCTCCGTCAGGGCGGAGACGACTCCTGGCTCGATGGCGACTCGCGTCACGGGCAGCGTGTCCGCCTGCTCACTCGAGATTGCGGCCGCCGACTCGCGGGCTTCCGGTCGCCAGTCCACAGCGGTCGAAATCATGCATGCCGGCGCACCCGTGGCAACGGTCTGAATGGACTGACCGTCAAACAGCAGCTCATCGGCGTGGACCCGCACCGGAAATCGAACACGCCCAACCAGCCACACCAGGCACCACCTCTCCGGCCGGAAGCTCTGCAGCCCCTCCCATCCCGGCTAGTCCACCGCGCGGGGTGCGGTATGACCGGATCCATCTTGGTGGCGAGGAGCACGTCGACGAGGTCTGCGATCGAGCGCGGGAGGATGGGCGGCGATGGAGATGGGGGCGATGGCGGTGCGGTCGACCGCCACGGGCTCCTGGCGCCGAGGCGGACACATCGTCCTGGGAGATCATTCGCCGACACGACAGGGCCCGGATCTCGAGCGGGCGCGCTGTCCGCGACGCGGTCGGGGGACTACGCCCACTCAGTGGACAGCGGCTGGAGCTCGAATAGCGCGAGTGGCTAGACTTCGGCCGAGTATAATGCTCAGCAGGGTTGTTACCCGCATGGGGCAAGACCTGAGTCGCACTGACGTGCGCCTCGGGTCTTTTTGTTTCTCTGGTCTGGATGGACGGATGGACGATGGGGTCGCCGAAGTGGACGAACGGGGAACAATCGCTCCTCCGGCGTCCCGAATTCACCCGGAAGACCAGCACTCGACGTGCCCAACCACGCGCGATCACCCAGTCCGCACCGTGCCGGGTAGCTCGCCAGCGGGAGGGGGCGAGCCCGCGTGTCAGAAATAACCGCACACTCCGGGAACGGACCTGACATGAGAATCGAGCATGTCTTCAACAACAACGTCGTCCTCGCGATAGACGATGCCAGCCGGCAAGTGATCCTGGTCGGCAATGGACTGGGACACTGCGCTCGAAGAGGGCGGACGGTGGACCAAGGGAGGGTCGTTCGGGTCTTCGTGCCAGAGGACGGCGAGGACAACGAACTCCTGACTCGGCTCCTCTCCGGAATAGCGCCGGAGCACATTCAACTGGTATGCCAGGCACTGGCAGACGCCGGGCTCGAACGCTTCGCGCGTGACTTCGCGCAGGTTGTTCCATTGGCCGACCACGTCAGCTTCGCTCTGCGTCGCGTCGAATCAGGTCTTCAGATGCACTACCCGCTGATCGCGGAAGTCACGCATCTTTACCCCGACGAGTATGCCAATGCCCGGGCCCTCGTCGCTGCCATCAACGCCCGAAGTGCCATCAAGCTCCCGGATGTTGAGGCCATCGGCCTGGCGCTGCACCTGGTCAACGTGGGCTTCATGACCGGCGATCTCTCCAGTACCTACAAGATGACCTACCTCATCCAACAAATGGTCTCCGTCGTTGCTCACACACTCGGCTGCAATCTCGACCACGGGAGCGTGAGCGTCGGGCGTTTCGTGTTACACCTTCGCTACCTCTTTGCCCGAATCCAGGAACATCAGCAACTCGACCAGGACCAGTCTGCCGTGGGCCTCGCCATCCGCGACGCGTACCCCGAGGCAGTCGAGTGCGCGACGCGACTCGCATCGCTTGTACAGATCCGTCTCGGCTCGACCCTCACTGACGACGAAGTCGCGTACCTCGCATTGCACGTCGGCCGACTCGAGGCCGACCACCTCGGGAGCGAAGATCAGAGCAACATCGCCACCGGCAGGCCCGCCACCGCGGAGGGGGAGGTGGGCTCGCCCGCCAAGTCGCCGAGCTTCAGCAGGCGCCCAGAAGCCTTGGATCCGGCGGTCGGGGATGCCTCCGAGCGCCGGGAGGTGAACGCCCGATGAGCACAGGTGAACGCCCGATGAGCACAGGTGAACGCCCGATGAGCTGGGAACGGCCTACCGGCCGTACCCTGGAGCATTCCGCCGCCTCCAGCGGCGAGAAACGGGAACATCCCGGGGTGATCGAGGTCGAGGAAGGATCAGGTCGTTGTCGGGAGCCGATCGATCTGGCCGAACTGAGTCCGGGTCGAGCGCTTGACGCGCTCCAACGTGGCTGGCACGCCCACCTTCTCGGAGATCGGGTCAATGCCCTGCTGTTCCTGGAGTCGGCAAGGGCGGGCGTGGAAGAGCTCGAAGAGCGAGGCTGGCCGCTGGCCATGCGCGCGCTGTCCCTCTACGCATTCACGCAGTCCAGCGTGGGCCGCGAAAGCACAGCGATCGCGGCGGCGCAGCGAGCCGCGCTCACAGCCCGCCAGCACGACCCTTCCCGGAACACGCCACGCGCGATCCGACTGAGGCTTGCGAGCCAACTTCCCGTCGAACCTCTCACCAGGCGGCTCTGTGAGAGCCTCGAGAGATGGACTCTGGCAGTCGCCTACCGGCTACCATCCATCCACTATCGCCTTGCCCACGAGTCGGATCTCAATCGACTCAGATCAGCTCGCCTTTCGTCGGCCAGCGACGTCGCGGACCGACCGAGTTAGCGCCGGCAAAAATGACCCCTCCCGGCACACAACCCGTTGGCCAGATCCTCAGATCTGACATCTGTGGGTCCGAATGGCGGTCGGACCAGGACGGACCCACCCTGCGATGCCTGATACTGCGCGGCCACGACGGCACCCACCAGGCGTACTACCGGGATCACCTTCACGAATGGGCAGACAACCAAAGCTCCGGGTCGGATTCCGAACCCTAACCAGCGCCTCGCCCGGCTTCGGCCCGGGGTCAGGCAGTCGACCAGCTTAAGGACGTCCGGGCCCCCGACCCGCGGTGGCCGGACGGCACCGTCGACGACGCCGGCGCTACCGGCCTGGCATTCGACCGTCGAGGCCCCGGCCCGCACCCCCTCGACCCTCGGAGAGGCTGCTCATACCGTCTAGGTGTACTCGCGGTCAGAAGGCTGGCCCCTCACCCTGACTAGCAGTAGGCGAGAACGGCGTCACGGACTTGTCCGCAAGTTCCCGTGGTTAGGGGTTTCGCCGGGCGAGGGCGCCCACATCAACCCGGAGAGCTTGGCGATGCCGGTCAGCGCGACCACTGCCGACCCGACCACCGGTACGGCCAGCACCGCACCGCTGCCCTCGCCGAGCCGCGTCGAGAAGTCGACTGGCAGCGTGAGACCGAGAAGGAGTCCAGCGTGAAGCTGGACTCCCTCTCCGCCAGTGGCAGGAGTGACATCGGCGGTACAGCGTTCGAGACCCCCTGCATTGTTAGCGCCAAGAGGCTCGGTCACAGACGAAACATCGGGAGCGACCTCTCCCGCTCAAGGACGGTGTGAGCGAAATTGGAGGATCGCCGACACCACCGGCGAGGTGCTGAAGAAGATCGACGCCTTCAACTCCGTCGTCTACCCATAGGGAGCTGGCTGCACCGCAACGCGACGGGTTCGACACCTGCGACGAACGCGCGGCTCTCGGCTAGGTTCCTTCGCTTCAGAGCCTCGGGTCACGACCTGCACCATCGGGCCCAGCGCGTCGATCAGCGCACCTGGTGACCTCTCAAGGAGGCGGCGAACGGCGGCAACAGTTTCAGTATCCGAGCTGACGTTCCGCCCGGCCCGTGAGCCTTCGTCTCGGGGTATTCAGCCTAGCCAGAGGATACTTGCGCCGCTGGGCGCTGCTGGCCGACGCGACCGTGTTACCTCGAATGCGACCTCACCAGGTGACAATTCCAGGTAACACGGTCACCAAGAGCGGTGTCGGTCGAACCTGAAGGCGCTTCCGACAAGGCCATTCACTGGAGCGGATGACGGGAATCGAACCCGCACTGTCAGCTTGGGAATGTAACCCATCCCGGTAGCTAGGGGAAACGCAACCTTGGCAACGTGGCCGTTGCGCTCGCAACGATGGCTAACGTGGGAACCGAGGTAACAATTCGAGGTAACACGGTTCCGGCCGTGCGTGGAAATCGAACAGCATCCCGCCGCGCCATTGAGCCACCGCTTCCCTGGCCCGTGGACGGATCAAGGGACTTGGCTCACGCGGCGCACACTCGCCGGCGCTGAGGCGGGCACTGCGAACGGTATTGTCAGCACCGACGTGCACCATGGGATCGGAGGTGATTGCTGTGGCTCGAACCGCTGTCGATCGGTTCACCGATCCGCTCTACACCCGCGCAGAGGCTGCCCGTTTCCTCGGTATCACGGACACCACCTTGACGCGGTGGGTCAAGGACACTCCGTTTGTCACTGCCGTCCCGGCTCCGCACGGCACCGCGAGCGTGCCCTTCATCGGGCTCGCGGAGGCGTACACGCTGCATGCGTTCCGGTCTCGCGGAGTCCCGCTCCAGCGGATCAGGCCTGCGCTGGATCGGCTCAACAGCGAGTTCGGTCTGGACCACGCGCTCGCTTCGCAGCGCCTCTACACAGACGGCGCCGAGGTGCTTTTCGAGTATCGCGACGACATCGGGGAGGACGCGTTCGGCGACTTGGTCGTCGTACGCAGTGCCCAACCGGTATTCCGCGATGTCATCGCCGACTACCTCCAGCAGGTCATGTTCTCCCAGGGTTACGCTCAGCGGCTGCCCCTGGTCGGCTACAAGGACGCCGAGCTGTATGTTGACCCGGATAGAGGCTTCGGTCAGCCTGTCTTCGCTCGCGGCGGGGCACGCCTTGCCGACGCCCTCGACCTGTTCCGGGCCGGCGAACCGCTCGAACTGGTCGCCCAAGAGTTCGGCATCCCGGGCCGACAACTCGAGGCCGCTCTGCGCGCCTCGCTCCCAGCCGCCGCCTGATCCCCCATGCCCGACGCGCCGCACTTCTTCGTCGACAGAAGTCTCGGCCGAATCCGCGTCCCCGGTCGCCTACGGGCGGCCGGCTGGGAACTCACGACACTCGCCGAGCATTACGGAATCCCCGCCGACGAGGACGTCACCGACATCGAATGGCTCACCCTCGCCGGCACCCGTGGCTGGGCCGTTCTGATGAAGGACGACCGGATCCGGCGCCGGCCCGCAGAACTGGCCGCACTCAAGGCAGCCGGCGTGCACGCATTCTGCATCGCCAACGCCAACCTCAACACCGACCACCAGATCGAAATCCTGCTCCACCACCAGAACCGGATCTTCCAGCGATGCACCCAACCCGGCCCGACCCTGGACTCCCTGAACAAGACGGCAATGCGGCCAATCGACCTGTAACACTCCCTCGAGCGGCAACCTGAGATCGGGCGCGAGCAGAGGGCGGCATGGGGTGCGTTGGGCGGCGCGACGCCGGGGTCTACTTTCAGCCCATCCCGAACCCCACTCAGGACCACGCGAGTGTCGCCTAACCGGCTGAACGGCCGCACGAGCGATCTAGCGATCCGCCGCCGATCCGGATGCGTCCGGCTCGCGGTGATCGGATGACTCTCAGCCACTTCAAGCCGCTCCACGAAGGCAGGCGAGCCAGTCGGAACCTAGTTGCCGGGTGCCGCCGACGGGTCGGCATGGCTAGTCAACTGCCGGCCGCAGGTTAGTGCGCGCCAACCCGGTGCGCGATGAGTCGGTTGAGGCGTTCCGACATGAGCAGGCCCAGGGCGACCAGAATCGCCAGGAATGGTGGGAGGGTCCACATCCCAGTCCAGGTCGATATGACGCCGAAGAGGGGCGGAGCGAGTGTCGAGCCGGTGTAGGCGGCGGCCATCTGGATGCCGATGATGGCTTGGGAGTTGCGGACGCCGAAGCTGCCTGGGGTGGAGTGGATGATCGCGGGGTAGATCGGCGCGCAGCCGAGCCCCGCCACGACGAGGCCGGCGAGGGCGAGCACGTCGGTTTCCAGGGGTAGTGCGAGCATCGCGACGCCGACTCCGACCGTGACGAAGCCACCGCGGATCAGTTGCCGGTCCCCAGCGCGGTCGGCGAAGAACCCGGCGAGGAACCGTCCGGCGGTGATGCCGAGGAGGAACAATGAGGCGAACGCTGCTGCGGTGGCGGGATCGACCGCCCTGTCCGTGACCAGGTAGGTGGATGCCCACAGGATTGCCGTGCTCTCGAGCGCGCAGTAGGCGAAGAAGGCGACCAGGACCGAGACGACCCCGGGAATCCGCAGGGCGCGGGCGAGGGGGACATGGGCGGAACCCGTTCCTGCCGGTTCCGTCGAGGGCGCCTGCTCTTCATCGACCCCCGCTGGGTGCGGAGAGACGCGGATCGGGTTGACCCTTCCCCACAGGGGCAGGCTCGTGATGAGCACAACGGTGAGGCCGGCCTGGATGATGCCGACGGTGCGGTACGCGCTGGACCAGCCGAGGCCCGAGGTGAGGGTGTAGCTCATGATGAACGGGCTGATCGAGGCCCCCAGCCCCCAGAAGCTGTGCAGCCAGTTCATGTGTCGAGCGGCGTAGTGCAGTGCGACGTAGTTGTTGAGGGCCGCGTCGACCGCACCGGCTCCCAGCCCGTAGGGGATCGCCCACACGCACAGTATCCAGAACGAGCCGGAGAACGAGAATCCGACAAGAGCGGCCGCGGTCATTCCGACACTGACCGCCGTGACCAGGCCGGCGCCGAAGCGGCGTGTGACCCGCTCCGACGCGAGGCTGGACAGGATGGTGCCGCCGGCGATGATCATGGTCACGATGCCCGCGAAGGCCACGGGGACGCCCAGGTCCTGCTGCATGACCGGCCATCCCGCCCCGATCAGGGAGTCGGGAAGGCCGAGGCTGATGAACGCGATGTAGATGATGGCCAGGAGGAGCGAGTACAAGGTGGGTGTGCCTTCCGCAGGGGGGTGGGGGACAGGGCTGCACTGAGGTTACCCGTGGACCAGTTGAGCTTCGCGAATGCGTTGGCCAAACCGTCATCCTCGACATCGTCGGCCCGACACATCGCAGCATGTCAGCATACTGACATGAGTCAAGACCGTGTGGGAATCGACCTGGAGACGTCAGTGGGCGACCTGCTGAAAGAGGCCTCCAGCGCGCTCCGGGTCGCGATGGAAGCCGTACTGCGGCCGCTTGGGATGAGCGTGACGCACTACTCCTGTCTGGAGCTACTGGCGCAACGGCCGGGCTTGTCGAACTCAGAACTCACCCGGGGGCCGGCCTCACCGAGGAGGAACAGTCGGACGCCCGCCAGATCCTGCGGAGCATGGCCTGCTCCCTGCGCGAAGACATCCAGGCCGAACAGCCCGTACCGGGCGCAGAGAAACAGGTATGTCCTCCTCGTGGCGATCCGTGGCCCGCAAGAAGGTGAGCCATCCACGCCCAGCCCCCGCGCACCCAACGCACACACCCCGGCGCGACCGGCCGCACCGGATGCGGGAATAGACCCTCTCGTCAATGCCACAGATCGAGATGTCGCGGCCGGCTTGAGCTAGGCCCCGCCGGCACCAGTTGTTCTGCTGGCAAGAAGGGCGGCACCGATGGCGCCGCCGAGATCGCCCAGCGCCGCGGACCTTAGTGCGAACGGACCGTAGTATGCGGGACGGTCGGCCAGACCAGCCTGGATTCCGGGTTCGATAAGGCTGAAGTGGTCCGCGCCGCTGCCGCCGAGCACGACGACGTCGGGGCGATGAACGGTGAGAAGCGTGGCTAGACCGAGCGCGATCCGCCGGCCGTAGGTGTGGAAGACCCGGCCGAGTTCGGGGTGAACCGCGACGTGGGCTACAGCTTCTTGGGGCCCGAGCGCTGCTGCGTTCGACGTCGCGGCGTCGACAGCCAGCCTTTGCAGGGCGGTTCGTGAGGCGACCTGTTCCCAGCAGTTGGCGAGACCGCAGTAGCAGGGATGACCGTCCCCAGGAACGGGGATGTGCCCCGCTTCTGGGCTGATCCCGTCGCTGCCGGTGTACGGGGACGTGCCGTCGACCACCGCGACACCGATCCCTGTTCCCAGGGTCACCATCAGCAGCCGGCGCGCGTCCCGGCCGGCGCCGAAGCCCCGTTCGCCGAGTGCGGCGGCGAGCGCGTCGTTGTCGACCCGGCACGGTACGTCGAGGGCGATCTCGAGGTGCTCGGCGAGGTTCAACCCGCTGAACCCCGGGAGCGTGTCGGGGTTGGTGATGGTGCCGTCCGGCAGGACCGGACCGCTGGCGCCCACCCCGATGAACTCGGGGTCCGTGGCGCCGGCAAGATTGCGGATATCGAAGGCGAGAGCGATGGCCGCAGCGCTGCCGGAACCGTACTCGGCCGTGGGTCGGGTTGCAGTGTCGAGGACGGCCCCGTCGCTGTCGAGCAGGACCAGGCGGGTCTTGGTGCCGCCGAGGTCGATCCCGATCCTGCCTGCTGCGTTCATAGTGCCGAGGTCACCTTTCGGCCGTGGAGGAACTTGCCGGGGACGACGCCGGACCGCTCGGCCAGCTGCACCGTGAGCTGCTCCGCCCGCAGGAAGCCGGTGACCAGTTCGGTGAGCTCGCCGCCCGTGTCCGGGGTGGACACCGCGGTGGTGCCGGGCCAGTGGTAAGGACCGATGGTGACCACGCGCGTCCCGGCTGCGACCAGGTCGTCGCTGAGTTGCCGCAGCGCCGAGGTGGTGCGGTCGGCGTCCGCGGTGAAGATGATCACCGCGAGCTCTCTCCGCCCGGCCATTTCGAAGGGTCCGTGGCGGAACGCTCCCCCGACGTAACCCTCGACGGCCACCTTGGCTGATTCCTTGGTGATCAGCGCGCCGGTCTGGGCGGTGATCCCGCCCGAGACGCCGCCGACCATCGCGATGCTGGTGGCGTCTGCCAGCGCGGCCATCGCCGCGGCCGGGAGCGGATCGTCGAGCACCGCCTGGATGACCGGAGGCAGGCCTCTCGCCTCCAGGAGTATGCCTTCTGTGGGCTTTCCAGCGAGCTGCCGGGAAGCCAGTGCGTGCACGAGGAGAGTGTTCACGTAGCTCTTCGTCGTCACTGTGTGCTCGTCTCCGCAGTGCAGCCCGAGGACGAGGTCGGCGCGGCGACCGAGCGGGCTGCCGGGTTCGTTGGTGACGGCGAGGACGGTGTGCGGACGCGGGCCTGAGTCCAGCCGGTCAAGGAGTTCGACGATCTCACCGCTCGCCCCGGACAGAGAGGTGATCCATAGCAGGGTGCGCTCGGTGACCAGGTCCATCGCGTCCAGCAGTTCCGAGGTCGGCACCCACCAGGTGGGGTGCGTGCCGAGCAGCGTCCGCCAGCTGGAGTAGGCCGCGTAGTGTGAGGATCCCATTCCGGTGAGCACGATCCGGTCGAAGCCCGACTCGCGCAACCCGGACACGTCCGGCAGGTTGCCGGCCAGCAGCGCGGTCAGCGCCCGAGGCTGGTCAGCGATGTCCTGCTCGTAGGGGGAGATCATCGGGCCGGGCCCGTCACCCAGGCCTGCACCTCGTCAAGGTACTCATCAGTGATCGGCTTGTGGACCGCGACGGTGTACCACAGGTTCCCGGCCTGCTCCCAGTAGGTGGGCATGTAGCGAAGCCCCTCGCGAACGTCCTCCCAGGTGATGCCCATGTCCTCGGGCTGGTAGGCGACGCCCATCGCGTCCAGCTTGTTCTTGATGAACTCTGGATCGTTGCCCTGCAAGTAGGACATCAGCAGGACACCCAGGGAGACGATCTGGCCGTGGAGGTACGGCCGGCGGGTCAGGTACTCCAGGGAGTAGAAGAAGGTGTGCTCGCTACCTTCGATAGGACGCGGGTTCCAGCCGGTGTTGGAGAAGGCCGCACCGCCCCAGCGCAGGGCCTCCATCAGCGTGTGGATGCCTTCATCGCTGACCGCCCGAATCTCCTCCGCTGCATCCAGGACGCTGTCGAGCACTCCCCGGGCCTCGTCGACCCATGCCTGGTCGTAGGGCCACTTCGGTTCGCACTTGCCGGCCTCGGTGGCCATCTTCCAGTCCCAGTGCCCGGTGTAGTAGCAGACGATGTCGCCGACGCTGGAGCGGTTCATGAACTCGGGCGCGGACTTGATGACGTCGTAGTCGACCCACACGACCTCCGGCACCTTCCAGCCGACGTACCGCAGCACTCCCTCGTCGCGCACCGCCGCACGATGGGCGAACGGGGCGTTCACCGACATCGACGTGGGGATCTGGAACAGCGGGACGTTTCGCCGCCAGGCGACGTACTTGGCGACATCGATCGCCATGCCGCCGCCCAGACCGACCACGGCGTCTGCGGCAAGGCGTTCCGCCAGGGCATCGAGATCTCTGATCTCGAGAGAGTCGACGAAGTGCACCTCGATCAGATAAGGGCTCGCCAGCGCTTCCTCGAAGCGTGGCCACAGGTCCTTCATGGTGATCACGACGTAGGGACGGAAGACGACCGCCGGCACCTCAGCGACGAGGTTGCGGCCGTAGACGGTGTTGAACAGTTGGCGCACGGTCACTCCTAACGAACGACTTGATGTGCATATCGTCCCATGAAGATGTTCGTTCGCACAAGTTGTGTGTGCTAAATGCAGGCCGCTGCACTTCCTCGGCCGGCTGCCGGCGCCGTGGATCTGGGGTCCGGACGTCCCCTCAACCAGCCGCGACCTCTTCTGCGATTAGGAGGCGCCCGGTGACCGCCCGAATCGCATCCAGCTGGCCCCCGTCAAAACCGCGATCCAGGACCACGACATCGGCGCGGGACAGCGGGCAGATCTCGACAAACGCAGAGCGCCCGAACTTCGTCGTGTCGACAGCAGCGATCACACTACGGGCCGCCTGGATGGAGGCGCGCTTCACAGCCGCGTCCTCCACGTTCCATTCCGTGAAGCCCTCCTCAAGCGAGAAGGCGCTTGCCGTGAGGATGTACCGGTCGAAGTGGTGTGCGCGCAGGTACTCGACGGTCTCGGCACCTCTCAGGCTCAGCTCGCCCCGCCGCACTGAGCCTGGTGACAGCAGCAACTCCACCGTGGTCGACTTCTCGAAAGCCCACGCGACGCGAAGTGAGAGCGGACACACCGTGATGTGCCTCCCTTCGAGTGCTGCGGCCACGGCGATGCCCGTGGACCCGCCGTCGAGGATCACCGTCTCCCCATCCTCGATCAGGCCGGCCACCACCGCAGCGATCGCCCGCTTGCCCTCCGAGTTCGTCCTCTCCCGCATCGCGATCGGCGGCTCGAACGCACTCGGGGTGATCAGCCGCGCACCTCCGTGATAGCGCTGGAGCACCCCCGTAGCCTCCAGCGCCTCCAGGTCTCGCCTGATCGTCATCTCCGCCACGGAGAGCATGCGGCCCAGTTCGGCCACCGTAGCGCCGCCAGCCTCGCGCAGGACCTTGAGAATCTCCTGCTGGCGCTGCTCTCTGGAAGGCTGCGTGCTCACCGCCGACTCCTCACCTCGCATCCGATCGGCTCACTCTACGGCCAGAGCCCGCGCGGCAAGGCGGTTCAGCACATCCACCGTGACACCGGCAAGAGTGTCCATTCTGACCCACCCGTCCTCGCGCTTGATCTCGGTGTCGTGCGGGACGCCGATCGCGATGGTTCCGGCGGCGATCGCAGAAGCGAGGCCGGTCGGAGAGTCCTCGACGGCGATGCAGCGGCCAGGGTCCACACCGAGTTCACGCGCTGCGCACAGGTAGGGCTCGGGATCAGGCTTACCGCGGGTCACGTGCTCGCCGGCGACGATGACACTCACGGATCCGTCGGGAAGGCGATCCGCGACCACCCGCGCCATCGCGAGTGGCGAGGTGGTCACGATCGCCTGAGGGACATGCGAATCGCGAAGAGCGTCAGCGAGTTCCCGAACGCCGGGGCGCCAAGGCATATTGTTCATCAACGACCGGGTGACCTCATCGACGAGACGGCCGATGATCTCGGCGGCGGGCAGGGCCACGCCCCGGCCCTGCAGGGCCTTGGCAGTGGCGTCCATGTCAGATCCGACCAGGGTCAGGCCATCCCGGTAAGACCAACTGCCGCCGTGCTCCGCCACCAGCATGAGCTGCGCCTCGATCCAGATCGGCTCGGAGTCGATCAGCGTCCCGTCCATGTCCCAGAGCACGGCGTGCACCAATCCGGACGCCATATCGCTCACCTCCTCATGCCTCCAGGGCGGGGGGAGCCCACCCTGGAGGCTGTGGCGCCACAGCGAGATAGCGGGGCCACGGTGAGGAGGGGCTCTCTACTCGCCTGCGATCGCGCCACCGGTCATCCCGGCGACGATGTGCTTCTGCACCACGAAGGCGAACACGGCTACCGGCAGCACCGTGACCGTCGCCACCGCAGCGATCTGGCCCCAGAAGGTACCGATGGGTGTGAGCAGCGTAGGGAGCGCGACGGGCATCGTCGCCGTATCCCTGCTCGTCAGGATCAATCCGAAAAGGAACTCGTTCCATGAGTTGATGACGAGGAAGATGGCCGTTGCCACCAGACCATTCTTCGTCAGGGGCAGAACGATCTTGAAGAACGCCTGAAACTCGCTGCATCCGTCGATGCGTGCCGCCTCGTCCAGTGACTTGGGAACCCCCATGAAGAAGCCACGCATCATCCACACCGTGAACGGGATCGCAAAGGTGAGGTGTGCGGCCACCACTGCGACGTAGGTGCCCGACAGTCCCAGCCTGGTCGCGAGGATGAACAGCGGCAGAACCAGCACCATTGCGGGCAGCAGCCTGGCGGCCAGCAGACCCAGCAAGTAGGCGCTCAGCAGCTTCCCGGATCGACGGGTCAGGCTGTAAGCGGACGGCACGCCGACGACCAAGGCGATCGCGCTCGCGAAGACGGACACGATCAGGGAGTTGACCAGATTCCGGGTGAACCCCTTGGTGACGAAGGCCTGCACGTAGTTGTCGAGAGTCGGAGAGAAGATGAACGTCGGCGTCGGCGTGAAGAGGTCGACGCGGTTCTTGAACGACGCCAGCACGAGCCAGACCAGAGGGGAGATATAGAGGACGATCACCAGCGTCGCCACGACGCCGATGAGAATTCGCTTCCAGCGACGACTCATCTGTGTCACAACTCCTTCGGTGCAAGCATTCGGAAGGCGCTGATCGCCAGGAAGAGAACGGCGGCGAAAGTGACGAGGCCGAGTGCGGCTCCGTAGCTCATGTCCCATTCCGCGAAGCTGACCCGGTACTGATAGAGGTCGTTGACCGTGGTCCACGATCCAGGTCCACCGCCCGTCAGGACGTAGACCTTGTCGAACTCGCGGATCGCTTCCGTGGCCCGGAACAGGATCGCGACGGCGAGGACCGGCCGCAGCATCGGCAAGGTCAGCATCCGGAACGTCTGCCAGGGCCCGGCACCGTCCACGCTCGCTGCTTCGAACGGCTCCTTCGGCAAGGCGCTGAGCCCGGCCGCGACCATCAGGGTCATGAACGGCGCCCACTCCCAGACGTCAACAAGGATCAGGGCCAGTAGCGCCGTAGGCCCGTAGTTCAGCGCCCCGTCGCCACCCGGCAGCCCGAGCGCATGCAACACCCAGGTGAGGTAGCCGAACTGCGCGTTGAGCGCGAAGTTGAACACCAAGCCGACCACGAGAGGCGCGATGATCATTGGCAGCAGGAGAATCGAGGTGACCAGCCGCTTCATCCTCCGGAGCCGGTCGAGAAGCATCCCGGCGGCAACGCCGAGCACGGTCTCGAGCGACACCGCGAACACGATGAAGACCAGCGTCGTCAGCAGGGCCTGACCGAAGTCGGCGTCCCTGAACATCCGTTGGTAGTTCTCCAGCCCGATGTACTGGCCCGTACGTCCGGGAATCACCAGGCTGTAGGAACGGAAGCTCAGGTCGACGCTGTAGACAAGCGGGAAGAGCACGACACATCCGAGCACGATCAGGCTCGGAGCCTGGTAGACCAGACCGGCCCAGTCCCGGCGCTTCTTGCGGGGCGTCGCCTGGCCCGGCGTCCGCGGCAGTGCCGCGGAC
>MTLD01000053.1_pt2 | contig 21312 bp, 18 predicted proteins | sample 1982471 | NCBI WGS metagenome assembly MTLD01 (sample SAMN05712604, study PRJNA340218) | biofilm metagenome | isolation source: sample SPM anode biofilm adapted to -50 mV | place: USA | collected 2012-02-03 | reverse complement strand
TACACGACCCTGGATGGCAAGATGTCCATGCGCGGTGGCACACTAAAGGTGAGCAAGTTGAAGATCAAGTAGGGGGTTTATAAGGCAAAGACAATTTTAACAGGGACGAAAGGGATGCAGGGGATAACGGCAAAAGCAAGGCATTTAAAGCTTTACCCCAAAAGCTTTCAGGTTTTGGGTTTTATCCCTTTAGGCCCCTTGGGTCTTTCATCCGTCTTTATCCCTGTAAGAAAATAGGTTTTCAGACAAAGGCAATACTCGGCACGCGAGGCCCCTATTAATGAAACACACTACGGTACAAATCCTTGATTTTCTGCGAGCCCGCAAAGATTTTTTCGCTAAAGAATTTGCTGTCAATAAAATCGGCTTATTTGGCTCTTACGCCAGGGGTGATGCTTCTGAAGACAGCGATATAGATATTGTAGTCGAACTAGGGAAACCCGATCTTTTTTATTTGATTGGTCTTAAGCAGCTGATAGAAGAAGCAATGGGCTGTAAAGTCGATATTGTAAGACTAAGGAATAAAATGAATGAGTCGCTGAAACGGCGAATTGAGCGGGATGTATTATATGTATGACAGGGAATTGCTTATTGAGGATTTCAAAAACATTGCATGGGCCTTGGATCAAATATCCAAGAGATTCCAAGCAATTCATTCCAGTGATGATTTCCTGAAAGACGATATTGGACTAGAGAAACTGGACAGCATTTGTATGCAATTGATCAACATTGGAGAGGTTCTAAAACAGGTTGACAAACTGTCAGAATCGAAATTACTGGCCAACTATCCGGAAATCGACTGGAAAAAGGCAAAGGGGATGCGAGATATAATCTCGCACCATTATTTCGATATTGACGCAGAAACCATTTTTAACGTTTGCACAGAGCATGTTCCTGCGATGGAACATGTCATTACAAGAATTCTGACTGAACTCCAAGTATGATGTTTACACCTTACCTGTGATTTTCAGACAAAGTCAATTAAGCAGGGAAATATGTTCACTATTAATCAGCATTTATGATTCAAAATACCCGTAATCGTGAGGTAATTTTGAGGCGAAAGAGCATTCCGCCCCCCTTGAGCTTGGGAATTTTCGGAAATAACTGATTGGAGACTCAACAAGAGATTAAGAAAGATTCCAAAAAGCTATTATTTGTGATATTTTTCACCTTATTCTTTCTATACATGTGTCATATTACCCTTGCAGGCATATATGACTAGCGACCAGCGACCTGGTGCAAAGCCTGACTTTAAAATGAAAAATATTATAAAATTAACACTTTTAAAATTCATCAATTGCCAACAGTATTAAAGACTATTATGATGTGCAATAATTTCAATCTCGGGCATTCCGAAACGGATCCAAGCTTATAAATCGGACGCATTTCAGTCATCACAGTTAATCAAACAAAGGCACAGATAACTTAAAGGAGGAGATTATGAACATTCTCAAGGTTAAGAAAAGCATCACCCTGCTGGTTGGTATGATGGCTATTACCGCGCTCGGCGGGATTGCACAGGCTGCTGAAACTAGATTCGCAGTGCAGGATTCGACCGGGACGGTTGATAAAATGGTAGTAATGGATAATGGATGGATTGGAATGGGGGTGCCAACCCCTTTATATCCAATACACATACAACAAGCTGGAAATGCCAATGTGACCAAGCTATATTTCAATAATGCCGGGAATCCGGCTGGATATACAATTTGGGATTCCCCGGCAATATTGTTAATGCGAAACAATAATTCTACAACCGGTCCGAATGGTAATTTACCAGCAGCAGGTGACAGACTTGGATTGTTTACATTTGGTTCTGTGATCGGTGGACTTGATAGAACCTTAGGAAATATTTCTGTGTTTTCTAAATCTGCTGCTACCACAACATCAGCGCCTACATACATGACATTTGACACAACAAATGTTGGAGCTCTAAACGCATCAGAAAGAATGAGAATTAATGAAGTCGGTAGTGTTGGAATCGGAACTATTGCCCCAAGACAGAAAGTTGAAATAAATGGAGGCATCCGGCTAAACACCACCACAACAAAACCATTATGTGATTTAGCAAATTCGTGGCAAAGCAGTGGCACTCTTTGGTTTACTAGTGGTGGCACAGGGACAAAAGACTCCCTGGAAATATGTGCTAAAGATTCTAATGGAACTTACGGTTGGCGTTTAATATATTAATACCCCTCACAAAACAAGAACCCTCTTTATTAATTATTAAGATAAGGAGGGTTCTTTTTATGTTTCAACGGAGCCCTGATGCAACCCACACCTTCGGATCACAAGTCTTCAACAATTCTAGAAGGTTTTGATTCCGCTTCCACTAACAACCGCAAATCTGAAGACAATTTAGATTTACTTGATTCAATCGAAATCATTTTAAATCGTTGGAAACTTATTGTCAAAATTACAAGTGTTGCTGCTTTAATTTCTTTAGCGATAACCCTTTTATTGGACAACGTCTACAGTGCTACGGCATTAGTTTTACCTCCTCAACAAGATTCTAGCATGTTGGGGATGCTTATAGGATCTGCAGGCGGTAACCTTTCGGGCTTAGCAGGTGATCTTTTAGGAAAAGGGACCACTGCAGATATGTATGTCGGCATCCTTAATAGTGAAGCCGTTAACGATCATATTATTGATCGTTTCAAATTGATGAATGAGTATGACGAAGAATACAGAGTTACAACTTATAAAGTTTTAAAAAGGAAAGTTGATATCGCCGTCGGCAAAAAAGATGGTATTATCTCAATAACTGTGGAAGACAAGGATCCGAAACAAGCTGCAGCTATGGCCAATGCTTATGTCGAAGAGCTAGGCAATATAATAGTAAAACTCAACATAACAGACTCTGGCAATAACAAGGATTTTTTAGGACAACGCTTAGCTAAGGCAAAACAAGAACTGATATATGCTGAAAATGGCATAAAAGCATTTCAGGCCAAGAATAAAGTCATTTCCGTTACTGATCAAGCTGAAGCTACTATAGTTGGTATAGCTCAACTACGAGCCCAGTTATCTTTGCAAGAGGTACAACTTGCTGCCCTTCAACGACAATTTACGGACGGTAGCCAGGAAGTAAAATCAGTTAAATCATCTATAAGCAACCTCCGTACGCAGATCGCTAAGCTTGAAGGTAGTGGAACTGGAAGTGCTATTCCAAATGTTGGAAGCGTTCCTGAACTCGAGCAACAGTATCTGCGTCTTATGCGAGAGTTCAAGCTCCAAGAAACCTTAGTCGAACTACTAACAAAGCAATATGAAATTGAGAAAATTAATTCGGCAAAACAAATCAGTTCATTGCAGATTGTTCAGGCAGCTCGCGCACCTGACAAAAAATCATGGCCTAAGCGTGCATTCATTGTTGCTGCAGCCACAACTTCAGCATTTTTCCTTTCTATTATAATTACACTCATGGCCGCAGCATTTGAATCTATGCAGCCGGACCGCCTTGCAAGATGGCAACGACTGATAAGATTTACTAAAACCAATGGAGTTGGTAAATAGTGGTTTTGTTTGTAATCAGTAGACATAATTATCTTACCCAAATAACACCGTTTTTCTAGAATAACATCTCTCATTTATATGCTTGCATCTAACGTAGACCATGATGTCGATAAATTCAATAAGTTATGGCTTTCTGTTCATATTAACTTAATAAACAAGGGACTTATCCCTATTTCATTTAGCTTCGATGGCGCACGCAGAGTCTATGCTGATGATAACTATGTCTACAAAATTACTCTTACGGCTTTTGATCAAACTGGTCATCTGAGGCGACAAAGCTTGCAAGGAGAGTATCTATTATTACTTAAATGTTCCGGTGTTTCTGGAGTGCCTGAAATCATTTCGTATGAAAACAACGACATTTTTGCAATGTTGAAGATGCGACGTATTTACGGCACTCCACTCAATAAAGTTCAATTAAATGGGATTAAGTTTTCAATCATTGTAATCAAAGTAGGTAAATTAGTATTTCGGTTAGCCATTAAAGGGATAGTTCATAATGATGTCAAATTGGATAATATTTTACTCTGCAAAGACAACAAAGTTTATTTGATTGATTTTGACCAAGCAATATCTACAACTTTTATAGAAGCATTTTTAAAGTCGTTTTTTATCCGATCAGGCAAAGGAGAGGTTGTGCATAGTTATTTATATTTGTTGAAGGAATCAATAAAAAGAATTTTACCTCCTAATTTGATTCGCGTATTAAAATTAATATCGGGAAGAAAGGTACTTGATGATCAATTGCCTGTTTTACCTAAAAACGCGAGCAAATCACTACAGAATTTGTTAGATGCTTGGCGTATTGCGCAAATTTCTGAGGCATCATCACCCGGCGCCGTGGTTGCATATTACTCGTTTAAATACGAAGGCGTAAGGTTTCCCGGAGAGCGTGAATGGCCTGACAGATGGTCGATCTTACAAAACATCACTAATTATGAAAATAAACGTATTCTTGAGCTTGGATGCAACATGGCGTTACTTTCAGCACATTTACTCAAATATGCCAAAGCTAGCGCAGCTATGTGTGTTGATATCGATGATAATATACTTCAATCTGCTACACTCGTATCTTCTGCGCTTGGAGTAAAGCCCATATTTCGTCAACAGAACCTTGATGCGCCAGATAGTTGGGAAAACGAGCTTGCGGCCTTTAAGCCGGACATTGTTTTTGCTTTAAATGTGCTCAACTGGGTAGAAAATAAAGACCGCCTCATGCGGTTTTTAGGCATATTTAATGAAGTTATTTTTGAAGGACACAATAGTGTGGAAGTTGAAATGTTTCGCTTTCAGGAAGTTGGTTTCACTAAAATCAATTTGGTAACAGTTACAGAGCGTAATCGACCTGTTCTTCATTGCTGCAAATAGCAAATGTCTGAATATATTAACGATAAACTTCGAAGAGATACCCTTCTGACGATAGTAATCGGACCTATTAAATTTATTGTGCCGACAATTTCATTTCTATTGCTGTATCCGATTATAATGTCACGCTCTAGTATTGCTGCGGTAGGTATTTGGTCTCTATTTGCATCAATCGTAACCTTTATAAATGTTGCAGATATAGGCTTTAGTCAGCTTTTAACGCGGGAGGCCGGTCTCGATCAGAGCCTTAATGCAGAGGATGTTTTCAAAGACTATGTTGCCGCCAAACGAGCCTACTATATTATATTTTGCCTGTTGTCTTTAATATTTATTATTTTAAAGGATTATTTTTTAGTTATCATTGGAAGCAGTTACCCAACTGAAGCGCTTATTGTGTCTGTACTAATGCTGTTATTAGGTTCTATAATTCAATTATTGGGTAAATTAGATGCGGCTATTCTTTCTGCCTGGCATGAAAATGTTACAGCTCAAGTCGCTACGGCCATATCACCGGTCTTTATGTATACAATTTCTTTGGTTGGCGCGTGGCTAAGAAGACCCATTGAGGGAATGTCCTTAGGAACCATCGTCTCTGGAATTGTGACACTTGCAATACTTAATGCACGGATACATAAAGTTCGCCCAGAGTGGCAACGTGGACGTACTAAAATATTATTGATCGATTCATTAAAACGACTTCCCAGTTTACTCCGTAGGGGATGGTATCTTTACAGCAGCTCAATAGGATTGCTCATACGGGGACCAATCTATCGCTTTTTAATTGCTTCATTCCTCGGGCTCCAGACAGTGGCAGCATTTGATATCGCAATGCGAGTAACACAAATGGCCCGAGAGGTTGTCGCCTCTGGTTTTTCAGTTCTTTATCCAACTTTTGGATATTATTATCGTTCCAAAAATCGTGTTAATATAATTCATTTAATTCGTATCTCGTTGTTTATCCTGCTTGGAGGAGGAACGTTACTAATTGGTATTTTAGTCGTTGGTGGAGAACAAATCCTTAAACTTTGGCTTGGCTTAGTGCCAATTGGTTCTTTAGCGTCGATCCGTTTACTTGGATTATGGCAAATCCTAACTTTGCTGAATGTACCGTTTTGGTACCTTTTACAGGCTGCACACTTAGAAAAAGTTGCTTCTTTTTCAATTTGGGCACACACGATACTTATAATTGCTCTAATACCATTAGGTCGAATCATGCCCGTAAATCTTGATTTTCTTCTTAACTACTGGATATTATCTTCTATTCTGACTCAGTTTTTTATTTACTATTACGCCCATACAAGACTGAATGCTTTTGGATCTGTTTTCCGTTCTGTTAGAATGGGCTTGGTGCTGGTTTTAAGCGTGCTGTACACTTTTTTGTGCTACTATGTATTTACAATTAACAATTTAATAGTTTTTGCGCTTGTATCCACTATTTATATTTGCATACTATGCTTGATATCATTTAAGCCTATCAAAACTTACATGGTAAATTCACAGCTGAGATCTGTGTAGTTTATACTATAGCTTAACCACATTGTGCAAATGTTTGTGTACATCGATTATTGATTATCACTACTACATTTATAAGAGTCGATTTAATATGATATCTAAAAAGTTTACAATTATATTTCTTTGTACATCATATTTTCTGTGTTCAACAGCAATTAATTCTTTTTCGGCCGTAGATTACAATCGTACATTCCATATGCCAATATTTGGCATATGGAATGTAAATGCTAGTGTTGGACTAGCGGATAAGGCAGGTTCCAAGTTAAGTCGCAGGATGTGGCGTCTCACTGATTATAAGCTACAAGAAGGCCAGGTGCTTTCACAAAAATTGGCTGCAAACAGATATCTAAAAAAGACAGAAGTTATCGGTACCATGGCTGGTCCATTGCCTGCTTGGATTCAACCTGCAATACACATTTCCGATAAAATTTATCCACCAACTGACTGGCAATTGTTTGATAAATTGATTAGACGCTGGCTGCAAGATGTACCTGATTTTCCGGATTACTTTGAGGTTTTCAACGAATTAGATGCCCATTGGGCTGGCTCTATTTCTGAGTATCAACGATTTGAGAGCATAATTGTTAAAGCTATCAGAGATATTTATCCGAATACAAAGATACTTGGACCTAGCTCTTATGATGCTGACCCAATTAGATTACAGAAATATATGTCTCCCCAGTTTCTTAAACAATTTGATGGAATTGTATTGCATGCATATGTAAATGGGACCCGCCCTGAAGATGAGTTCATCGGTAGGATTAGACAGATTAAAGAGTATCTCAAGCAAATTGGCTTTCCTAACAAACCACTTTATATTACTGAGTTTGGGTGGACAACTGCGAATGGGTCTTGGCAAAAACCAGTCAATGAATTAACACAAGCACAGTATTTGTCACGGGCTCTTTTACTTTTAGCAAGTGAAAGAGTCGAAGCCGCAATCTATTTTTGCCTTTACTACGATACAAATAACCCAGGTGAACGTGAATTTTCGATACTTAATAGGAATATGACACCTAAACCAGCTTATCTTGCATTTAAAAATTTAACTCATTACCTAAACGATTCAAATGGAATAAGTTCTGGCACGAAAGGTCCTGTATATTATGTCGTCATTCAAAAACCTAATAAAACTGTTTTGGCTCTGTGGGCTCCGGATGGCGCTAGTTCAATAACACTTCCTCAACCAAAAGAGACTTTCAAAGTTTATGACCTTGTAGGCAAAGAACTTACAAAATCTTCTTCCACTTTAGAAGTCGACAAAAGCCCAGTTTTTATTGAATTTTCAAGTCACTTGGTAGACATAAGATTTTAAATGAAAAATAGGATTTTATTAATTGATTATTTGCATGGAGGACACCATGCTGTTTATGCGTCGATATTACTGAACGGTCTTCGAAGTGCTGGACATGAGGTTATATTCATCGGGACCTCAGAGCTAATCGATCAAATCTTAAATATTATGGGACCGGAAACTGGAATAACTTTTGTATTTATAAAGACCAGGAATTATTCTGGTTGGATAAACGAGATTAATAAGTTATTAAGCCTTAAAGATTCCCTCGTTGAAATAATTAAACATAAACCTAACGTCGTCCACTTCCTACAATTAGATAGATTTATTTTTGGTATTTCTCTGATTCAACTTCTTTCAAATAAAATACAAATAGTATCCACTTTACACTGGTGTAATGTAATATTCGACAGCAACTCCACGCTAAAGACATTTGTTAACTCGTTACTATTTAAACACCTTTTACGTAATACGCACGTAATTACCCACTCTGCCAAAACAAACACAATAATTAACGCAGATCCCAAAAAAAACTTATACTATGCACCTTACCCAATACATACAAAACGTATTGATCGCTGTACTGCATTAAAGAAGAAGTTTGCAATGAGGAATGTTTTAGGCCTTCGTAAATCTGACAAGTTACTTCTTTGCTTTGGGGGGGCGCGTTTTGATAAAGGATCAGATATCGCGATTGGAGCATTATCTCATCTAGATAGCTCATATCGACTTCTTATAGCTGGAAAAGAAGAGGATTTTTCTCAAGCGGATCTTATTAAGAAGGCAAAACATCATGGAGTCAGTGACAGAATATTGTTCAAAATGGCATTTATTGAAGAGGAAAACTTGGCAGATGTTTTTTGTGCGGCAGATTTCGTACTGATTCCATATAAAATTAGTTTTACTGGTCAAAGCGGTCCGCTCGTTTATGCCGCTTCTATTGGTATTCCAATTATTGGAAGTTCAGCTCCAATAATAAGCGAGACAATTGGAGCCTATCAACTTGGTGAGGTCTTTATGGAATATAATACACAGGCATTAGCATCAGCTATACGGGCATGTCCAATAGGTTTTCGTAGTCCAACAAAGTTCAATAATGATCACTCTCCCGAGATGTTTTGTAACTCTGTATTAAAGGCATACAACATTGACTGATCTTTTTATAAATGACTCTATTAGAAATAAACCGTATCGAATTTCGATTGTATTGTTAGTAATAGCCGCTTTCTTTTTGCGGCCAATGGCTTTGGGAGAAGCATTTACTTCATTAGCACTAATTATTTCTTTTATCGCATTCATTTCATTCATAGTTTCTGAGCATAAAATTGAAAAAACTAAAACGTTCAGCAGAAATCGATCTATTTCTGGATGTACTATTCTTATTTGGATTTATATGGTTATTCATGCACTCATTTCTGGAGCAGAAAATCCACAATACTTGTTTAGCGCTCTAGTTACATTTGGCTTCGTAATATGTGTATATACATTGATACTATCGGATAATCGAAGCAATAAATATTTTTTCACTGCTTTGCGAGTAACTATAATTTTATTCATTTTGTCATATTTTACTACATTATTACTATCATTGTTCGTACCGCTAGATAAGTTGCATTTGTTTGATATTAGGACAAGTAGCATTGTTGATTACAGTGATAAGTGGGGTGGGATTTATTTCCCTTTGACACCTGCATACGGAATTACCAAAGTTTTCGGATTAACATTTTTTAGATCACCTGGCCCATTTCGAGAAGCTGGTATATTTCAAGCCTTTATTATTTGGGTATATTATACAATTCACGGTTCAGGGAGAACTTCATTTTTATTAAAGTTAATCTTGATATTAGGCCTTGTCGCCTCTTATTCGACGGCTGGAATTGTAATTTTTGGATTAACAGCATTAGTTAATATTTTATTTAACATGGACTCATCACTGACATGGCATGTAATTTTAAAGAAAGTATTTACTATGCTAATTGTTTTTGGTTCCATACTGGTAATTTTCCTATACATGCCAATATTTGGGTTGATTGATAAGATGGGCAAATCACAAGCATCGATAATGGACCGAATTGATGCAACACGCAATGGGCTTTCATTGCTATATGACAACCCGTTCGGAGTTGGATATTTCAACTCACACGACCCAAGCATCGGAGTAAATTTCATTTCAGCGTCTGGGCTTATAGGGTTTCCTGGCATTGTTCTTTTTGCGCTTTTAATTGCTGTAGCAGTTTTTTCATTGAATTCAGCAAAGGAAAGTAAGGCATATATTGTTTGGATGTTTCCATTTATTCTTACAGCTTTATTTTCTCAACCATTTATAGATGCTCCTCTTGTATACATTATGTTATTTCAAAGAACGGCAGGAGAAATTTAATGCTAGGAAGAACTTTGGTCCTTGCGCCTCATCTTATCTATCCTCTCCGAAACGGAGGCGATTTGCTCATCGACCGAAAATGGTCGATGTTCAGTAACCATGCAGGGTGCGTCGATATTCTAGGAATGAATGTGATGCGCAAGTACCAGGATGGTCAATTTGTAGAAGAAGTTCGCTTTAGAAATAAGAATCGGAGCAAAAATATTGCTGCATTGAGAACTGTAATAAGGAATTCACACTACCTTCTAGAAAAATATATGACACCAGAGTATATCGAAGAAGCCAGCAGAACATTGGTAAACGAGCAGTATGATGTACTGGTGTGTAGCTTGATTACGACTGCATGGGCGATTAAGCGAATGACAATTATATTGCCAGACAAACTGTTGATAGAGACGCAAAACGATGAAATCAAGTGGTATCAAAACATGCGCCTCCAATCGCGAAGTCTTCCTGAGAAGATTTCAGCCTTAATATCAGAGCAATGGGTAAAGAGCAACTTATCCAAATTAAAAGACTGCGTATTTTTGCATGTTTCTGAAGATGACGACTCGGGGTACAGGAAAATTTTACCAGAACATAAAAGTATTGTTATCCCAGTTGGAACAGATGAAGAAGAGGCTCTTAACTCAGACATAAATACTGATATATGCAATGATAGAATTTCGCTGATTTTTTCAGGATCTCTCGCCACAAAAATAAATTATGACGCTCTAAGTTATTTTGAGAACAAATTCTATCCGACCATAAAAGATAAATTTTGCCATCGTCTTAAGATAATTGTAGTGGGTAGTAATCCTTCAGAGGGTATTCGTACTATTTGCAGAAAAAATGACTGGGCTTTACATGAAAATGTGAGTGATGATAAATTACGTGAGCTTTACCTGCAATCTATGTTTTCTATTCTCCCATTTAGTTATGCAAATGGAGGTAAATTAAAATTACTGAAATCACTTTCGTTTGGTATTCCTTTTCTTGCATCTTCAGTATTATCGGGTCAAATGGAAAATATTCCACCGTCCTGCCTAATATCAGACGATCCCGAAATCTGGTCAAAGCAGATAGAGATTGTTTTGAAATCAGGCTTATCAATTGAGACAAGAAACTTGTTAATTGAATCCGCAAACAAATACAGTTGGCGTCTACTAGCAAATACTATGTATGAGGAGCTCAATAAAATATATTTTTGAATTGCATCATCTATTTCTATTGCTTGAATATATCTCTTCTAACAAATTCGATTTCTTAAATAGCTGTCAAACAACAGAAACCCAAAAGACAATTAAACCCAAACCTGACTAGAAATTGAGTATTAATAATGAACGCGATAAATTGTAGAATATGTAACTCTGTTCTAACTGATAATGTTCTAAATGTTAATGACACACGCTTTGGTATCCCTGCTTCATATACTATTAAACAATGCACAAATTGTGGCCTTTTTCAACTTGGTAAATTACTCAAGGAGGATGAGCTCACAAAATTATATGCAACATATTATAATTACACTGGAACTATTGGTGGCAACTACTCACTATTTCGAACATTGTTTTTTACTATGTTTGACAGGATCTGGGCGACTGTTGATAGTGATGTTTCCTTTCATAAGCGAAAAGGGATTGGACGTCTACTAGATGTGGGCTGTAATGAAGGGAGAAATTTAATCTTTTATCGTAATAACGGCTTCGACGCCGAGGGACTTGAAGTTAATCTTGTTGCTGCCAAAGTTGCTCAAAACAAGAATCTTACAGTCCATATCGGAACTTTAGACGATTTTATTCCTGCTAAACTTTATAATGTTATCGTATTATCAAATGTATTGGAACACGTAAATAATCCATTGAAAATGCTAAAGGCAGTGAATCACTTGCTTGCTCCAGACGGACAAATATGGATAAGTTGCCCAAATGTGGAAAGTTGGCAGCGATATCTATTTGGAAAATACTGGATTAACTGGCATGTTCCTTTTCACACTGTTCACTTTTCAAGATCTTTATTAGTTCAACTTCTCAGCCATTCAGGATTTGATCTCAAAGAGCTACATACTGAGACACCATCACTATGGATGGCACACTCATTTATTGTATCTTTGTTTTCATGCACTGCTAAACCAACATTAATATTGAGAAACCCTTTTCTTGTCGCTGGCCTAATGCTGTTGTTTCGTTGCTTTTTATTCCCGCTAATTTGGATTGGAAACGTTTTAGGTAAAGGTGACTGCCTTGTATTAACAGCAACAACCGCACCTCGCAAATAATTACTTAGCCCCAATCAACAATCATTTATTTTTGGCATTTTGTAGTGATTTATAACTGGTATAGAGCCCAGTATACATAAGCATCATTAGGTAACCGATGCAAACCATTAAAACTATAATTATTAAATTGTTGGCTGCATTTTACTTGCTCGTTATTTCTGTTTTTATAATAGCTTGTGGCCAAAACAGTAATGAATCATCTAAGACAACAACATATAACAAGGACAAGCAAAAACCTTTTTTTAGTATAATAATATATCCCGACAGTCATATCGTACAAGAAAACAGCTATGTATTTAAAACCCAAAATCAGTGGGTTGTTAATAATATAGGAACGCAAAACATTTTAGCTGTCCTTGGTGTCGGTGACATTGTTGATGAAATATCTGATTCATCTTTTTTATCTGCAACGATATCAGGATATGACTTGTTAGATAAAACGAGACTACCTTATTTACCTCTTATGGGTAACCATGATTGGAATGATATTGATAAACGTGACAGCTCAAAATACGATCAATATTTTGGCCCATTTAGATTTACTGGAAAATCCTGGTATCTTGGGGGCTATCCTGCCAACAGTAATGCCAATATGGCTATCATTTTTAGTTTTGGAGACATTAGTTATCTTGTAATTGGGCTTGAATTTTTTCCAAGACCTGCTGCTGTATTGTGGGCTCAAAGCCTTATAGATGCTAATCCCAAAAGCAAGGTTATTATTGTTACCCACGCTTTCTTAACTCGTTGGGGGCTACGCTACCAAGATAACGATTTATACGGGCCAGTTAATTCGGGCCTTGACCCTAATTATAATTACTCTGGGCAAAAGTTATGGGATAATTTTATCAAGATAAATAAACATATATTTTTGGTAATTAGTGGACACGATATTTGTAACCCATATAGTGCACATTTGGTAACCAGTGGAATTAACGGCAATAATGTGTTACAAATTTTCAACAATTTTCAGTGTGAACCTGGCAATAAAAATACAATTTCCATATTAAAATTCTGGCCTTCAGAATCAGTTGTGGAAGTAAACTATTTTTCCACCATTTTCCAAGAGAACGATTCAAATTCCCCATCATATTTTTTGAACTACAGTTCGCCAATTTAGAGTATACAATTTTGAGTAGCTATTAGTTTTTATCAAATAGGATCAACCGTGTCTTTATCTTTGAATCCAGCCAATTTGAGCAGTCAAAAATGAGAATTTTGCTTTACGGCATTAATTATCACCCAGAACTTACTGGTATAGGAAAATATTCTGGAGAACTATGCGACTGGCTTTCCGCACAAGGGCACGAAGTCAGAGTAGTTACTGCTCCACCTTACTATCCCTCTTGGAAAGTTGCTTTAGGGTACTCGTCATTTTTTTATAGAATTGAATCTATGAATGGTGTACGAATTTATCGCTGCCCACTTTGGGTACCTCAAAATCAATGCGGAAGAAATCGAATACTTCACCTCCTTTCTTTTATGTTCAGCAGCGCTCCATTGGCAATCATTCTAGCCATTTTATGGCGACCCAATATACTTATTGCGATAGAGCCACCATTATTCTGCTCATTACCTGCTCTAATTGCCGCTCGACTTGGAAAGAGTACTGCCTGGTTACATGTTCAGGACTTGGAAATTGATGCAGCTGTTCGCGTTGGCTTAATAAAAGATTCGTTTTCTCTTACTTGGATGTTTTCAGCTGAAAGGTGGTTATTAAACAAGTACAATCGGATCTCTTCAATATCAAAACAAATGATTAACTCACTGGTTGCAAAGGGAGTTTCAAAATCAAAATTAATTTTATTCCCTAATTGGGTAGACACTACCACAATGTTTCCTAAATATGAGCAAAACAATCTCAGACTAGAGCTCAATATAGATAATAATGCGGTGATTGCATTATATTCTGGGAATATGGGTAAAAAGCAAGGGTTGGACATAATTCTAGAAGCAGCTCACTTATTAAGAGACAACCGTAATTTACTTTTCGTAATATGCGGTGATGGCACTGAAAGAGCACGACTTGAATTGCTTGCAGTGGGTATGGACAATGTAATCATGCTACCTCTTCAGCCATTAAATCGGCTAAATGAGCTATTAAATATGGCAGACATACATTTACTCCCACAACAAGCTGGAATGGACGAAATAGTAATGCCTTCAAAACTTCTAGGAATGTTAGCATCTGCTAAACCCGTGGTTTGTTGTACGAATGACAATACTGAACTAGCAGAATTAATAGTTAAGTGCGGTGTGGTTGTCCCACCAGGGGATATCAGGCAATTTGTAAATGCATTATTAAGCCTTCTTGCTGCTCCTGCGAAACGTTCTCAGTTGGGACAACAAGGCAGAGTTTACTGTGAAGCACAATACGAAAAAGAACGTGTATTATCATCTTTTAATAATGATCTGATAGCATCGCAAGGAACTTCTCGTTGATTTCAACTACAGCGATTGCACTTATTTTAAATGGCAATGCCAAACTGGCCAGGTAGTATTGTGACACTTACTATATTATGAATGCTCCAGAGAGTTCTGACCAAATGCTGCTGGTTCATATTGATTCTTGGCCGAATATCGTGTAATAGAATATGATTGAATAATTACAGGATGTTGAATCAGCCCTTCCAGGGATCACAATAATGTTGAAACAACAAGCTCGTCTTCTTACCAGAATTGCCATGATGGTTGATGCTGCCATGATCGTTGCGGCGTTCCTGCTATCCTACCGGATAACAGCTCATTTTACCCACCTTCGGAGTATCACACACTACAACTGGATCTTGATCTGTTTAATCCCGATCTGGCTGTACCTGCTGACCCGTTTTAATCTGTATGCATCCTTACGTATTCGCGATATAGGAGAAATTCTCGCCGACATTCTAAAGGCACATGTTGTAGGTGCCGTTGCTACCGCCTGTCTAATCTTTCTGTTTGAGCCGACTGGCTTCAGTCGCTTGTTCTTTTCAATTTGTATCGCATTCAGCTTTGTCCTGATCTGCACCGGCAAACTTTGCATCAAATTCGTACTGGCCGGTATCCGTCGACGTGGCTTCAACACCCGCAACCTGTTGATCATAGGGTGCAACCCAAAATCAGAGGAATTAATCGGCCTTGTTAAACGGCATGCAAACTGGGGACTCCACATTATCGGTGTTATGTGTGAAGAAGGTTATAGTGGCGATACATTCCAGGGATGCCTGATAGTTGGCTGTACCCTGGATGTTGTTTCCTTCTGCAAGGAAAACCCGGTAGACGAAGTGGTATGGTGCGCGGAGCATGGCTCAGGTGAGGAGGAGAATACCTTTCTCGCTTTATCCGAGATGGGCATCACATTTCGTTCGGTTTTCGACTATCGCACCCTACCCACCACACGCACCGAGATTTCACTGTTTCACGGCAAAATCCCTATTGTCACCTTTCACTGCAAGGCCTTCGACTCAGGGCAACTTCTGGCAAAACGCATACTGGACATCATCGGATCAATAATCGGCTTGGCAATAACCCTGGTATTGCTGCCCTTCATAGCGTTGGCCATCAAGCTGGAATCTCCGGGACCGGTGTTTTTCAGTCAGGACCGGGTGCGCGAAAACGGCAGGATATTCCGCTGCTGGAAATTTCGCTCAATGATCGTTGATGCGGACGAGTTAAAACAGGAATTGCTGGACCGCAATGAGATGTCCGGCGCCATCTTCAAGATTGCCGATGATCCTCGCGTCACAAAAGTAGGCCAATTCCTGCGCCGGACCAGTCTGGATGAACTGCCGCAATTCTGGAACGTGCTGCGGGGAGAAATGAGCCTGGTCGGAACGCGCCCCCCCACCCCCGATGAAGTTGAATCGTACGAGAACTGGCACCGTAAACGGATCTGCATCAAACCGGGCATTACTGGCCTCTGGCAGGTAAGTGGCCGCAATCAGATCCAGGACTTCGACGAGGTGGTACGACTCGATATCCGCTATATCGAAGAGTGGTCCCTCTGGCTGGATATCAAAATCCTTTTTAAAACCATCTGGGTAGTGTTTGCCAGGAAAGGTGCTCGCTGATATCATTCAATAAGTACCAAAGGGGCTTAAAGCGATTGACGCCTGCGCCTTGTAATGGCACAGTATTGTTAAATGGCAATTTAATGACTAGTTCGGCCCAAAGAGGCGGTGGTTGCGATGGCATTCAGCTTAGATCAATTTGATAAAATAACAGTGTTGGCGAAAAGTTATGGAGCCACGCGACTTATACTTTTCGGTAGTGCCCTAGATAATCCCGAGTCTGCAAACGACATTGATCTTGCCTGTGATGGCGTCCCTGGCTGGAAACTCTACGAACTGGCGGCCAGGATTGAAGAGGAAATAAATATCCCACTCGATTTGGTGTCTTTAACACCCCAAACTCACTTTACTCAAATGATCGAGCGCAGAGGAAGGCGTCTGATATGACCGTGGCCGAGTTGCGTGAAGAAATCAGCATTGAACTCGAAATGATGGAGTCTGTTGTTTCCGAGGCGGTTTCCCTGCTTAATGATGTTGCCGACAAAGAACCCACCGTAAGGGAAAAGACGGCAGCGGCGGCATTCCTTGCCCAGTTTTACGGAGGCATCGAAAACATTCTAAAGCGCATTCATCGCTACCATGGTGTACCCATGCCGGTTGGCGACTCATGGCATATCGACATATTCAAACGGTTTTGTTCCCCGCCGTATGCCTCATTTCCTGTCCTCTTTGACAATGAGTTGGCTGCCGCTCTCTCCCCATTCCGCAAGTTCCGCCATATTGTCTATCATGGGTATGGTTTCCAGTTTGATTGGGAACGGATGAGCGAAGGACTCTGGAAAGTGGCTGCCGTCTACTCCAGCTTTGCCAACTCTGTTTCCGACTATACATCCAAATTGAGCTGACCATTGATTTGCCGTTGGCTGTTTAAGCGCTGGTGACTATCTCAGTATGGCTTTGAAGTCAAAGCAAATCCCCAGACATTCAACTGTCCACCTACTCCGGTTTCCGTGAGCGGCATCCTTTCATTTCAGTAGATGTCGCTTTGTCCCGCCTCAGTCGGAATTGGACTTTCAGGCTGCTTGATCTAAGGGTATGTCAGGTTCCATTGAATGCCTGATTCCACAGTAAACTTGCTGTCGTTTTTGTTTTCTCAGTTCTCTGGCTTCTTCAAGCTTTCTGTCTCGCTCTTTGAATATTTCCAGGTCTCTGCCGTTTAGTTTGTCGGCCGGTGCAACGTAGCCAATTGCGCTGTGCAGTCTGACGGTGTTGTAGTGCTCGATGTACTTCTCTACGATTCTGCGGGCATCGTCAAGGGAAAGCGGGACACCCGGACGGATGCATTCTGTTTTAATGGTCTTGTGGAATCGTTCCAGCTTGCCGTTTCGACAGCTTTGCCGAAAAGCCGGATTACAAAGTATGGGAAGCATTTGGTATATAAAAGATTTTCAGGCAAAGGCAATTTAACAGGGATCAAGTCGGATAAAAACGGATAACAGCAAAGGCCAAAGGCTTTTAAAGGGTTACCCAAAAGCTTTCAGGTTAAGGTTTTATCCCATTCATCCGCTTTTATCCCTGTTAGATAGAGGGTTTTCCAGTCAAAGGCAATTTTAACAGGGATAAAGACGGATAAAAACGGATAACGGCAAAAACAAAAGGCCCTTTAAGGTTTACCCTAAAAGCTTTCAGGTTATAGGTTTCATCCCTTTAGGCCCCTTGGGTCCTTCATCCGTTTTTATCCCTGTAGAATAAAAGTTTTTTCGCAGCTGAATATGTAATTTCCATGAATTCTTTGCCACCCAGAGGAACTAATGAAATCCAAACTGTCCGTTGCAGCGCTCTTGTTGTTGCTGGCCGCCGGTGGGGGGTACTGAGCATGGCTAAAGTCGGCTCGACCCTTGCGCTTGTCGTCCTTGCACTGTTTGGCGTGACCGGCAGTTGTTGGGGGCTTGCCTCCAACAATATCCCTCTCGACAGTCCCATCTATCAATATCTCGATAAACTGGCCGGTTTCGGTCTAATCAAGTCCGATGTCAAGGGGATCCGCCCCTATGCCAAGGCGGAAGCGGCCCGGCTTATTGCCGAAGCGGAGGAAAATCTGCCACAGTTGGACGGCACAGCGGAATCCTTTGCCAAGCAACTAATCGCCCAGGTTCGCAAACTGGTGTCACGCGAAGCGAGGCTGCGCAAGGAACCGGAGCGGGCTCCCTGGCTCGATGCCAATCCGCTGTCCATGGCTCGGCTGCGTTACGTCTACTTGGACGGCATTCCCCGTAACTATACCCGCAACGCCTACGATCCAGCCAATCAGTCCGCCTTCGGCTTCATCGGCGGCAATCTCCGGCCGCAAAACCCCGCGATTGTCCACATGAGCGGCAGCGAGGGAACACCGCTGCAGGAGAATAACGAGGGGATTAACTACGATCGGGGCAACAATGGCGAATTCCGCTGGGATATGGAAGGCTTCGTCAAGGACAAGGTTTCGGTCCTGGTCGAGCCGCTCCTGCTTGCCACTCCAGACACGAAGCGACTGCTTCTGCAGAAGGGCTACGTCAAGATCGGCAGCGGCGGATTGGAGCTGGAGGCCGGCCGCGATGCCAGCTGGTTCGGCCCTGGATACCGAGGTGCGCTCACGCTGTCCAATAATGCGAAAGATTTCGATATGGTCAAGCTATCCAGCCCGGAACCGTTGGACGTGGCCTGGGTAAAGAAGTATCTCGGCGATTTCAAGTATGCTGCGATATTTTCCCGGTTTGATGAAACCGGTACTGGGGCCAATCTTCGCCGGCCCTATTTCATCGGCATCAAGCTTGCATTGAAGCCTAAACCTTGGTTCGAGATCGGCGCTAATTTTGTCCGCCAGGAGGGTGGTCCGGGGTTTTCCGGCAATACGAGCATCCAGGATTTCATTTTCGGCGGCGGCAATACCAACAAGAACAATACCATTGCCGGCATCGACCTGCGGTTCCGCCTGCCGTGGCTGCGCGACTCCGAGCTTTACGGAGAGTACGTCGGCGAAGATTCGGCGCTGTTCTGGCCTTTTATCGAGAGCTATCTTGCAGGCTTCTATATTCCGCGACTGACTGCGTCTGGCCGGGATGATCTCCGTTTCGAGTATTTCTGGGGAAGCCAGCTGCTGTATACCGACGGCAAGTTCCCCCATGGCTACACCTATGAAGGGATGAGCCCCGGCCACTCCCAGGGGGGCGGCGCCCAGGAATTTTTCGTCCGTTATTCCCATTGGTTCTCGGTGCGCAACAATGTGGCAGTGGAGTACATACACGGCGATCGGGGCAAGGTCGGCAAGATCGATCCACAGAAGACTGAGTACCGGAACGGGATACGATGTTTCTGGGATTTGCCCGTCCTCAGTGATATTGATGCAGAGATTATGTACGGCTGGGAGCGGATCAATAATCTTAATCTGGTCGAGGGCGATAATCGGAGCAATCAGCTCGTGCGGTTCGACCTCCGCTACCGGTACTGAGAAAACGATTCGACGGCGCCGGGAACGAATACTCCCGACGTAAGCATCCCTTGGCTTTACCGTAGGATGCTTACACTATCGCAAAAAACCGGCGCCTTCTGACGCCGGTTTTTTTTGCCCATTGTGTCTTCATAGATAAGTATTTTTTAGTAACCAGATATACGGCATTTAGCTGATAAGCGGCAGTTCCTGAAAAGAAGTTGGTCCATTGGCTGAACACGCAGCAATGGCCTGTGGCAACGCTACCGCAACAAGCAGCATTTCTGTTTTAAGTCAGCAGGTTGCGCATTCAAGAAAATATATTTTTTTGCGTATGGTTTTTGCATAAATTAAAAGTGTGCTTCTAATTTTGCCTTTATTTTCCTCTTTCCAGTTAATTTGTTGATTCTGTGTGTGAGACAGGTAGTGGTTTTCAAAAACCGGAAAAATATGCATGAAACGCCTACTAAGTAAAATAACGGCAACTTTGATGCTGGTCTTACTGACAGCTGCTATCTGTCATGCAAATCCGTCCATAACAGTTGGATCGGCAAGTGCCACGCCAGGCAGTACTATTGCAATCCCGGTCACATTCAATTCTGATGGCCTTACAATTGTAGATGTTGACATGTCCATCAGCTATGACTCCAGTAAACTTTCATATATAGGATGCGAACAGAGTGGTTCTGCCTGTCCTGCAAATGATTTTTTTACGGTTCAAGTTACCAACGCAACAGCAACAAGCACTATCCGCCTCACAATAATTGATCCAACCGTATTGAACCCGATACCAACGGGTTTGAGTTCTGGAGAGTTGGCAAAGTTTATCTTTGCCGTTTCTCCCACAACTCCGGCAGGACAAATCGAACTAACCACATCAATCCTTGATGTTTCAGATGCTGATCTTAATACCATAGCAACTACAAAAACTGACGGCATCATCACCATCCCAGACACAACAGCGCCAACCTTAACCACCCCTTTTATGCCGGCATCATACACCAGCGCGACTGTCCCTATTACCCTCAATGCCACTGACAACGTGGCTGTAACCGGTTATTGCGCAAGCGAATCCCAAGACCCAGGCAACTGTTCTTGGAGCAGCATAGCGCCTACAAGTTACAACTTCAGTGGCATTTCCATTCTGGTTCCGACACAAAAAACACTGTATGCCTTTGCCAAGGATGCCGCTGGCAATATCGGATCTGCCTCCGCAAGTGTTACGATCACCATTCCAGACACAACCCCTCCTGTGGTGACGGCATTCAGCGGTCCGTCAACATCCACCAGCGCGACCATTTCCGGGATAATTTTAAGCGCAACAGACAACATGTCCGTCAGTGGCTACTGCCTCACCGAAACAGCCGATTACGGCAATTGTGTCTGGAGTGCCACGCCACCCACCAGCTTCACCTTCAGCAATGTCCCACAGGGTATTGCAACCGATAAAATTCTTTATGCGTGGGCAAATGACGGGACAAACGTATCCCAGCCCGCATCCTTTACAGTCACGATCACAATACCTTTGAAGGTTCT
>MTLD01004302.1_pt1 | contig 21319 bp, 21 predicted proteins | sample 1982471 | NCBI WGS metagenome assembly MTLD01 (sample SAMN05712604, study PRJNA340218) | biofilm metagenome | isolation source: sample SPM anode biofilm adapted to -50 mV | place: USA | collected 2012-02-03 | reverse complement strand
CACCCCGCAGTCGCTGCACCGCATGGGCGGCTTCAAGGTACAGGGCAAGGGGGAGGAGCAGGCCGAGAAGCTCATGGCCGACGCCCTGGCCGTCGAGCGTGCCGGGGCCTTCGCCGTGGTGCTGGAAGGGATCCCCATGTCGCTCGCGCAAAAGATCACCGCTGAGCTCACCATCCCGACCATCGGCATCGGGGCGGGGCCGCACTGCGACGGCCAGGTGCTGGTGATCCACGACATCCTGGGCCTTTGCAGCAAGTACTCCCCGAAGTTCGTCAAGCGCTACGCGGAACTCGCCCCCCTGATCGGCGAGGCCTGCTCCAACTACATAGCCGAGGTAAAAGGCGGCACATTCCCGGAAGAAAGGCACGGTTTCAAATGATAGTCATCCATTCGGTCGCGCAGATGCAGCAGTACGCGAGGGAAAGGCGGGGCGAGATCGCCCTGGTTCCCACCATGGGTTACCTGCACGAGGGGCACGCCTCCCTCATGGTGGAGGCGCGCAAGCGCGCGAAGTTCGTGGTGGCGAGCATCTTCGTCAACCCCACCCAGTTCGGCGTCAACGAGGACCTGGACAGCTACCCGCGGGACCTCGAGCACGACAAGGAGATAGCCCAGAAGGCCGGCGTCGACGTCATCTTCGCCCCGACCGCCGCCGACATGTACCCCGCCGGGTACCAGAGCTACCTGGACGTCGAGGAGATCACCACGCACCTTTGCGGCGCCAGCAGGCCGGGCCATTTCCGCGGCGTCACCACCGTGGTCGCGAAGCTGTTCAACATCGTCGCCCCGAAGGTCGCCCTTTTCGGCAAGAAGGACTTCCAGCAGCTCGCCGTCATCAGGCGCATGGTGCAGGACTTCAACTTCGACCTCGAGATCGTGGGGATGCCGATCGTGCGGGAGAAAGACGGGCTCGCCATGAGCTCCAGGAACACGAAACTCTCCCCCGCGGAAAGGGAACAGGCGCTTTGCCTCTCCCGTTCCATAGCTGCGGCCAAGAAGGCTTTCAGGGGAGGGGAGCGGGACGTCGCGGCGCTGAAAAAGGTCGCCGTCGCCGTGATCGAGGCAGAGAAGTCGCCGCAGATCGACTACCTTGAGTTCAGGGACCAGGACAGCCTGCTCCCGTTGGATAAGGCGGATGAGAGGACGCTCCTCGCACTGGCGGTGCGGGTGGGCTCGGTTCGATTGATAGACAACAGCATACTAGGGGAGGATTAGAAGATATGGACAGAAAGATGCTGAAGAGCAAGATCCACAGGGCCACCGTAACCGGCGCGGACCTTCACTACGAGGGGAGCATCACCATCGACCTCGACCTCATGGAAGCGGCCGACATCATCCCGTACGAGGCGGTCTGCATCTGGGACGTCACCAACGGGAGTCGTTTCGAGACCTACGCCATCGAGGGCGAGCGCGGTTCCGGCGTCATCTGCATCAACGGCGCCGCCGCAAGGCTCGTTGCCCCGCAGGACCTGGTCATCATCGCCAGCTTCGTCAACATGGAGAATGCCGAGGCCATAGCCCACGAGCCGAAGCTCGTCTTCGTGGACGACAAGAACCGCATGCTCGAAAGCCGCAAGGAAGTGGCAGGCCAGGCGACCCTGAAGAGCGTGCACTGGAAGAACTAGGGTAATTCCCAGGCGCCCGAAGCAAAAAACAGGGACGCTGATAGAATCTGTGGGGTCTGCTTTAAAAGAGACTGCCCGTTTCCGTCGGCGTCCCCATTTTTATTGGTTCAGCATCCTATTGTTCAGTCGCATGCTTAGGCGGCTCCATTTCCTTTAGGTCACGTCTGCAGTCAAAGCTTTTGGGGGTCTCTCCTTGGGTTCGAAAAAGAGAATATACGCCGCCTCATACCTTATCCCCGTATCCTCTCCTCCCATCTCCGGCGGCGCCGTCGCGGTGGAGAACGGGGTGATAGCCGCGGTCGGGACCCTGCACGAGGTTCAGGCCGCCTGCTCCGCCCCGGTCACCGATCTCCCCGGCTGCGTGATCATGCCGGGGATGGTCAACGCCCACACGCACCTGGAACTGACCCATTTCCCCGCCTGGAAGCTGCGCAAGGAGCTGGACTACCTCCCCAAGCGCTACGTCGAATGGATCCAGCAGGTGGTGAAGATCAAGCGCGCCCTTCTGCCCGGCGAAATGGAGCACTCGGTCCGGGAGGGGATGCGGCTTTGCCTGGAATCGGGCACCACCTCCGTCGGAGACATCCTTTCCGACTTTTCCCTGGCCCCCCTCTACCGCGACACGCAGCTTTCCGGCAGGGTGTTCCTGGAGGCGATAGGGCACGACCCTGTCTACGGTGAAAACCTGCTGCGGCGCATCGAGGCGACGCTCGACACACTTTCCGGGACGCTCCTCCCTGCGATCTCTCCGCACACCCCGCACACCGTCTCGCCGCGGCTTTTGCAGGACTTGCACGCGCTGGCGCTGCAGAGAGCCATACCCAAAGCGATCCATCTCTCGGAGACGGCGGACGAAGCCTCCTTCATGCACGACACGACGGGAGACATCGCCGAACTCATCTACCCCATGGCACATTGGGAACAGTACCTGCCGCACCCGATGCACACAACTTCCACCCGCTTCCTTCTCGATCTCGGCGTCCTCGACCGCTCCACCCTTGCGGTCCACGCCGTGCACGTCACCCCGGACGACGTAAGGGTGTTGAAGGAGAAAGGGTGCAGCGTGGTTCTTTGTCCCCGAAGCAACGATCGTCTTTTCGTAGGCTCTGCTCCGCACAAGCTGCTCAAAAGCGCCGGGCTTTCCCTCGCCCTTGGAACCGACTCGCTCGCCAGCAACGACTCCCTTTCCCTTTGGGACGAACTGCGCTACCTGCAGCAGCAGGCACAGGGAGTCTTCAGTCCCGAAGAGTTGATCGCCATGGCCACCATCGGGGGAGCCCGCGCATTGCAGATAGAAGGGAGCGCCGGTTCGCTGGAGCCCGGCAAGCGCGCCGACTTCCAGGTTCTTTCCTGCGGCAGCATAAGCGAAGCCAGCGTCCACGCCGCCCTCGTCGCCAAAGGGCGCCTGGAGCAGGTCTATGTCGCAGGGGAGCAGTACCCGAAACCGTAGTCGCGGGTTGCTTGTCACTTGAAAATAAGAAAAGCCCTCGGGAAACGGGGGCTTTTCGTTTATCAGGTTGCGCTGGCGGAACGCGGGTGCAGGCGTCCCTTTGCCATACGGACACTCCCATCTCGAGCCGCACCCCGTTGAATGTTGACTTCCTTTGTCTTGGTGCATCAGTATGCTGATGTCTGGGCGTCGTTATCGATGGGTAGAACCTGACCCGAGATTGATTTGCCCGAATCCGACGTCAAAAACAGAATCAACGCCGCGATATCCTTAGGATCTACGAAACGCTTCAGAGACTGGATGCTCATCGCAGCATCCCTCTCCTCTTCCAGCGTTTTGTGTTCCGCGTCAGCGCGGCCCAGAAGAACACGTTCGATACGGTCGCCGCCCACGGCTCCCGGCGCGATGGCATTGCAGCGGATGTGGTACTGGCCCAGTTCGCGCGAAAGCGTTTTGGCGAAGCCGATCAATCCCATCTTCGCGGTGCAGTAAGCGCTGCGGTTAGGATAGCCGAAACGTCCGCCGATCGACGACATTACGACGATGCTTCCTGCTGCGGATTTTTTCAGATGCGGGATGCAGAGCCGCGTGACATGAAACGTACCGATGACGTCGACGGTCATGACAGCTTCCCATTGATCGGGATCTGCGTCCTCGACTGGCGCAGTGGGACCTGCAATGCCGGCGTTGTTCACCAAGACATCAAGCCCGCCCAGCGCCTCGACGGTTCTGGCGACCATGCGTTCGATGTCTTGTCGCTTCGACACGTCGCAGACGATGGTCTTCAGACCGGGAATATCCTGCGCCGCCGCATCCAGCGCCTTCGCGTCGATGTCGCAGACGCAGACCGTGGCGCCGTTCGCGACGAACGCCCTCGCGATCTCTTTTCCGATGCCGGACGCGCCGGCCGTTACTAAAACGCGCTGTGCCATAGTCTCTCCTATCCTAAGTTGAACTTCCGCCGTGGCGGTTTTCGGATCAGTGGACCGTCTGGCCTCCACCCACCATATCGGCCACCACCCCTGCCGTACGTGTCTCCTGCATCGAGAGTTCGGGATGGGAGTGCACATCCTTGTAGAGAGCCTCCAGATCCGCGAGCACGGCATCCTGGTTACTCAATATAGGGTCGGAAGAACTCGTCCGGGTCGTGTTCATAATCGCACCTTTTCCTTTCGTGCAGACGGGTAATCTGCTCCTTAAATCCATGAACCAAAAACACTTAGGGCATGTAATACTCCTGAACTTTTAGGCTTTCGCACCTAGCTCTGCCGCTAACCCGGACAGTGTGGCGCAGTCTTCCAAACCGTCGAGGAAGCGCTGTGGAATGCCCGAGAGACCCACCTGCACGCCGACCAGCGCACCGGTCAGGATGGCGCGCGCCTGATTCTGGCCGCCGCCGTTCACCGCATGGAGCAGGGCGGATTCAAAATCGTCGCTGTAGCGCGCCCCAAGGTAATAGGCCGCCGGCAACTGATGATAGATGGCGCACGGCATGCCGTAGACGATCGATACCTTCCAGGCCGGTTCGATGCGGATCGCGGGATCGGCAGCAGCCGCGGCCATGTAGGACGGTGTAAGAAGGGCATCGGGTGAGGCGAATCGTCCGGCGCGTGGCGGGTCCGGAGCACCGGGTCGCGGCGGCCCCAAGTTGTCGCTGGTGACGGCATGAAACGGGAGCGCCCCGTTTTTAACCAGTTTCATCAGTCGGTTGGACAGGAGCGCGTCCAGGGGGTGTCCCTGCACCAGCTGCCCCAGCACAGCGCCGTAGGCTACGGTCATGGATACCACCACGTCGTCGTTTTGGGTGAGGAGGGTATTGCCGGTAATGGCGGCGGCAAGCTGCGCGGGATCAGCCGCGTAACGCACCGCCAGGGCAAGGGTGCGCTCTATCGCTTCGGTAGTGTCAGCATGTCCGCCGGTCTGCCCCCAAGGCAGTCTTTGCTCGACCCTTTGCCGCCACAACTCGCGGATGGACTGGCTGGTGTAGCCGCCCGGGCCGCTGATGGGGGTGCCATCCAGAAGCGGCAGCAGATCGTTATCCATGCGGCGGCAAAAGTCAGCCTCGTCATAGCCTCCACAGGAAACCAGTGAGGCCAGCAACAGCTTGAGGATGAACCCCGCCTGGGAGAGCTGGCCAGCCTTGAGTCCGGCGTGGTAGCGACCGGGTTTGGGATCGGTGTACCCGGTTATCCATTCGCCGTAATCGCGGCGCAGTTCGGCAAGGTCGTAATACCAATGCGGCCCGAGCCCAAGGGCATCCCCAATAAAGGCGCCCATGATGGCCCCAGCCGCGCGATCCTTAGTTGTTTCAGGCATAGTGAACACCTCATTCTACCAGGACATGTGTTCGGACCATATTGGCGAAGAATACCAATTATAAGCAAAGAGTCAATGTTCCTTGCGCATTATAACAGTCGTAAATTTAGCATGTTACGGCATTCCGACAACAGTTTATTCCCTGCCGAATCATGGAGTCGTCAAGTACTATATTCCTCGCATGTTGCCCCCGACTCTCACCATGCACCCGCCACTACAAACAGCTCAAGGCTGATCAAGTCATCCACGAAATGCATGCCAAGTCGCTCGAACAGCCTGCACGATCCGTAGCAGGCATTCCAGAGGGTACGATCGAGATCGAAGGCTGCATGAGCCTGGATGCTGCCGTCATCTTGCGGAGCGATGGTCGCAGGGATGCGGATCTCCCGGGTGACATCTCTTATTTTCAACTTTCCTGTAACAATCCCTTTGACTGCGTTTAAGGAATTCTCTTCCCTGGTTTCCCATCCCGTGGATGTGAACGAAGCTGTCGGAAAACGATCCACAGCGAAGAAATCGTCAGATTTAAGGTGGCGGATCAGCACATCGCGCCAACCACCATCCTGCAGATCCAGATTGGAAATGCTGGTCATGTCCAGTTCGATATACCCTCGGGAGAGCTTTCCACCCGTGATGGACAGTTCTCCCGCCTTGATGCCGATGCTGCCGTAGTGCCGTTTGTTCAGGTTTCGGCCGATCCACTCCAGGGTGCTTTTTTCTGCGTCGACCCGGTAGGGGCCATCCCGCAACCCCAATGAGGCCGCCGTTTCTTCCACCTCGAGCGGCAGTCCTTCCTTGCGCCAAGCGGCAAGCCCGCCGGCCAGCACCGAGACCTTGGCGTAGCCGGCTTGCTGCAGTCGTTCGCAGGCCAATTCTGCGGATCGGGTCGTGCCGGTAGCGTCGTAGAGGATCAGTTCCCGATTTCGATCAGGGACCAGTTCGGCGATCTGATCGAGAAAGGCAACCTCATAGACACAGGCGTTCAGGGCACCGGCCACATGACAGGCGGCATAATCCTCCGGCGTCATCACATCGATCACCACAGCACCGTTCTGGAGGCGCAGCATCATTTGGTTGGATGACAAGGTATGGCTCATGGCACTCGCTCCTTCTCGCGCGATGTTAGACTAGAACCTGTAGGTCAGCCAGGTCGTCACATAGTCAACATCCTCTCCGGGGCCTTTCTGTTTCAGGAAGGGGCCCGCAAAAAAAATGACCGTGAATTGCTGCGAACAGCAGGTGACAATCAGACCGCCGTACCGAAAAGGGCGCCTATTGCCGCCGTGACCGCCATCGCCAGGGCTCCCCACAGAGCAACACGAACTGCCCCGACAACAACGCTTGCCCCCCCGACTCGTGCGGCCAAAGCGCCCAGAATCCCCAGACACAAAAGTGAGCCGCCTGCCACCACCGGAATGAAATAGGCAGATGGACTGATCAAGGCGATGAGTAGCGGCAAGGCTGCACCCACTGAAAAAGTTACTGCAGAGGCCAGTGCCGCCTGCAGGGGACGGGCGATGACTATTTCCGAAATTCCCAGTTCATCGCGCGCATGTGCCTCTAGCGCATCGTGTGTCATAAGCTGCTCGGCGACCTGCCTTGCGAGTGAGGGATCAAGTCCTCTCCTGACATATATGGCCGCTAACTCCTGGCACTCAGTCAAAATGTCCGTCTTAAGCTCACGTCGCTCACGGTCAAGGTCGGCCTTCTCGGTGTCGGACTGTGAACTGACGGACACATACTCTCCCGCCGCCATTGACATGGCACCTGCCACCAAGCCCGCTACCCCCGCTAAGAGCACATTACCGCGCACTGCGTTGGCGGCTGCCACCCCCACAACGAGGCTTGCCGTCGAAAGAATGCCGTCGTTTGCGCCCAGCACCGCTGCCCGCAGCCAACCGATTCTGGTTGCATAGTGCTGCTCAAGATGTTTAGGCATCCTACTCACCTGTGGTTTTGTTATTGGCTCCATCGTCTAAATCCGCATGGATCAGATGCTCAACGTTGGGCGGTTCCCCATCAATCTGGAACGCCCGCACCGCGTCCTCCACCTGACGATCGGCCTTGGTTATGCGGTCATGCTGCCTCAGGTGCTCAACCCAGGTTTCATTGCTGAAGGTTTCGACGAAACGGCCGGGAACGGCGGGGTCATAGAAGACACTCCAGAAAAACGCTCCGTCGCGACGCCGCACCAGTCCCTGGGCATGCAACGCTTTCAGGAATTCCCGGGTCTTTAAGGGGTCAATGATGTATTCCAACCTGACCAGGACCGGCCCCTCGTTAAGCCCTGGTTTGATCAGCAGATGCGGTTCGGGCCAATGCAGCGATGGGGTCAGATCGTGCGCCCCTTTCCCCCCCCTCCAGCGCAAGGACATACCTGCCCCGACAACGAGCCCCACGGCGGCGCACGCCAGGGTCCCGGAGTTTCCCGCTAAATCGGCCAGTCCACCCCACACGGCACTGGCAACAGCCATCCCTCCCTGGAAAACCAGCAGGTAAAACCCCAGGGCACGGGCCTGAACCCAGCGGGGGACCGCTGTCTGCACGGCAACATTGAAGCTCGACAAAAGGGCAATCCAGGCGGCTCCGCCGATCATCAGTGCTCCCCCCAGAAGGGCAAGCTGTCTGACCAAACCGAGCGCCAGGGTGACCAGTGCAAACGAAAGCATGGCCAGGGTGACCAGCCTTTCCGCCGACAAACTGCGGCGTAACCCAGGCAAAACCATGGCCCCTAAAACGGCTCCCGCCCCGAAGCACCCCAGGAGGATGCCGTATCCCGAGGAGTCGAGGCCGAGACCCCTGCGTGCGACCAAAGGCATGAGAGCCCAGAGCGCACTGGCGAAGAAAATGAAAAGCCCGACCCGGATGAGTATGGTCTTGAGATGGCGGTCATGTTTCACATAGCGCAGACCTGCGCGAATGGCTCCAAAGAGGCGTTCCGCGGGGAGCATGCTGTCCCGTTGTGGCCGCTGCCATCGGTAGACCACCCAAAGGACTGCCAAAAACGAGATGGCATTGAGCAGGAACACGGCGCCCGGCCCGACGGCAGCGACGATGAAACCTCCCAGTGCCGGGCCGAGTGCTCGGGCGATGTTTACCGTGATGCCATTGAGGGCGACGGCGGCGTGCAGTTCCTCACGGGGAACCACTTCGGGGATGACCGCCTGCCAGGCCGGAACGCTAAGCGCGGAGCCGATTCCAAGGACGAAGGTGAGGGCCAATAGCCAGGGTGCGGACATTATACCGGTGAAGGTCACCAAACTTAAAAGGACTGCCGCGATGAGCATCCAGACCCCGGCGACCATGATCAGCCGGCGTCTGTCGAGGATGTCGGCCAGAGCAGCCGCCGGAAGGCCAATGAGCAGAACCGGCAGAGTGGTCGCCGTCTGCATGAGAGCTACCAAGGTCGCCGAATCGGTTAGCGAGGTCATCAGCCACACCCCGGCCACGTTCTGCATCCAGGTGCCAACATTGGAGACGAGCGAGGCTATCCACAGGCTCCGGAATACAGCGCGGCGCAGCGGACTCCAAGTAGATGTTGCTGTCGTCGGATTTGCCATAGCTCTCGCACCCTGTCCTGGCAAGCGTGCCTGCCGTGCCTTCGAAGTCGGAACATAATAGGGGGCAGGCCGGGCGCCTGTCCCCCTACTAGGGACACATCAGACTTTGGTGCAATACCAACTATGCGGAAAGCTTTCCGGCGATTGTGGCCACGTGCTTACCCTGGAAGCGCGCCGCAGCCAGTTCGTTGTCGGTCGGGAGCCGTTCTCCCTGCGTCCCCGCTATCGTGGAAGCCCCATAGGGAGAGCCGCCGGTGATTTCATCGTTGCGCATCTGACCGTCAAAAGTATAGGGGAGACCGACGACTACCATACCCTGGTGGAGGAGGAAGGTATGGAACGTAAGAATAGTCGATTCCTGGCCGCCATGTTGGGTAGCCGAGCTGGCGAAGACGCTTCCTGCCTTCCCGACCAGCTTCCCTTGCAGCCAGAGGCCGCCAGTAGCATCCAGGAATTGCCGCATCTGTCCGCACATGTTGCCAAAACGGGTCGGGGTCCCGAAGACTATCGCGTCGTAGTCGGGGAGTTCCTCAACGGTGCAGACGGGTACATGAGCAAATGCCTTCTGCGCCTCTATTGCTCCCATTTTCTCCAACACGTCATCAGGGAGGGTTTCAGGTACACGCTTTAATACAGCCACCCCTCCTGGCAATTCCCTGACCCCTTCGGCCACCGCCTCTGCCATCCGGTGTATGTGACCGTACATTGAATAGTAAAGCACGAGTACTTTCATGGTCTCCTCCGATCGTTAGATGTTTGACTGCACTATGGGCAAAACATAGACGGTTAACGGATATGGATTATACCATCCGTAAACCTTCAGTCGAGGAGGGTATGGATTCTGGACTTCGGGTTTTTGCAGCGATTTCTGACGCATGTTGCATAGCCCAAAAATCTGTTTGACATCGTAACTAGGCACTGGAGCAGTTGTTGCGGGTGGTTTCCCTTTGGAAGAGGGCAATCGATTGCCTTGGAGCGACGAGCAGCCTTGCTTTGCGGATGTTTCCGCCTTCCACCTGGCACGTGCGGGCGGCAACTCTAGTAAGTTAGCTGTTCAAACTCTGCTGAGAGTTTGTTGCTCCATTGTTTCAGGCCTGTAAGCGTGCCTATTGATACCCTCGGTTTCGCTTTACGTACTTGCTGCTCAGAAAGGGGGGAAATTCTTTTCGGCACTGGCACTTACCTCACCTTATGGGGTATCCGATTTCCCTTTGGGGTATGTATAGTCTTTACATACCCCAAAAAGCACAGAAATTCAGGATACACCAGTGCACTATCCTGGATAATAGAAAAAGAAAAAGCCCTGAGATTATCAGGGCTTTTCGTACTGCTCCGGTCCTTGGTGGACCTTCATTTGGTGGAGGTGGCGGGAATCGAACCCGCGTCCGAAAGTCGTACACAAAAGGCGTCTACATGCTTATACCTGTTTTTAATTTAACCTCTCAGGACTCCACAGGCCGGGATTCCTGATCGGCGGTTCCGCTAAATTTCGCCGCAGGGCCACGGACTCTCCCTGAAACTATCCCACTGAATGACGTTCTATCCTCCCCCGTGGGAGAAGCGAGGTAGAACGTTAGCAGGTTATTAAGCTGCTAAAGCGTAATCGTAATTGTCGGCGCTTAATGCGTCCCGGATTGTTTAACGAGCCACCCGGACCTCGGCATGCAACCTTTGCTTATTACCCCCGTCGAAACCTTTACACCCCCATAAATCTTTTTAAAATCGGCATCTCTTGGACAGCCATCACTCCCTGTCTCTCGCACCCCTGTTTCTGTCTTTCAGCCCCTGGACTATGTCGCGCTGCATGTCCTTCTCTTTCATGACTTCGCGCTTGTCGTAGTTCTTCTTACCCTTGGCCAGCCCCAACTCGGTTTTCACCTTGCCGTCCTTGAAGTAAACCCGCAAGGGTATCAGCGTGTACCCCTGCTCGCGGATCTTGGCAAAAAGCTTCACGATCTCCTTCTTGTGCAGCAAAAGCTTCCTCATCCTGTCGGGGTCGTGGTTCTCCCGGTTCCCGAAATCGTAGGGGTTGATGTGGAAGTTGTGCAGGAAGGCTTCGCCGTTTTTCACCATGGCGAAGGAGTCGTTCAGATTGGCCTTGCCGTTACGAAGGGACTTTACCTCGGTCCCCTGCAGCACCATCCCTGCCTCGTAACGCTCCTCGATGAAATAATCGTGGAATGCCTTCTTGTTGTTGCAGATCAGCTTCTCACCCATGCGAAGTGATACTACCAGATCACCCGACAAAAAGACAGGGGTAAAAGGAAATTTTGGAGCTTGACTTCGGATTTCCAATTGTGTACCGTACAGTACAGTTTGCAATCACAGAAGTGGGAGAGCCTATTGATGAAGCTTCGATACCTGCCGTCCGCCTCGCCTCCAAAACTGCTCCTTGTCACACTCGCTTCACTTTTATTGGCCGGTCTCGGCGGTTGCGCCATGCTCCCAGAAACCGGCGCAGTTAGCCGCATGAAAAGCTCGACCGATTACCAGACCGAAGCATCCTTTACCGCACCTGCCGCCAACTGGCCTTCTGAACGCTGGTGGGAGGTTTACGGCGATGCGCAGCTCGTCGCGCTGGTCGACGAGGCACTTAGCGAAGCGCCGGATCTGGCTGCTGCAGCGGCACGTTTGCGCCGCGCCGAAGCCTTCCTCAAGGTGTCGAGATCAGCACTCATGCCGCAGGTGAACGCGACCGCTGCGGTCACGGAGCAGAAGCTAAGCTACAACTACCTCACTCCCCGCTCGGCTACGCCTGACGGCTGGCAGGATTATGGAGTCGCCAGCATCAACATGAATTGGGAGCTCGATTTCTGGGGCAAAAACCGCGCAGGGCTTGCGGCGGCCAGCTCCCAATTGGAGGCAAGCCGGGCCGAGGCGGCGCTGGTGCGGCTGAACCTGGCCGCGGCCATCGCCATGAACTACTCGGAATTGACCAGACTCTATGCGCTGCGGGACACTGCCCTCCGCACGGTGCAGATTCGCGGCAAGACGGTTCAGCTCTTCGCGGAAAGATTTGCCAACGGGATGGAAACGCTCGGAAGCGTCAGCGAGGCCAAAGCGAGACTGGCCGGAGCCGAGAGCGATCTTCTCGCCATCGACGAGCAGATCGGCCTTACCTGCAACCGCCTGGCCTCGCTGGCAGGGGCCGGGCCGGACCGCGCGCTTTCCATAAAACGCCCGACGGTCAACCTTAGCAGGAGTTTCGGCCTGCCCGGCGCACTTGCGGCGAACCTCTTGGGGCGGCGCCCCGAAGTGATCGCGGCGCGCCTCATGGCCGAAGCACAGATGCACCGGATCGACCGGAAGAAGGCCGAGTTCTACCCCGACGTCAACCTCACCGCCTTCATCGGCGTACAGTCACTGGGGCTGGACATGCTGGCCAGGGGGGGATCCGATATCGGCGGGATCGGCCCGGCCGTGTCTCTCCCCATCTTCACCGCCGGCCGCCTGCAGGGCGAGCTGCGCGAAAGAACGGCGGCCTTCGACGAGATGGTCGCCAATTACAACGCGGCGGTCACTCACGCCCTGGAAGACGTCGCCAATACCGCGCTCAGCATCAAGGGGCTGGCAGGACAGCTCGACAAAGGGAGGGAGGCCGTCGCGCAAGCGTCTGAGGCGCACCGGGTCGCGCGCAACCGCTACCAGGGCGGGCTTGCCAACTTCATCGAAGTCCTCTACGCCGAGGACACCCTGCTGAACACCCAGCGCGCCCTCACCAACCTCGAATCGAGGGCCCTGACGCTCGACGTGACGCTGCAGCGCGCCCTTGGCGGCGGCTACCAATACAACCATATTTAGAAAGAAAAGGACACGAAGATGCCTGATACTACCAAAACGATGCCTGCCGACGTGACCAGAAACAACCGCCGGAAAAAACTGCTGATCGGCCTCGCAGCAGTCGTAGCCATCTCGGCCGTAAGCGCCTCGGCCTACGGGCTTTTATACGGCTCCAACTTTGTCGCTACCGACAACGCCTATACCGCGGTAGAAGTTGCCCAGGTGACCCCTTCGGTCGGGGGAACCATAAGCGAGGTGCTGGTGACGGACACCCAGGCTGTCAAAAAAGGAGACGTACTGGTCAGGATAGATCCGACCGATGCGAGGCTTGCCCTGGCACAAGCTGAAGCAGACCTCGGCCGTGCGGTCAGGCGGGTAAAGGGTTTTCTTGCCAATGACGGCAGCCTGAACGCCCAGATCGCGGCCAGAGACGCCGACCAAAGACGCGCAGATGCCCAGCTCAGGTCGGCCGAAGCGGACTTCGAGCGGGCGCAGATCGACCTGAAACGCCGGGAGAACCTGTCGGCGTCCGGCTCGGTCTCGGGTGACGAACTTACCCGCGCCCAAAATGCCTATGCGGCCGCCAAGGCCAACCTCGACGCGACTCATGCGGCGATCGCCCAGGCCAAGGCCAACAGCAGCACCGCAATCAGCTCCCGCGAAGCAAACGCCGTGCTCATCGCGGGCACTACCGTGGACACCAACCCGGAAGTAGCTCTTGCCCGCGCCCGTCGCGACCAGGCCGCAATCGACCTGGAACGGACCGTGATAATGGCGCCGATCGACGGCATCGTCGCCAAACGCCAGGTACAGGTAGGCCAGCGCGTCTCGGCCGGCATGCCCTTGCTGGCCGTCGTTCCCGTCCAGCAGATGCATGTCGATGCGAACTACAAGGAAGTGCAGCTCAAGAAGGTCCGTGTCGGCCAGCCGGTAACGCTCCACGCGGACATCTACGGAAAATCGGTCACCTACCACGGCACCGTCGAGGGCTTTTCGGGCGGGTCGGGTTCGGCGTTCTCAGCCATACCGGCCCAAAACGCCACAGGCAACTGGATCAAGGTGGTGCAGCGCCTGCCGGTACGCGTAAAACTCGACCCGGCTGAACTGCAGAAGAATCCGCTCAAAGTGGGTCTCTCCATGACTGCCGAAATTGACACTCGCAGCAAGAACTAAGCGGAGACGGCGAAAATGACCCAGGCCTCACTATCGACAACCGAAGCCAGGAGCGATGCTGCGCTTTCCGGCGGCATGCTCTGGCTGGCGGCGATCATCCTCGCTGCGGCCAACTTCATCGCAGTTCTCAACATGACCATCGCGAACGTGGCGGTCCCCAACATCGCCGGAAGCCTGGGGGCGACGGTGAGCCAGGGGACCTGGGTCATCACCTCCTACGCCGTGGGAGAGGCCATCACCGTACCGTTGACCGGATGGCTTTCGGCGCGCTACGGCGCGGTGCGGGTTTTCGTCTGGGCGATGGTTTTCTTCGGCATTTTTTCCACCGTGTCGGGTCTCGCCAACTCGCTGGGCCTGCTGGTCGTCGCCCGCATCTTCCAGGGCTTTTCCGGCGGGCCGTTGATGCCGTTGTCGCAGACCTTGCTGATGCGCATCTTCCCGAAGGAAAAAACGGCTGCCGCGATCGGATTGTGGTCGATGACGACGCTGATAGCGCCTGTGCTGGGCCCCATTCTCGGCGGTTATTTCTGTGATGAATTCAGCTGGTCCTGGATCTTCTTCATCAACCTCCCTGTAGCCTTCGCGGGAGGGTTCTTCGCCTGGCAGCTGTTGAAACGCTACAGTGAGCCCCTGCTGCGCAACCCCATCGACCGCGTCGGCCTTGCCCTGCTCATCATCTGGGTCGCGTCGCTGCAGCTCATGCTCGATGAAGGAAAAGACCTCGACTGGTTTGCCTCCAACAAGATAATCACCCTGGCGATCGTAGCGGCCGTCGCCTTTGCCGCCTTCATCATCTGGGAGCTCCACGAGGATCACCCGGTGGTGGACCTCAGGGTCTTCCGCCATCGCGGATTTACCGCCTGCGTGCTGACCATAAGCCTTGCCTTCGCGGCCTTCTTCGGAGTGAGCGTCTTGACCCCGCTTTGGTTGCAGAATTTCATGGGATATACCGCTACGCAAGCCGGCTTGGCGACCGCAGGCACCGGGCTTGCCGCGTTCTTCGTCGCCCCGCTGGTCGCGCAGTTGACCACCAAGGTGGACGCCAGGAAACTCGTCTTCTGCGGCGTGATCTGGCTCGGGATCGACACCCTCTGGCGCACCGTGGCCAATACCGACATGACCTTCTGGAACATAGCCATCCCCCTGGTGTTCCTGGGGTTTGGCCTACCCTTTTTCTTCATCCCCACGACCGGTTTGGCGCTCGCCAGCGTTGAAGAGCGCGAAATGGACTCTGCCGCAGGGCTGATGAACTTCCTGCGCACCCTTTCCGGAGCCTTCGCCACATCTATGGTTACTACCGTATGGGCCAACCAGATCACGCGCAACCATGCCGAACTGGTGGGGCTTGCCGACAGCGACCAAAGCGTGAGGGGGATGCTGGAGACCTCGGGCGCTCCTTCTGATGCCGTGAACCAGGTCATCGACTACATGATAACGGGCCAGAGCGTCATGCTTGCCACGAACCAGTTGATGTGGGCCATCGGCATCGCTTTTTTCATAGCGGCCTCTGTCATCTGGCTCGCCCCGAGGCCCACCCGGGTAGTGGACCCGTCAGCCGGCGGGCACTGACCAGAATTGAAGCTTGCAACGAAAGGAGGATTTAGATGTTCCAACACCTGCTTGTTCCCACGGACGGTTCTCCGCTTTCCCAGGAGGCCGTTACCCGCGCCATCTCCTTCGCCAAGGAAGCCGGCGCCCGGATAACCTTTTTTTGCGCTGTACAACCTGCGCCCAAGATGTACTACGGCATGGGGGCGATCTTCGACACGCACGCGTTTGCCACCTATCGGGACAACATGCAGGGCGCAGCCAATGAGATACTCGACGCAGCCGAGAAGTTTGCCGAGGAAGCAGGTGTTCCATGCAGCAAGGCGCTGCTTGTAAGTGAAGAGCCGTATGAAGCCATCATCGAGGCGGCGACTCAGCACCAGTGCGATCTCATCTTCATGGCATCCCATGGGCGCCGCGGAGTAAGCGGCCTGCTGCTCGGCAGCGAAACCCAGAAGGTACTCACGCACACGGCAATTCCGGTGCTGGTGCACCGGTCCAATTGACCGTCATCGTTAGCACTGTCGGGACAGAGGGATTTGTTGTTTGAGGTGGGGAAATGGAAAGGTCGAGGATATTTTTGTATAGCGTCATTGCGGTTGCTGTCCTGCTCTTCTTTTACGTCATCCTGGCAAACGAGCCGTCACAAGACGGTCCTGTCAATTTCGTTCACCTTATTTTTCGGCATTAAACCATGTTTTCTAAGATCATCGTTTTTGGAGTGATTGTCTGTTGGGCCCTGATAGCAGCTATCTGTTTTCTGCCGCGCAACAAATGATTCGAAATAGAGAAGGCAACGGCGACGTGCTGCTTGCGCCTGAAATATTTAGCCCACATACAAACGACTGTGTTACAATCGCCGCGGCTCACAGTCTGCCTTTCAAGCCTTAGAGCCGACTTCTCATCCAGAGAGTTAAGGAGAAGCTAGAACGACATGGCAAGAAAATCGGATACGAAACGGCAGCAGATCCTCTCGGTGGCGGAGCAGGCTTTTCAGGAACTGGGGCTTGAGAGAACCACCATGTCGGAGATCTGCGCCCGGGTGGGAGGTTCAAAAGCGACCCTTTACAACTACTTCTCCTCGAAGGAGGAGCTGTTCTTCGAGATAATGAATGTCTCGACGGAGGCAGAATTCGAAGCCGTTTATGCGGCGATAGATGCATCGACAGAAGATATGGCCAGTTCGCTGCGCAACTTCGGGGAGCGGCTATTGGGCATCCTCTACTCGCCGCAGATCCGGGCCAACAGGCATCTGGCCATCGCTGCATCGGGGCAAACGGAGTTGGGGCGCCTGGTGTATGAGCGCGGGGTCCAGAGAAGCCAGAAGCACGTCTCCGTTTTCATCCGCGAGGCCATGCGGCTCGGCAAGCTGCGGCAGGCCGATCCGGATGTGGCCACAAAGCATCTTTACAGCCTTTTGGAAGCCGAACTGTTAGACCGCTTCTTGTTTCAACTGTTGGGAGAAGTAAGCCAGAAAGAAATCAAGCAGATGACAGCCCGCGCCATAGACGTCTTCATGGCAGCCTACGGTCGCAGCGGGACTAAGCAATAGCAGATGGAGAAGTCGTGGGGAGGGGTCTTTAAGACGCTGCGATTCAGAATCAGGCTGCCTCGGCGCCCGTGTCGCGCATAACTAAAAGCCTTCGAGAGATCGAGGGCTTTTTTTGTGGTAATGAGCAGCTCCCCGGGCAAATAAGGCTATGTCACTGGGTACTTTTCCCCTGTGACGTAGACCTGCTCCAGGCGACCTTTGGCAACGAAGGCGGCGTGGACGGTGGCTTCGCTTGCACTGCCGCAGAAAAGAACCTGGAAGTCGGCGCGCTTGCCGGGCTCCAGCGAACCGGCGCTTCCCTCCATCTGCAGGGCACGGGCTCCCCCGATGGTGGCCATCGCGATCAGCTCCTCGGGGCTGAAGACGCCCGGTGCCTGCTGCTACAGGTAGCGGAGCTCGTCCCAAAGGAAAAGCGAGTCGTTGCTGGCGAGCGAGTCGGTTCCAAGGGCGAGGGAAAGCCCGGCGCTTTTCAACAGCTTGTGCGGAGCAGAGCCTACGAAAAGACGGTCGTTGCTTCGGGGACAAAGAACCACGCTGCACCCTTTCTCCTTCAACACCCTTACGTCGTCCGGGGTGACGTGCACGGCGTGGACCGCCAGGGTGGAGCGGTCGAGGACGCCGAGATCGAGAAGGAAGCGGGTGGAAGTTGTGTGCATCGGGTGGGGGCAGAGGGGTCGGGGGCAGAGCTGGCCGATGAAAGCCGCTACTGAGGTGCTAGTCCCCATGATGGTACGGACCCCGCTGGGAACCTCCTCTACGTAAACGCCCACATTGCTGATCTGTGTTGGCATTTCTGATCTCCACATGTGTTCGTCATCGCAGGCACGAAGTAGTGAAAGCGGTGGATGTCTCCACACTCGATACAGATCCAGTGGGATGTGGTGCTAAGAGCAGCCAGATCCTCCTCCTGGATCTCGTCCCTACTTTCAGATTGAGCTTATCGTCTATCGTGGGATTGACAACAGACACAAACGCTGCCGACCTTGTGGCACCTTCCTCACCAAATACCGTCCCCCCGCTGTCGTTCGATATTAGAAATCATAGAAATATTTAATATTAAAAATATTCCAGAGGGTTAGCCACCGGGGTATATCTCATAGTGTTTACAGATTGTCGTTCGCGTGAGGCCAATGTAGACGCAGAAATGTGTATCTCGAGGTGGATTAAATGCGAAAGCTTTGGCTGTTTCTGTTGACGATCTTTTGCAGCGGTTGCACGACGCACAGCGATGTGAACAGTGAGCGGTTGAAGTCGCTGCCGTACCATTATTCGCAGTTCGACATGGCCTTGGCCTGGGAGATCAAACAGGCGGGAATGGAGACGGTTGTCGATGGTGTGGCAAAAAATCTCCGCTACGCCATCATGGAAGGGATCGAGATTTGGGTCGCTGCAGTCGATGCTGCGGGCAAAACGAGAGCGCGTAACGCATGCTTCATCCCGCACCAGGTCAAACAGGACGGGGCCTTTCCCTTCAGCGTAAAACTTCCGATTCCATTGGAACCAGGCATGGTACTGAAGTTTACCTACAAGTACAAAGGTTCCGACGGAGGCGACGGAGGCGAAAACTGGATGCAGAATTTCGAATGGGCTGTGCTGTAGTTGTAAATGAGCAAGAAGCAAGACCTGACCCCAAGGCTCCCCAAGGCTCCCTGTTCTGCATCCGGTATCGCTACGATGCGGAGCGCTGCGTGAGGCTAAAGACGGTGGAGATCGCCGTGGAGGAAAAGCCCGGCGTCCCCTTCTCGCTTCCGCGAGGAGGACCTGGTGCAGGTAATGGTCGGCTATTCCGCACAGCCCCTTCGCGCCAAGCTGAAAACTGCAGGCGCAGCTTGATAGGTTAAAATTTCATCCTGGATGTCCGACAAAACGCTGCAGCCGGCACGCCGCAGCGCTCTCAGACCCGAAGGTGCATAGCTGTTTATGCGCGAAATAAGTGTGTTTTGTTGAAGGCCGTGGGCCTGATAGAGGAAGGTCCTTGTGCTCGCCAGCCTGTGATTACCCAAACCATAACCTGACTAAAATATAAATGTAACAACAGGGACGGCATATTTATGATAACTGAGCAGCATCTTGAATGGGCACTGTGTCACTTAGAGTCATTTGGTGGCTCTGATGTATTTCCACCTTCCCATGATTATCTTGCTATTAGAAGTAACTGGACAGACGTAAAAAATCATATTTTAAGTACGTTGACAACCTCATATTTGCCAGGCACTCCTTACTTAGGAATGAGCCCTAAATCAGATCATAACTTTCGAGCAGTACACGAGTTAAGCCCAATCGACAGTATAATTATCACCGCAGTCATCTATTCAATCTCACATTTTATAGAACGGTCTAGAATTCCAGAGGACAGACGAACAGTTTTCTCATTTCGATTAGATCCAGACCACAATGGCCGTTTTTTCAGGGCAGGGTCTGACAACTGGACAGCATTTACTGCTAGGAGAGCAGAATTATTTGAAAAGTACAAGGATGGTTATGTTCTCAAAGCTGACATAGCAGACTTTTATAATCAAATTTATCTTCACCGTGTAAAAAATGCTTTGGAAGAGTGCCTGCCGGCAGAAATGGAGGATCGTGCCGTTTTCGTACATGATTTTCTTCATGGCCTCAACTCAAAAGTAAGCAAGGGTATCCCTGTTGGACCAGCGTTTAGCACGGTTTTGGCTGAGGCCGTTCTAAATGATGTTGATCATCGGATTGCTGGTTACGGCCTTGAGTTTGTTAGATGGGTAGACGATTTCTATATCTTCCATAAAGAAGGTTGGGTTTTATACAATAAACATCATTCTCTGACTGAATATCTATACTCTACCCATCGTCTGGTTTTTAATGGTTCTAAAACAAAAATGACTAAAGTTAGTGATTTTCGTGAATTTCTCGAAGGGACAGAGGACGCCGTAGTAGAAAGGCAAATTAATATTTTAAAGGAGAAGCGTTGCGCAGAACTGATGGATGAAATTGTAGAAAGTATGGACCCTTATGACCATTCGGAGATTGATTGGGATTCTGTCACCGAAAAAATGAATGAAAAATACGAACAAAAAGAAGCTTTTCAAGTAGCATCAAAAGCTTACCAAGAAATACTAAAGCACGCGATTCAAACTTCGAATATGACTTTAACTAAGCATGTTCTAAAAAGGTGCACCGCGGCAAGGGTGAGATCTATATACCCAATAGTTAAAGATTCACTTGTTTCTTTGTTGCCTGTCATCCGCGAAGTTGCTTTCTATGTACGAAGAGCTTGTACCAACGATTTACTTATCGAGTTTTCAAATTCGGCTGCTGGTTTGTGCAAAGTCACTGAAAATAAATTTACTCTGAGATGGCTAGCTTATATACTAACCCTTCCCGAATATCCAGCCGGCCACAACCTGGACGAAGAGGTTTATTCTGCACTGGAGCTAAGAGATCAGCTATCTTTAGCAATGAGTAAAGGCGACTTATATCGCATAAAGAGTTTAAGAACCAGTATTGAACAATTACCAAACACAGATAGGTATGCTTTTATCATGGCTACTACTGCGCTGACAAAAGATGAGAGAAATCCTATATTAGAGTGTGTCGAGAGAAGAGGACGGTTGCTTGACGCCTCGTATTGTAAATATGTGCGAAGCGGTATATCTAAAAGATGATGGAGTCGGGCGCTTCCGCCGTCGCTCATCCGTTGGCCCTTTGGCGTAGGAACCCGAAAGGAAAAAAATGCCAAATATGTCTTTATTGTACAAGTATGAGCCGATCAATGAGTATAGCTTGCGGAATTTGAAAAACGCTCAAATATTCTTCAATGCACCAATATCTTTTAATGATCCATTCGACTGCTCATTAGATGAAGCATATCTTACTTATGAAGAACAAGACTTCGTCGACATGTTTAACTACCATTGTAAAATTGGAAAGATTAAAAGTTCAAAGACTGCTAAGAGCATTGCCGATCTACCTCACAAATTCATAGAGGAAAGTATTGCTGGTTTCAAGGGCGCCATTTCACTTATTGGTCAAAACCAATTACGAAATATGGGATGTACCTGCTTCACTAAGAGAATGGATCACATCCTTATGTGGGCACATTATGCAAATGGTCATAAAGGCATGTGTTTAGAATTTGACGCTACAATGCCGCCTTTCGACAGAGCTTATCAAGTTAATTACTCAAAAACATTCCCTCCTGTAAATCCTGCTAAAATAATTCTCAACACAGAAGCTGAAGTGATAAGTAGAGAAACGGTAAAGCCACTTCTTGCAAAGTTTGAGTGTTGGGCATACGAGGAAGAATGGAGATTATTACTCCGGCAATTAAACAAGTCGGTTA
>MTLD01003455.1_pt1 | contig 21399 bp, 20 predicted proteins | sample 1982471 | NCBI WGS metagenome assembly MTLD01 (sample SAMN05712604, study PRJNA340218) | biofilm metagenome | isolation source: sample SPM anode biofilm adapted to -50 mV | place: USA | collected 2012-02-03 | reverse complement strand
GAGCCGCCGATGGCGAACATACCCCAGAAGACCGCGATGAAGTCGAATTTCTCCCAGTAGGTCCACCTTTCGAAGGCCGGTTTCGGCCCTTTGAAGAAGAACCAGCGGACCATGCCGACGACGTCGCTTATGTCGCGCAGGTTCGGGCAGAGGGAGTCAGGTCCGAAGAGCCTCTGGATCGGGTTGCCTTTGATGTCCTTCCTGATGAAGAGGAAGTGGACGCTCATGACCAGAGCCATGGAGAAGTACACGAAGGTGATGCCGGCGCAAACCCTGTGGAAGGCCGCCGCGTTGGGCGCCCCGCCGTAGAGGTCCATCAGGAACTTAGCCCATACCTGGTCGCTGAACTTGAGCGGCAGACCGGTCAGCGACAGGCCCAGGAAGGAGATGATGACCAGGAGGTGCATGAAGACATGGACTCTCCTGAAGCGGCGGTACTGCTTGTGCCCTTCGGGTACGTGGTGCAGGATGACCCCTTCTTCGAGTGCTGCAGCCTTCTCGCGGTTCTCGACGAAGCCGCGGATCATCCAGAGCAGGGTGTGAACCCAGAACACGGCGAAGGTGCCTACCAGCAGGCCGGTCATGGCGATGAAGGTGTAGAAGAGGATCGGGTACTTCTCACGGTCGTTGTGCTCGCCGTGTGCGTAGAACTTGGTGAACGGAGTCTTCGCCTTGTCGTGGCACTTGGAGCAGGTCTTGACCAGGTTGTTCTCGTTGACCGAGGAGTTGGGATCCTTCGAGGGGAGGATGCCGTGCGCCGTGTGGCAGTCGGCGCAGCCCGCTACCTTCTCCGGGTAGCCGAGGCGGTAGTTCTTGCCGTGGTAGCTCTCCATGTAGCTCTTCACGGCCACTTCGGAGATATGGTTGCGCTCGACCAGCTTCTCGTCAGCATGGCAGCGGAGGCAGACCTTGGTGTGGAATTCGCGGTTGGCATGGGAGTTCGGGTCGCCCAGCGCCTTGATCTCATGCAGGTTGTGGCAGTCGTTGCAAGCGGCGGAGTCCTGGTTCCCGGCGAGCACCCCTTTGCCGTGGACCGAGGTAAGGAAGCCCTTCTCGTCGGAATGGCACTGCACGCACTTGACGAGCACACGGCGCTTGTCCTTGTTCCAGGAGGTGTGGCTGTGCATGTCGGTGTGGCAACCGGCGCACTGGACACCCTTCTCGGCGTGCACGCTCAGAGCGTGCTCGGCAGCTTCCTTCTTGTGGCAGCGTACGCACTGGACTTTGCCGACCTTGATCTCGCCCTTCATGTGCTTGGCGAGCTCGACGATCTCGACGTGACAGCTGGTGCAGCCGTTTTTGCCGTGCACCGAGACAGCCATCTTCTCGGCGGAGATCTTGTCTCCATGGCAGCCGAGGCAGGTAGCCGGGTCGATCGCCAGCCCTTGGGCGGCGAACGCCGGCTGGGTTAGCAGTAGGAGCAGCAGCAGCGGGATGAGGCGTGTGAAGACGTGGACCATTGTAATCTCCTGTATTTAGCATCGTTTTAGAACGCTTTAATGTAGGTCGGCGCTCGCAACGGCGGCTAATGTAATACTGTTAGGCGGATAAATCAACTGAAAAAGCGTCAATTAATAAGGAGGATACAACTTTCCCTCCTTCTTTATCTGCCCCGCTCCTGCTAGTCCGTGCTGTCCAACTGTCGACAGAGAGATGAAATGAATAAATTTAAAGCTACAGAGAGATAAGTTCCCACAAAAACTATGTGGAAATAAGGAGTTGTGAGAAGGTTAATTGGAGTTGGCAATAAATCCAGGACGGGATACTGGAGTGCGTTCGTCAACGAGTTGAATTGCCCGGGATATGAGACATGAGGAGAGGGAAGAGTGATTCTGTTGCTGAAATAAGATTAGCTGCCGGACATGAGAGGGTTCGCAAAGGTGGCGATCCCCTCGGTTACCACGAACTCCAGGAAAGGAAGTGCGTCCGAGATGGGGAGCCCCAGCTTCTTGCAGATCTCGCCGGCGCTCCGTTTTCCGTTCAAAGAGCGCAACAATTCGAAGTATTCCGGCGACACCGACTCGGTCGCCACTTCACCCTGGGCAGGGTAGACGATGGCGCAGGAGCCAGCAGCCTCGAAGCAGTCCGCGAACTCGCGCAGGTCGAACTCGCCCGCCTCAAGGATGTCCAGGATCTCGTAATTGAAGCGCGCGATGGTGGCGGCCGCGGAAAGCGTGAGCGGTTTCTGCAAAAGGTCGGAGCTGCGCGGCTTGCGGGCAGGCGCAAGGGGCGCCGCGAGGAGCGCCTCCCCGTAGTAGTGGTGGTAGTCGGCGAGGTCGAGCGCCACCGGGAGCAGGCGTCCCTTTTTCTTCTGCTGGAAGAGGAGGGTCAGGAAATCACGCTGCAGCCCCCAGATCTCACCTTCCGCGATCTCCTTTTCCCCCTTCTCCCCCCGTTCCCCCAGAAGGCGCGCAAAACCGGAAAGGAAGGCGCTCGGGGAGAGCTTCACCGCCGAGGCGACCGCATTGAACCAGGCCACGGCCTTGCCGCGGCTGTAGAAGACGTCGCAGGCGGCCGCGAGGCTTGAGGCCTCTTTCAGCTCCTGCGCCGAAAAGGTCGGGGTGGAGAGGACCGTGTAGGGGGGGACCTCAAGGTGCTTTAGCCCCAGCGCCTCCGCCTTGCCGTTGAGCCGGGTGCCGGGGAGCACGGCGAGCGGGAAGATGTCCAGGTGGTTCGGGTAGAGCGAGAGGGCGAAGTCCAGCGAGGAGCGGAAGAGCTTCAAGCTGTCGCCGGGAAGGCCGTAGATGAGGTCGAAGCCGAAGATGGCGCCGGTGCGGTTCAAAAGCGAGGCGCGCATGACGAAGTCGTCGCGGTCAAAGCCGCGTCCCACCCCGCGCAGCACCGCCGGATCCGCGCTTTGCAGACCGATCTGCAGCGAGCAGGTGATGGAGGCGAAGAGTTCCGCCATTTCGGCGTCGATGAACTCGCTGCGCACCTCGAAGTGGAAGTGCACGCTGGGCGCCAGTTTCCTGATCAGGCGCAGGATCTCTTTCGCCCGCTGCGGGACCTTGTTGAAGGTGGAGTCCAGCACGAAAACCTGGGGGACCTGGAGGCGGGCGAAAAGCCTGAGCTCCGCCTCGATCCGCTGGAGCGGAAAGCGCCTGACCCCGCCGTTTTCCTTGTGGTCGTAGCAGAAGGCGCAGGCGAAGTCGCACCCGCGCGAAAGCTGCCAAAGCGCGCCGCCGGGGACGGTTGGGTCGAGCTGCCCGGAAAGGTAAGGGGAGGGGATCTGTTCCAGGTCGAGCGGAGGAGGGAAAGCACCTGGCGCCTCCCCGGGCAGGACCACGCCCGGCACCCCCTTCGGCATCGCTCCTTCAGAAACCAGCTTCACCGCCTGCAGGAAGGGGCCCTCCCCCTCGCCGCGGACGAGGAAGTCGAAGAGACCGGCCTCCAAGATGCCCGCCGGGTTCGCCGTAGGTTCGGCGCCCCCTGCGCAGATCACCACACCCGGGACCCGGGCGCGGAGCTCGCGCGCCGTCTCGATGGCGCTCTCCCGGCTCCAGACGTAGACCGAGAAGGCGACCAGCTGCGGCTGGCTCAAAGCGATGCTCTCGGCGCAGCGCGCCGGGTCGTCCCCCAGGAAGAACTCAAGGACCTCGACCTCGAGCCTCCCGCGCAAAGAGGCGTCGGCAAGAAGCGCCTCCTTGAGAAAGGCGCAGGCGAGCGGCACTGCCTGCGGCGAGCGCTCCGGATGTATGGCTACCAGCGTTATTTTCATGAATTTTTCGGGCGGGCCTTGAGCGAGGGTTTTCCCCCCTCGATCACTACGACGAAGTCGACGTCCTTGCAGCGGTACTTTTCCATCAGGGCGGGTTTCTGGCGCTTGATCGCCTCGGCGACCTTTTCGCGGGTAACGTTCTCGACCGGGAGGTTGCAGGCCCGGCGGGCATCTATGTACTGCTGGTAGACCGTTTCCAGATGCGGGTCGTGGGTCGGCTGCGAGGGGACTGCCGCCTGCTCCTTGGGACTTGCCTTCTGGTGCAGCGACATCCTGAAGCGGTCCCGCTGGAACTTCCCTTCCTCGATGAGGCGGTTGGTGCGGGTCCACTTCTGCTTGTGGACGCTCAGGGTGGAGACCAGCGATTCGTACTTGAACCTCTGGCTGGTGTTGGGGATGCTCACGTTCTGGTAGCGCCTCACCGCGCGCTCCACCGTATCGAGGAGTCTGAGCGGTTCCCTCTTCTCTATGCCGAAGAAGTACTGCTCGTACTTGATGATGAGCTCGCGCAGATCGACTTCCAGCCGCGCAATGTCCTCTGGAATCCCCATGAAACCTCCAAAGGGGACTATAACGGTAAGTTACGGCCGTGTAAATGAGAAAAGCGGGTTATCGGTGCCTGAAAATCAAGGGAAACAACTTGACGGGGTGGGGCAATATTGTTAAAAAAGAGCAATTTGCTGGCGGAGGAAACCTCATATGGGTAACAAGATAGCAGCGATTGTACTGGCAGCCGGCATGGGAACCAGGATGAAGTCCGACTTGGTCAAGGTGATGCATCCGGTGGCCGGCGTGCCGATGATCGAATGGCCCGTAGCCGCGGCCTTTGCCTCCGGCGTGGAGCGCTGCGTGCTGGTGGTCGGCCATCAACAGGACAAGGTGCGCGAACTTTTCGCCGGCCGGGGCGAGGTCGGTTTCGCCCTGCAGTCCGAGCAGCTCGGCACCGGGCACGCGGTCCGCTGCGCCATGCCGGAGCTCGATTCACAGGCCGACACGGTGCTGATCCTTTGCGGCGACACCCCGCTTCTCGAGGCGGGAAGCCTCGCGGGGATGCTGAAGGCGCACCGGGAGACGAAAGCCTGCATAACCGTGATGACCGCGACTCTCGCCAACCCCTTCGGCTACGGCAGGATCGTCAAGGATGCAAGCGGAAAGGTCACCGCCATCACCGAGGAGAAGGACGCAAGCGAAACCGAGCGCCTGATCGACGAGGTTAACGCGGGCGTCTACTGCATAGAGCGATCTTTCCTGGAGAAGGCGATCGCCTCCATCAATAACGACAACGCCCAGGGCGAATATTACCTCACCGACGTGGTGCGGCAGGCGGCGCAGCAGGGGCTTGCCTGCCTGAGCTTCAAGGTCGCCGACCCGCGGGAGATCAGCGGTGTCAACGACCGGGCCCAGATGGCCGAGGCGGCGCGCGTGCTACGCGGAAGGATCAACCGCGAGCTGATGCTCTCCGGCGTCACCATGATCGACCCCGACACCGTCTACATCGACCGCGGCGTCCGCATCGGGCGCGACAGCGTGGTCTACCCGGGTGCAACCATCGAGGGGAACACCGTGATCGGCGAGCGCTGCGTGATCAGCCAGGGCGCAGTGATCCAGAACTGCAGCATAGCCGACGGCGTCGTGGTCAAGGCGGGGAGCGTGCTGGAGGAGTCCAAGGTCGGGCCGCAGGCGGCCATTGGCCCCATGGCGCACCTGCGCGCGGGAACCGAGCTCTCCGCCCAGGTGAAGATCGGCAACTTCGTCGAGACCAAGAAGGCGTTCATGGGCGAGGGGTCCAAGGCGTCACACCTCACCTACCTGGGCGACGCCACCATCGGCCGGGACGTCAACATCGGCTGCGGCACCATCACCTGCAACTACGACGGCGTTAAAAAGCACAAGACCGTGATCGAGGACGGCGTATTCGTGGGGAGCGACGTGCAGCTGGTGGCGCCGGTCACCGTGGGGAGGAACTCCCTTATCGCGGCTGGTACCACCGTCACCAAGGACGTCCCCGCCGACTCGCTCGCCATAGCGCGCTCGCCGCAGGTGAACAAGGAAGGTTGGACGCTCAGGAAAAAATAAAACTGTAACTGTCCCGTCCAAGATGGTAATCTGTAACGTCTTTGGCAGCCGGGCTGCAACCAATAAAGCGGTTTCACGGAGTAAAAATGTGCGGCATCGTAGGATTCACGGGGAGGCAGGAAGCCACCTCGATCATCATTGAAGGGTTAAGAAGGCTCGAGTACCGCGGCTACGATTCCGCCGGTATCTGCACCATAAGCGGCGGCAAGGCGAGCATCAGGCGCAGCGAAGGGAAGCTCACCAACCTGGAGAAGCTCCTCGCGGCGAACCCGGTCAGCGGCACGGTCGGCATCGGCCATACCCGTTGGGCCACCCACGGCCGCCCCTCCGAAATCAACGCCCACCCGCACCAGGCGGGCCCCATCGTGGTGGTGCATAACGGCATCATCGAGAACTACCTGCAGCTGCGCGAGGAGCTGAAGGGTCAGGGGCACGTCTTCAAGAGCGAGACCGACACCGAGGTCATCCCCCACCTGATCGACCAGCACTTGAAGGGTTGCGGCAGTTTCGAGCAGGCGGTGCGCGAGGCCCTGGCCGTACTCAAAGGCGCCTACGCCATCTGCATTGTGAGCGAGAACGACCCGGACCAGATGATCGCGGCGAAGCTCGGCTCCCCGATGGTGGTCGGCATCGGCGACGGCGAGTACTACGTCGCCTCCGACATCCCTGCCATCCTTTCCCACACCCGCTCCATGGTCTTCATGGAGGACGGCGAGATGGTCGTCTTCAAGGGCGGAAAGGCCACCTTCAGCAACGTAGCGGGTGGCGTCCTCGAAAAGGTGCCACGCCACATCGACTGGTCCGCGCACATGGCCGAGAAGGGGGGCTACAAGCATTTCATGCTCAAGGAGATCTTCGAGCAGCCCCGCGCTGTGAGGGACACCATCGCCGGCAGACTGCGTGAAGAGCAGGGGGACGTCTATCTCGAAGACCTCTCCCTAGACGACACGGCGCTCAAGGGGATCAACCGTATCTGCATCATCGCCTGCGGCACCTCGTGGCATGCGGCGTTAGTCGGGAAATTCCTAATCGAGGAGCACTGCCGGGTCCCGGTCGAGGTGGACATCGCCTCCGAGTTCCGCTACAGGAATCCGGTGGTCGACGAGAAGACCCTGGTGATGCTGATCTCCCAGTCCGGCGAGACCGCGGACACCCTCGCCGCGATGCGCGAGTCGAAGCGCCGCGGCGGCAAGTGTGTCGCCATCTGCAACGTGGTCGACTCCTCGATCGCCCGCGAGGCCGACGGCGTCATCTACACCCACGCCGGACCCGAGATCGGGGTCGCCTCCACCAAGGCATTCGTCACCCAGCTGATCGCCCTCTACCTCTTCACCATCCGTCTCGGGCGCTCCCGCGAAGTGATGACCCTGGAGCAGGGGAGGGACCTCATCGCCGCCGTGGTCCGGGTCCCGGCCCTCATGGAAGAGGCGCTGAAACTGAACGAGCAGGTCGAGAAGGTCGCCAGGAACTACCTGCAGGCGCGCGACTTCCTCTACCTCGGGCGCGGCATGAACTACCCGATAGCCCTCGAAGGCGCCTTGAAGCTGAAGGAGATCTCCTACATCCACGCCGAGGGGTACGCGGCGGGCGAGATGAAGCACGGCCCCATCGCGCTCATCGACGAGCACATGCCCGTCGTGGTGCTGGTCCCCAAAGGGCCCAACTACGACAAGGTCTTTTCCAACATGGAAGAAGTCATCGCCCGCGGCGGCCGCGTCATAGCCGTCTGCAGCGAAGGAGACCAGGAAGTGAAGGATAAGGTCGAAGTCGCGCTGGAGATTCCCGAAGACGGCTGCGACGTCAACCCGTTGATCCTCTCCATCCCGATGCAGCTTCTGGCCTACCATGTCGCCGTCCTCAAAGGGACCGACGTCGACCAGCCGAGGAACCTGGCGAAGAGCGTCACCGTCGAATAGTCAGCCCAGTGACATAAGAAGTGATGAAAACAGAAGTGCCAGTTGCGTTTGCTGTACGTGAAAAATAAAGTCCGCAAATAAGAAATAAAGTCCGCAAACGAAAAATAAAGTGCGCAAATAAAAAATAAAGTCGGCAAATGCAAGCAAATATAAGGGGCTAATCAGCCCCTTTCTTGTTCATGGAGCTTTATGCGGACACAGGGGCACCGGCAGGGGAAGGTACCTCAGCGAGGAATTGGCATAGTGCAAAAGTCTGATATAGTTTTCCATGAGCAGTGGGTGGATAGCCAATCTTTCGAAATGTCCCTTGTGAAGGGTGCTCCCCCCCACGGAGCGGATATCACAGACGTTGTCTTTGAGATGCCAATCGGGTGCCGAATCATGGTGGATACCGGAATTCGCATGCTCAGTCTGGCAAACCAGCTACGATGTGTCCATAAACACGTCACGCTAGACTTCAAGGGTGATATAGATGGTTCCTATGGCTACTTGAACCGTATAGGTTTTTTTGATCATCTGGACCCGAGCATAGAGGTCCTTCCGGCTAAGCCATTGTTATCAAACGCGTCGCTGTATCGTGGCAACAATTCCAGATTAGTCGAAATAGAAAAAATAAACCCAGACCACAAGGACCAGACATTGCCTTCCAGGTTGGCGGATGCACTAGATGAAGCTGTTCGCCATAGATCTGATCATGAATCCCTCAGTTTTGCGGCCTACACCGTCCTTTCGGAACTCACCGACAACATTTTTCAACATAGTTCGACAAAGTTGGATGGCTATGCTGTTTTGCAAGTTTACAAGCGAGGAGTAAAAGTTGCCGTTTCAGATAGCGGCAAAGGGATTATAGAGACCTTAAGACCATCTTTGCAAAGTGAGTTTCCCCGGTTGCGAAAAATGACCGATGCGGAGCTGATTGTGGAAGCTTTCAAAACAGGTCTTTCACGCCACGGTCGTGGACGGGGCTGTGGATTGAAGCGCAGTGCTCAACAGGCCATCAAATATAATGCAACATTGGATGTGAGGTTGCCCACCTGCCGTGTATTCCTTGAGCCGTGTAACGATGGGTACACCCCAACCAAAGCATATTGTTATGACAACCTCCCTCTGGTATGGGGTACCCACATATGCTTCGATTTCAGGCTTGACAATGCCTGGTGAATCTGGTTCAATTCATTCAATGAATGAGAATTCCGTTACAATTCGCTTAAGAGACTTTATGCAAAGCTCTGATGCTTGGGGTCATGATGAGGGACGTGAAGTCTATCTGAAGCTCTTGCGTACTGTGGAGGACCACGCTGGCTATCAAGTGTTTCGCATTTCCTTGGAGGGAGTGAGGCGTACGGACGCGTCCTTTCCAAGAGAGTGCGTCATTGAGGTAGCGAAGCGTTACCGTGGAGCAAAGGGTTTTTGTTTAGCGGATGCGGGAAACAAGGATCTCTTGGACAACTGGGAGATGGCGGCAGATAAGAAGGAGCAGCCGATTGTCTACTGGAACGAAGATAACTCATACAGGATCATAGGGCCCCAACCGAGTCGCGGTAGCCAGGAGATATTCGATTATGTTCTTTCGGTTCCGTATGCAACCGCCGTATCGGCAGCAAAGGCGTTAGGTCTGAAGTTGACCAATGCGAGCACCAAATTGAAGACGTTGTGTTCACAAGGTTTTCTGCTGAGACGTGATGAACCGTCACCGTCTGGTGGAATTGAATACATCTATTTCGGCATCAAATAAATTTTTTGTCTAACCATTAATCTCGTTCATTGAACGAGAATCAGGCAAGGTGCAAACGTGGTTTGCCTGTTTTTTTGCAACCTCGTTCATCTCGTTCAGTGAACCAGATTTGGTATTGAACCAACTTAAAAAATTGGGGACGGAGCTTGAACACCACCAAAGCGGAGAATCGGCAGATTGTCCAACAAGCTGAAAACTGGCGCGGGCTGTGTCTAAGGTGGCATACGGAATAAACTTTTTGTCTAGCTGTTCACCTCGTCCAATGAATGAGAGTTCAAAGAGGTGACTTGCCTTATTTTTTCGTAATCTCATTCGTCTCGTTCATTGAACCAGATCTGGTATAAATCTCACCTTAAAACAGAGACGGGGCTTGCATGCCAAAACGGAAAATCAGTAGTTCGGCCAACAAGCTAAAAAAAGGGCGCGGACAAGGGCACGGCGAAGATTACACCCCCTTTCTCTATACGCGCGAGGTGCCATCACTAGGGCTTGCTACGCGGATCAAGGGATGGAAGACTGGCCGCGTGCATCACTTCCTCTCAATTCTTGAGCTGCAATACTTCTACACACTCGAATGGTCTCCTATCGTCTTAGATATCCGCGAACAATTCCCCCTGCCGCTTGAGAATACCTTAAAAATAGCCGCCCGACTTGGTGTGAAGCATCCATTCGACCCAAAGGCGAAAGAGCCCGCAGTTGTTACGACAGATTTCGTAATCGATGTCGAATGCGACAGCGTCCGTATCCTAAAAGCTCGCAGTACCAAATACTCGAACGACTTAAACGATCTACGCACGCTAGAGAAACTTGAAATTGAACGAACCTACTGGAGCGAGCAAGGAGTGGATTGGGGAATAGTGACCGAATGTGAGATTTCATTAGGATTGGCGAAAAATATTGAGTGGATTCATTCAGCATTGGACCCGTCTGAAGGACCAGGGCTTACAACTGACGATATTGAATTTCTGGAGAACGAACTCTTCCGTGAAATAACAGAGGGGCCCACCACCAGCTTAGCTCAAATCGGCTTGCAACTCGATAGCCGGTTGGGGCTGAAAGGAGGAACAGCCCTGTGGGTTGTGAGGCATCTGATAGCAACCAAAGACTGGGAAGCTGATATGGCGACCAAAATTAACCCCAGCCATGCATTAAAGGTAACGAGGAGGCAGCCCGCACACTCTGCCTGCGGGTGATCTTATGACCAATATCTTGGTTAACATCATAATTGAATGGATCGCGACAGCCGATGTCGCCATGACTTTGGAGCGGGTGCTCTGGTGCGATCCGCGTGGGAATTCGGTAGTCGTGATAGACATTGAAGCGGAAACTACCTTGCCTGCCATCCGTACGCGAGAGGAAATCCAGTCCGCAATTGGGCAAGGGGGTGCAATTATTCGCAGCATTGACCCTTATGCAGCACTGGCATTCTTACCTTCAGATATTCCGAGAAAACACATTGAATTAAGAGATGATGCCTGGGGAAAAATTTCTAGGTTAGTCACTCTAGAACCTGACATTTACTTTGGAAGTCAGAGGTGGAAGTTGATCTCAGCTGATGCTGTGGCATCAAAAGCACCCGGCGACAAGATATATAAGTATCTGCGGAGGTTTTGGCAAAGAGGAATGACGCCGAATGCCCTTTTACCTGATTACGGAAAGTGTGGCGCTCTAGGAAAGACACGGGTCTCAAAAGAAGGAGGTAAGCTCGGTCGGAAGCCAAAATTAGCGATGGTCGACGTGAAATTTGAAGGTGTCAACGTCGATCAGAATATGAAGAACATATTTAGTATAGCGATCAAGCAGTATTTCTACACCACTGAGAAGCACCCTTTACGCAAAGCGTATGGGCAGATGATCGAAAAGCATTTCAATTTGGGGTACAGGGCACAAGGTGATGTTCAGATTCCAATTATGCCCCCAACCCATTTGATTCCTACGTTCGGCCAATTCGCATATTGGCATAGCAAGCAGAAGGACCTCATCCACAGTATTGTTTCTCGCCAGGGGCGCCGTGCTTACGAACTGCGCCATCGTCCAGTGCTTGGGAGTTCGACGCAAATGGCATTGGGGCCAGGCTCGATTTTTCAGATCGATGCCACTGTAGCCGACATCTACCTGGTCTGTTCATATGATCGGAGCAGGATCATTGGACGGCCCGTGGTTTACCTTTGCATGGATGTATTCTCGCGGCTCTGCGTCGGATTGTATGTTGGGTTTGAAGGGCCTAGCTGGCTGACGGGCATGATGGCCTTGGATAACTCCTCAGCAGACAAAGTCGCCTTCTGTGGGGAACATGGGATTCAGATCACTGAGGAAGACTGGCCATGCCACTTCCTCCCGGAGCAGATTGTTGCGGACCGTGGAGAATTCATAGGCATTTCATCTGACAGTTTGGTGAAAAACCTAAATATTTCTTTTGCGAATTGCCCGCCACGCCGTGGTGATTTGAAAGGGATCGTCGAGAGATCGTTTCGCCGATCAAATGACTCGTTCATTAAATGGGTCCCGGGAGCGGTACGGAAACGGGAACATGGAGATCCTGATCATCGCCTTGAGGCGAAGCTGACACCGCAAGAGTTCACAAGGATTCTCATCATGATGGTGATTGAATACAACCTGTTTCACGAGATCAAGGATTATCCTCTCGAACCCAGCATGATGAGTGACGGCTTGGAGCCGATCCCTATCGAATTGTGGAATTGGGGGGCTGTGAATAGGACAGGTCATCTTCGGGTCAGATCACAGGATATGGTGAGGCTCGCATTGCTGCCCAAAGCCGAGGCGGTAGTGACCCTGCAGGGTATCAGATGTAACGGGATGTACTATAGCTGTGAGAGGGCGATTAGAGAACAATGGTTCGTAAAGGCAAGGCAGTCAAGGTGGTCATATGAAGCCTCATACGACCCACGCAAATCGGAACTCATCTATTTGAACCTTGGCAAAGGAGAGCTTGAGACATGCCAGCTACTTCCTCGAGAAGAGCGTTTTAAGGAATTCAGGGTTGAAGAAATAGAGGATTACATGGCGGTGCAGAAACTAAAGTCTGCTTTGCATGAATCGCGAAGAATACAAAGCCGGGCGGAGTTTAACGCGTTCACTGAGTCGGTTGTGGCAAACGCGATAGAACTCACCAATGCGGCAAAACCGCAAACGCTGAGTAAAAAGGAACGAACGAGCAATATCCGCTCTAACCGTCAAGAGGAGAATGCTCGGATCCGCAAGGAGGAAGCTTGGGATCTGCGGGGAGACGCTAAAGAGCATGATAAACGTGCTTCAGGCAAGGTGTTGGCTTTGCCGGGGGCAGAGGACCCATCTCTCCTAACCATATCTAAGAAAAAGAAACTTTTAGAAGTCATTGAGCGTTCGGAGCGGGGAGGCGATGAATGACTCAACTCGGGACCAGGCGAACGCGGCTCTTGCTAGGGGAGCGGTGCCCAGCTGATTATAAGGAGAGCTCCGAGCCTCTTTATCGGCACAACTGTTTCGTTGAAGCGCTTCCTTCGGCGCTAGAGCCAGAGAAGGTTGCTAGTCTCATTGCACGTCTTCCTGTATATGGCGAACAAGAAAGAATCCTGTCACCGCTTATGCGTCTTGACGCCGTGTACCGGATTGCCAACTGTGTTTTTCCAATGCCTGAGGCCATCGAGCTGGAGCAGAAATTTTCAAGAATGATCAGAAACGGATATCTGGTCCGAAATCCGCTTGAAAAAGAGTGGGTCCGACAGATGCGGTCGGGATTTCCGAAATTAGACGAGGTTCGCGATGGCCGGCCATTCCGACCACTCATACGTTCGACCGCGGCAGGCTTTGCCATAATCGGGGCGAGTGGTGTAGGCAAATCCACGTTGGTTGAGGGGATTCTTGGCCTTTATCCTCAGGTAATTGTGCATACACAGTACAACGGGACTCCGTTTGATCAGCATCAGCTTGTTTGGTTAAAGCTCGACTGTCCACATGATGGATCCCTCAAGGGCCTCTGCATAGCCTTCTTTGATGCGGTTGATGAGATTCTCGAGACCGATTTTGCTTCACAGGTCAACAAGCGGAACACCGTCGATGATCTCCTGCCGGTGATGGCAAAATTGGCTGCTGCTCTTGGTCTAGGTGTGTTGGTGATAGACGAGATCCAGCGACTAAATGGAGCACATAGTGGTGGCGACCAGAAGATGCTCAATTTCTTTGTTCAATTGACGAGCACATTTGGGGTGCCAGTAGTCCTCGTGGGGACATTCAAGGCGTTGACTCTTTTCACAAGCGATTTTGCTATGGCACGAAGGAGTGCAGGACAGGGGGATATCATAATCTCCAACCTCCTGGAGGATGAGTATTGGGAACATTTCTTGGGCAAGCTTTGGCAGTACCAATGGACAAGTCAAAGTACGCCCCTCACTCCGCAGTTACGGAACGTCATGTATGAGGAGTCCCAAGGTATTGTCGATATTGCAGTGAAGCTTTATATGCTGGCTCAATGGGCCGTCATTGGTGAAGATGATGAGCGATTGACGCCGGCGCGTATTAGAGAAGTTGCGCGGACAAGCTTTCATGCTGCGCGCCCGATCCTTCAAGCGCTACGCATGAGAGACACCTCGGCGTTAAGCAGGATAAAAGACATCCTGCCTTTATCGGGTGATGTTGATGACTACCTCACAAAGGCGGTGCGGCGGGTCACGTTCCATGGGACGCTTGATACTCTTCGTAATCAGGATCAACAGAACCTGAAGGACAGTGACGAGCTTTTGGAGTCGCCAGCAGGCCAAATAGCAGCGCTGCTGATTGGTGCGGGGCACACTGTCTCGCTTTCCAAACAGTGGGCGTGCCAGGCTGTAGAGCGATTTGCAGCAGCGACAGATCTGAAATTGGCAACCAGCGAGGCATTTCGCCTAGCCGCCGAGCATGAGATGCAAGCACGGGAAGTATCGTCGCCGTCTGCGACCAGCTTGAAAGACAGCAGCCGTGCGAAGGTAATATCGCTGAGTGGGGACCTTAGGGGGATTGCAAAACCTGCCCTGAAAAAGAAGGAGCCTGTCTACGACCAGCTTAAAGCTGCTGGCGTCATAAAGCCAGTTGTCGAGTTCTTAATCTAGGGCTGAGGAGGTGTGAGGTGCTCGCATTTTTTCCGACCCCGTATCCAGATGAGCTACTCTACAGCATTTGTGCCCGATATCACCGGCGTAGTGGACATGCAAACGTTGGGCACACGATGCGGGAGTGGTTTGGTAACAGGCAGGCCGCAGCTGTTGTCGATCTGCCGACGCGCCTCCACTCCATAGTGGACCAACTTCCTTCTCAGACGCTAAATACGGCGATGACGATTATAAATTGTCACACGATGTTTCCGCTATACAGACCCTTTCTCCCCAGGAACAGAATCAAGCGGGTACTTCGTCTGATGACAGGTGAGAGCGGCCCCGGGAATGTTCATATGACTATAGGGCAGACAGCGAGAGGGGGTTTGCCACTGAAGTACCTCCGGTTTTGCCCGTCATGCATAAGTGACGACGAATTCGATTACGGTGAAGCCTACTGGCATCGCAGTCATCAGATTCCTGGTGTCCGAGTGTGTAATCGCCATGAGGCGTGGTTGATGGAGTCGGACGTTGCAGTGGGCGGCTTCTGTTCCAGGCAAGTTTTAGTGCCTCTCGGCCCAGGGGTGCCGGCACATCGGGAGTTATTGGATGAGAAACGATACTTTGGCCATCATTCCTGGCTTGCGAAGACGGCTTATTCCTTACTCAATGATTCGCGCTATGAGCAGGCCGTAGGGCATCTTGAACTCAGGAGGCGGTGCATCTATAGCCTGCATCGTCAAGGGCTTGCGAGTGCTGGCGGCCGTATTGAAGCTCAGAGATTGATGACAAGTTTCCTTGCCTATTACGGGGAGGAATTTTTAGCGGGTCTGCACTGTAGTGGTGTTTTGCGCCACACGGACAACTGGGTTCTGACGCTCCTACGGAAGTACCGCAAGGCATCTCATCCGCTTCAACACCTTTTGGTGATCAGATTTCTTGGGATTGAGATCGAGGATTTACTTTTAGGAACGCCAACCCGTCAGCGGAGAATTGTGGTGACCCCAAGGCAACGTTCCCAAAGAAGGCCTTCAAAACCCACGTCAGGCATTGAAGCTAATTTAAGCAAAGAAACAACTGAATTAAACAGCCGACGTCGCAGTTGGCAGAATATCTCGAAGGCTCATCCTAATCTAGGAACGAAAGCACTCCGGCAACTAAGGAGAGCTGATTATGCCTGGCTCTATCGAAATGACAGGGCTTGGTTAAAGGAGCATAGCCCCAAGCATGCACGACCTGCGTCGAAGCTTCGGATTGATTGGCAAGAACGCGATGCCCATCTGTCAGGACAAATAGAGCAGGTTGCAGAGGCGCTGAAGCGGATGCCTGGACGGCCAATCAGGATAACGATTGCCAGAATAACAAAAGGACTTGGGCAGATGTCTTCCCTATGTAAAAAGCTAGATCGACTGCCAGAGACTCGTACTGCTCTTGCTGCAGTAGTAGAGACAAGGGCAGCATTTGTCATCCGTCGCATGCAGTGGGCTATGGACCAATTGCAGCAGTATGGGGAATCCGTCGTCGCCTATAAAATCGAAAGGAAAGCAGGGGTGCGACCTGTTAAAGCAAGAGAAAAATTCAAAGTTACGGCTGTTGGCGCTTAATGCATTGAGTGAAAGTAAAAGCTGCAAAAAATCGCTTTAAAGGAAGTTGAAATTAAATATTTGCCTTTTTTCCCTTCATCATATCCTGATGAACTTTTATATAGCATTGTCTCAAGATTTCACCAACGTTCCTGTAATTGTAACAATAAACATACGACTAAAATGTTGTTTGGGAAGGATTATTTTGAGGAATCTCTTGATTCATTGGATAATATTGAACGCATAAGCCACAAATTGGCAGGTGAGCATGCAGATACAATGATGCGTCTTGTTATGAATAATACAATGTACCCTCTTTATAGACCCTTTACGAGTCAAGGCTGGCAGGATTTCGCTAATTCATTTGTACGTCCATACAATAGAAGGTTTTTATTTAAACTTCCGGGGGGCCGTAAAAGGCGTACAAAAAAAAAGGGAATGCGTTCCTATTTCCTTGAGCCTGTTAAGGGAGAACAAAGGTTCATACGATTTTGTCCGGCATGCGTATCGTCGGACTATAGTCGGTACGGTGAGCCGTACTGGCATCGAAGTCACCAGATATATGGGATAAATTTATGTCATAAACATGGATCGCCTCTTGTTGAAACGACTATAGAGACAATGTATTCAAATGGAAATTTACGGTATGCATTGCCGGATTTGACTCCAAAAGAATGTGTATGGTCCAAACCCGTGGAATCTGCAATGCAGAGGGTAGCACAAACTGCTTATTGGTTGTTAAATTTTAAAGGTGATGTCGTAAACGTAGCAGTAGTTAAATCGATATATGCTCAATTGTTGGCAGAAAAAGGATACTTGTTAAGTGAAAATTTCAATAATTTGCCATTTGATTTAGATGGCTACTGTATTAAAAATAACATTTCAAATGAACCAGTCAAACAATTGCGCTACGACACATTTATTTGGATTAAGTCCTTAGTGCACCGGCTATCATTTGATGTTCATCCATTAGATCATTTGATATTTATGGATTATTTAGGGGTTTCGACAAAACAACTAATCTTTGATCAGTGCTCTCAAGATTAGGCACCACTTTTGATGTTTGCTTGCCGGCAGTCATGGGAACTTGAGTGGGTGCCGCGGAGAGTTCTCTCCAGAGGAGGACCTATGAAGCTCATTTATTGCACGGTATGCGGTGATGTTGTGGCACTACGTAGACACGAACGCTCTTGCATCTGCGGCAAAAGCAAAGGGGCATACGCCTCAGACGGCCTGCACGCCACGATCAGCGGACCCACTATCCCACTGGGTTTTGCCAATCCCTCGTTCAGGCAGGCTATGCTTAATCAACCGGAAACAGGCATGGGCAAAGAGTTCACCGCATTTGTTATCCAGAAGGCCTGTGACACCATTGAGGTGGTCTAAACACTGGGTGCTTTCCATTTTTCGTGGGTTACGGGGTAATTTGATTCATCAAGATGGAGGTGACGAATGTCCATCATCGTAGGCGACATTCACGGCAATGTTGAGAAGGCCCAAGCGTTCTTAGGGTATCGACCCGAGCAAGAACACATCGCCTTGGGCGATTATCTGGACTCGCCGGTGGTACAGTTAGAACGCCAATTGAGAGCCCTGCAGTTGCTCCTGGAGAGTCCTGCCGTACTCCTGTGGGGGAACCATGATCTGCACTATCTAGTCCCGCCGCCGTTCCGCTGCAGTGGGTTTCAGTATCGGGAAACAGTGCTACAGGAGGTAATCGAGAAAAACCACAAGCGATTCGTTGCCGCCTACGTCGCAGATGGCTGGCTCTGCACCCACGCAGGGGCCAGCACAAAACTGACTCGAGGGGAACCGGCCGAACAGGTCGCTGCCAGGATCAACGAAGCAATGAACGCCTGGCTTTACCGTGGGGAGCGAAATGCCATTTTCGATATAGGGATTGCCAGGGACGGGGCCGCAGCTCTTGGCGGATGCTTTTGGTTTGACCTGAGAGAGGAAAAACTCTGGCTGGACACGGCGATTCATCAGATTTTCGGGCATACCTCTTTCGAGAAGCCGGAGGTGGCTGAGAAATTCGTAGCGCTAAACACAGAGGGTAACAAAGAAACGGTCTATCTGTTCGATACCCAAACAAGCCAAATCGTCGAGCTTCCATTACCCGATCGCCGGAGACGGTGCACCAAGTGCTTCATGCTGGTTGATTACCTTAATGAAGACGGGACCTGTACGGACTGCGGGAGACGTGCATGACAGTGTAATGGGCATATCCGACCTCGAACTCAAGTATTTAAGTCGCTTCAGTATCTGGGTTCCCCTGCCAAGGTTAGGTCTGTGACCCGTGGGAAGCCGGAAGAGCCATACGGGTTGCATGGCAAAGTGGAATGACAAAAAGTAGGAGAGGAGGTAAGCATGGCAAACAGAAAAGATATTTTCTACGTGATTGAAAGGCAAAGTATCTGGGCAACTCCTGACGTGTCGGTACAGCCAGAAGTTTCACTCGTTCGGTGGCGCGTGGTCGAAGTCCAGACTACAGACCAACAGATTGAGAGACACTTCATCGGATACAATGTTGCAGGTCGAGAAGGCCGGGTCAGTACCGCCATCCAGGAGATCGATTTTGCCGCGCGCCGTGGAATCTCTCTCTCCGGGAGGGTCTACGACTTGGTAGGGCCCCCTGGTCATGATCTCGACGGAGAATGGGTGTGGGAACACTGGGCAAGAGTGAACCAGGTTACCAATGAAGTAGATGTGACGGAAGAAGTGATGAGTAGAATATCGGAGGCGGAAGCAGAGCAGTAAAGCGCTTGTTACTACTAAGCAAAAGGCATCAGCAACCTTATGACGTCACTTTCGTCGGCAACGTTGTTTAGGCTTTTGTCACAACAGATCAATTATGGTGAACGGCGTCTCGCCGGCATCTGTTACGCGAACATGTTTGGAACCCAATTGGGAGGCGAGTACGATGGATACTGTCGCAACCAAAAAAATCAGATGCAGGGTTTACCTGTCGCGCCGTAATCTTCTTACATTGCTGTCAAAATTGGATCGTAAGGTCGCTGGGCAGCAAACAAAATGCACCCTTATAAAACGCGACAACGCTCATTCTGCTTTCCGCCAGACAATGAAAGCTATTGAGGTTGTAGCCGTTGAGGACGAGGAATACTACACATGCAGAGCACCAGGTGCAGTCTGCGACGTAGATACCCCGGGCAGAGGCGCGGCACTAGCCATTCTGAAGCTAAAAGGTCACGAATATTTGAATGAACAAGAGTATGCTATTGTCTATGAGTTCTTGTCGAAGTATGGACTGTAGGTGAGTCAAGACCGGCTACAACGAGGCGGGGGGCGAGGGTGGTCATCGCAGGAACGCCCCTAGTGTCCTAGAGGCGTTCCTGAGCGTTACTTCTTCAAGTACCTTCGCACAGCGTCGGCGGACGTGCCGACTTTGTCAACGGCCTTCTCCAGTTCCGGCTTCGTACAGTCGAGCGACTTGGTCCAGTTGCGAACCTCGCTCGGGTCGTGAATGTCGATTCTCTTGTTGTCGGGGTTGCCGGTGAGTTTCTTGTTGTCTGACATTGTTCCTCTCCTTATTTTTCCTTCCTAACCCCTTTGAAGGGGGTGCCGTCTGCCTTTTGATCCATGAACTTGCCTGAGTCTGTGTCCCGCTTGGTCCAGGTCTCCGTTTTCGGGTTGTACACCTGGCTCCGGCCGGTTACCATGCCGTGCCTGTGACCGTCGCCGGTCGGTGGATTTTTGGCCATAATCCCATCTCCTATACCTTCGGGTTATGCAGAAGAGCCGTTCCCTTCTGCTGTTGGTCGAGAGGTAGACGATTTGGTATCGCTACCAGCGGCTTGAATGCCCGGAGCCGGCTAGACAGAACACACAAGGGCATAGCATTTAGCTGTGACAAAATAAGTCGCACCTCAATATTGTGGTTGTCTCTGTTGCGTGCCCGAGTGATATGGGAATGGGAGGGATGACTAAAGGAAAGGGAGAGATGCCATATCTTGGTCGGTATCTATACCAGAAGGTATACACTCACTATTTCAAAATCAACCCTGGCTAAAAAATTATTTCGACACGAGAAATTCCTGCGTTGGATTGAGCCACTCGCACAGTTCAATCTCCTTGCTGCACCTGTTTCTCGTCAGAAAAATACCTAATTTGGTTAAAGTATCTGCTCTATCCGTCGAAGAATAGTTAGTAGCCTACTTTTGGTATATGCATCGACGAAGGGGAGGTCATGTTGGAAGGCTTGATGCAATAGTTGACGGACCGGAATCCCCTACTGTGTGTATCTTGAGAACGTCACACTTCGGCTTCGCTCACTCGCGCAACTCAGCCTTGTAGGAGAAAATCTACTTACAGGAGGATAAATGAAGAAGATGAAGCTTGCTCCAGCGGGCCTGCTCACGGACCTGCAGGAACTCTACTCGCGAATTGACGCAGAGATTGCAGCAATGAATTTACCTTGCGCAAAAGGATGTGGAAATTGCTGCTATTATGCGATTTTCATGACTACGCTAGAGGGGCAGGTCATTGCTGATTATTTGAAGCAGCTCGAGCCGGAAAAAGCCCAGAAACTAGCAAGCAACTTGGTGGGATGGATCAACCACTGCCAGTCGAAACCGGCGGTCGACGCCTCTCTGAGAGACAACGATTTACAGGAAATTGGTAACGCAACATTTACTGCCAAGATCCCCTGCCCATTCTTGCTCGGCGGCGAATGCGGAATCTATCCAGTTCGGCCTTTGATCTGCAGATCCTACTTTCACGGTGAGGGGCCGGAAGTGTGCACAACGGGAATCAAGGATCCAGCGTTTGTCAGCTACCATGACAAATGCAACAAAGACCTTATTGGTCTTCACGTCAAGCACAACGTTCCGGCTGATTACACCCTCCTTCCGCTGTTCTGCCTAGAAATGCTCAACTCTGGGCGCTAACATCTGAACACATGGCGCCTGCAGGTGGCGCCATCTCCTCTTTCCCCTGAAAAGGATTTACATCCTTTGCCCCGAGCACCGGCTCTAAGCGGCAAGCCCTCTCGTATCGGGCTGCGATATCCATTGCCTTGCTGTTAATCATCTGTTCCATAGTCCCTCCGTGATTTTTGGATTTTTACCATCGTAAGGATATGTGCAGGCCAGCAACGCTTCTTACCGCGGATAAAGTTTCCAGTTAAATAACCCTTCCTTGTCTAACTCACAGACTCCTGTATTAGCTGAAAAGGTCAACATTTGACTTTTTAGGCTATTCGGAAAGTAAGGTGGAAGGATTGGAGACCTACACAGTGAGTAGAGGTGAGTAGGAATGCGTATTCCGCGGCAAGCCGGCCACCGAT
>MTLD01000461.1_pt1 | contig 21431 bp, 19 predicted proteins | sample 1982471 | NCBI WGS metagenome assembly MTLD01 (sample SAMN05712604, study PRJNA340218) | biofilm metagenome | isolation source: sample SPM anode biofilm adapted to -50 mV | place: USA | collected 2012-02-03 | reverse complement strand
TCTTTCAGTGGGTTATGAGGGGGATGGGGTAAACTGAAGGCATTACGTATTCGGATGTAACTACGTCCGAAATAAAATTCCTTAAAGCGCGTACCACGCGGCTGATGACAACCGCGGGTACGCGCTTTTTGTTTTCCTGTTGGGTTCCGGCTTCGTCGGCTGAGGTTTTTGCTGCAAGTCAAAATACTCCTCATCCGCCCCTCCGGGGCACCTTCTCCCTCAGGGAGAAGGGATAAAAAACAGCCCCTCTCCCAACGGGAGAGGGGGGCCGAAGGCCGGGTGAGGGGTTAAAGCAGGGTTTTAGTGCTTGTGCAATTATCTAACCGGACAAAGCTGACCTGCCTCGTTATTCATTGAATGAGTTCCGTCCGTACCGGGCAAATCCGATAATGCCGGAGCATCAGGGATGTTGCTTCCTTTACACCTATCAACTGCTCATGTATCATGGTCTGCTATGAAACGTATTCTTGGTCTTTATATTATCCGCGAGATAGTTTTTTTGTTTTTGCTCGGTATTGGCGTTTTTACCATGGTTCTGCTCATGGGGAGGATGATCAAGCTGACGGATATGGTGATAGCGCATGGTGTGCCTTTGGGTGATGTGGGGTGGATGATTATCTATCTCATGCCATCGTTTCTTATCTATACCATACCCATGGCTTTTCTCCTTGCCGTCCTGTTGGCGTTCAGCCGCCTGTCTGCCGATAATGAGATTGTCATTATGAAGTCCAGCGGCATCAGTCTGATGCAGATTATGCCGCCGGTTCTTTTATGCGGCCTTGTGGTGTCCGTCATGGGGTTATATGTGGGTACGGCGGGAGTGCCGTGGGGAAACCAGTCGTTTAGCAACATCGGGTTTGCCATACTGAAGAAAAACATTTCCGCCACCATCCGCGAAAAAGTCTTTTGGGACGATATTCCCGGCGTTGTCCTTTACACAGACCACTTTGATGAGGCACGCCATACTCTTTCGGGGGTTGTTATATACGATGGCCGTGACAATACCCGGCCGCTGACCATTTTTGCCGGTAAAGGCATCATCGGCGGCGGCTCCAATCCGCGCGAAATCCGGCTTGCGCTTCATAACGGCAGTATCCATGCCAGGGGAAATAATCATGAATACCGTTTTGTCAATTTCAACGAGTATGCTGTGACCATCAGCGCCCCTGAGGCCTCCAATAATGCCAACAAAAATCCAAGGGATATGGATAACGCTGAACTGCGCCGCTTGATTCACGATCCGGCTACTCCGCGTCAACTCAGCCTGAAAATGGGAACCGAACTGAATGGACGCTATGCGCTTCCTTTTGCCTCCCTGGTCTTTGCCGTGCTGGCTGTACCTTTGGGATTGCAAAATAGGCGTTCAGCCAAATCATACGGTTTTGCCATCAGCCTTGCTGTGTTGCTGATATATTACATGCTGTTGTCAACCATGTCTTCTCTGGCGGAAAGGGGCGTTCTACCGGCAGTTGTGGCGCTTTGGATTCCCAATACCCTCCTTTTTGTCCTGGGCTGGATACTTTTGAGGATGGCGTCATTGGAGCGTAAAATTCCTTTTCCCTCTCCCAATCTCTTTTTGCGCTTGTTCCGGAAGAAGTCCTGATATGAAAATCATCAGTAAATACATAGCGGTTACATGGCTGCGTTTGATGTTCCTTTGCCAAGGAAGTTTCGTGGCGGTCTATCTTATATTGGATATGATGGAAAAGATCCCCCGCTTTCTCCGCGCAGGCGGGGCCATGGGCGACATCCTTCGATTCTTTGTGTGGAAACTGCCTGAGATGGTTGGCCAGACAGCCGCGTTTGCCATATTGATGTCTACGCTGTTGACTCTTTCTCTCTTGTCCCGAAACAGCGAGATAATCGCCATGCGAAGCTGCGGAGTCAGTTTGCCGCGAATTTCCTTGCCGATGCTGGTGCTGGGAGTGGCGGGCAGCCTGCTCATGCTCATTAATACCGAGCTGATCGTTCCACGCAGCTATGAAACCATGGCAAAAATCGAACTGGTCGATATCAGGAAAAAGGGAATGCAGGCGGTTTTCAAAAGGAACAATATATGGTTTCGTAATGATAATCGTATATTGCAGGCCAATCTCTTTGATCCGCAAACAAAGCAACTCAGAGGCATCATCATCTGGACACTTGATACCTCCATGAATCCGATCAGCCGTATCGATGCCGAATCTGCGGCGTATAGCGGCGGTACCTGGATGCTGCGTAAGGTTGAACTGAATGAGTTTGTCAGAGGGCAGGGGATGGTCATGAAAAAAATCCCGGCCATGCCCATGGCTTTGAACCTGAAGATTGACGACCTGCGAATACTGGATAACAACGCCGACAACCTCAGCTATCGAAAACTGAGAGATTATTCCGATAGCCTTGAAAAGGGCGGATACGAAGCGTTCCGTTACCGGACGATGATGCATGCCAAGTTGGCTGCGCCTTTTTCCGCCTTTGTCATGGTTATTCTCGGTATTCCCTTTGCGTTGCGCAGCAGCCGCTCAGGCGGCATGGCACTCGGCATCGGCGCCAGCGTCGCCATCGGTTTTGCCTACCATGTGGTCAATGCCATACTGCTCACGTATGGGCGCAGCGGCGTGTTGATGCCGCTCGTGGCGGCATGGGGAGCAAATTTCCTGTTTGTGCTGAGTGGTATTTGGCTGGCGATGACGATAAAGAATTAAAAGTGTACTATACTACAGAATGATGTTATTCCAATTCCAAGTCAAAGCGCTATCTTCGTTGGCTCGTCGAAGGCTCCTCAACGTAGTATCGTGTACGCCTTCGTCGCCTTCTTCCTCGCCGCCTTGATATCATCTTTGATTTGAAACCGGAATTATCCGTTGTATTCAACCAATTGTGAAACGAGGGGTACAATGATGCGCCTGATTTCTGTATTTCTCTTCATCTACCTATCCATGACGTCGGCAGTTCCGGCAGCCGAACGGCCTCGGCGTGTCAGCTCCGGGAACATACCGGCAGCAACGTCTCCGTCTCCCGCCATCGTCAGCATTGTGCCTGCCCAGTCCGAACCCGGCGGAAAGGTGACGATGTTCGGCTCGGGGTTCGGCGACAACGCCAGAATCTTTCTGGGAACCGTGGAAGTACTTGCCAAAACCGGCGACGGCAAGCAGATTGAATTCACGGTGCCCATCCAGATGCAACCCGGCTTGTACGCCCTTCACCTGAAACGTGCGGACGGCGTCACCAGCCGTTCCTACAATTTTCCCGTACTTCAGTTGCGCCCCATAGTCAGCGGACTCTCTCCGGATCAGATCAGCTCATGCGCCCAGGGCAGGGATCGCGAGGTGACGGTTCTGGGGCAGAATTTCAATGAAAGATCGATGGTCCTTTTTGATGGCGCCGGCGTGAAAAGCCGCTTTATCTCGTCCGAGGCGATCGCTTTCATTGTACCGCAGACGACCGGATTGCATCAGGTCATGGTGAGCAACTCACCTGACAATTCGTCGCTTCCCCTTGCGTTAGCTATAGAAACCAAACCGGTGATCAACCAGGTAATGATGGGAAGCGAGCATGTGAATTACTATGAACTGATTGTGGATGGCAGGAACTTTCAGCAGAATTCTTCGCTCTATGTGGATGGGCAACGTATTGGCGGGCGGGGAGGCCTGGAGGTCAGCGAGCGCGAAAAACTCGTTTTCCAGGATTGCACCAGATTGATCTATCAGCGGTACCCTTATTCGCCGGTCAACAAGGATTTTCAAGTCCAGGTGGTCAATCCGGGGGGAGAGGCGAGTCAGTTGGTGAATGTTACCGCGCCGTAGCCTCAATCTGCTCCAAAGGGCCAGTGTTTAGAAGTGCTGACCTGACGGGGTAATGGGATACCATTCCTCTTTATTCCGAATTGAGCATGGCACTCCCGGAACTATCCCTGGGCTCATTATACTTGCAGTATTTCTGCCTGACATTGTCCCGTTCATCGCGTTTTGGTCTGGTTAAGTATGTGGTTACTGTCAGCACTATATAAATGCCTGCGTTTATGTAGGCGAACACCTTAATTCTCGTCCAGATCCAAATAAGCCAGATCACAAAGATTAAACCAAAACCCCACCGCCGCCAGAGTATTTGACTCTTGCACTCCGGCCTGCGCAGAGAAAGTCTTCCTTCACATTCCGGACAAACAGGTGTCGCATAGAGGGGCACTAATTCTTGTTGTTCAGATAGTGGCTTGCTCGGTACGTCGCGCCATTTCAGTGAGATTCCACACCAAGGGCAGTCATGTTTCAAGGGATTTCTTCCGATTTCGTTTAGATATGTATCTCGAATTTCTCATGGCGCCTGGAAAGATCTTTAGAACTTGAAATCCGGTGAGCATAGCTGACACCTGCATTTGCCGTCGGCCATAAGGGATGTGTAGCCGGTTTCCAATCGCTGCAAAATACTGAGGCCCTGATCAGGTTCAGTCTCTTCAATGGCTGAGTCGAAAGAAAAGTGGAAACTGTGTTCACGATCATTGAAGTACATTTCCTGCAACTCGCTGGAATACTCCGCATACCCGCTTTCGGGTAACGGGAAAAAGGTGAAAGCAGGTTCTTCATCGCAGGGGGACTCTTCCGGGTAGAATCCGAACAGCCTGAGACGCTCCTGTATCTTGCCCTTTTCAGCCTTGTACCAGATCTCCGCCCAGTGTGCGGCGATGTCCGAGGATTCTTGGGCCATACCTGCGCAGCCGGAGAAGGTTAGCTGCAAGTACCAATCGATAACACTTGAGTCTGCGGCCCGGTTGCCGCGCAGGTATATCGTCATGATGTCCAGTCTGAGATACTCCAAGATTCCGACGGTGGCTTTCCAAGGGTTCGGCATGGCATTTTGAAGGAAGGCGAAGAATTCCTTTTTCAATGGGTCCAGCTCTTTGGCCGGGACGTCGAACATGGTCGTATTGCCCATTTTGAACTCTTTGGGCTTCACATACCGTTGCCGCCCCAGGAGCATGTCGAGGAATGTCTTCTTTATCGGCTTCTGTTCCAGATGGCGCTGATCCAGAGTCCCAAAGATCATATATGCATTACCACCCATCGGCTACCTCCTTCGTGTCTCGTCTCTCTTTTTTCGCTTTACTTCCTCAATGTGCAGGGAGATCATCGAGGGGGCCTTCAGCCCGGTATCTTCTTTGTTGGAGTATGCTGTTGTTATCGCAAGATGTGCCAGTAAATAACCCAGTTTACAAAAGATGAGAGTGTCACATCATCTTGGTGAGGGAATTTCAAGTGTAATTTGCCCAAGATTGAATTGAATAAAACTTCCAGGTCTTTGTCTGTGTTACCGCTCATTGGTGGTGCGTCCTTTGCGGCTTGAACAGTGGCATGGTGGAGAGAATCGTAGAAGTCAAAAATCTCATCTGCTTTGTCTTTAGACAAATCCGGGCATCGCTTTGCGAATGCCCTTACTGCCCCCTGCCTTCCCTTATATTGCTCGTGCTCCCGAAATCGCACTATGACATCGCCAATCACTTCACTCGTTTTGTCGTCCAGTTTCATATTTTTTTCTCACCAGTCTTGCGGCGAAAGGCCTCTTATTCTTTTGAAAACAGCGGGGCCACGCTGACCCAGATCTCATCGGATTTCGTTCTTACCATATCAACGATGCCGTTTGGTGCTTTTTGATGATCAAAAGCTTCCTGCAGTGCATATGCCATTTGCTCCAGGGGGCTATTTTCATAGCCGAATTGCATAAGGCCAACCCCATAGGCCAGCAAGAAATTATTCACTCCTAGCTGATCCCATTGGACAACATGAATCATTTCGTGGAAATGGAGACTCTCGGAACGAGCCTGATCGTCTTTGACAAAAAAAGTGTCCTTGAACGTAATACCTGAAAAGGGTCTGGTTTCCATTTCCTGTAGTTCGGGCAAGCCCATGCTGCTGAGAGGAGGGTAGGGCATCTTTCCGGTTACTGCCACTACTTTAGCTTTCATCAGCAGATCAGGCGGAAACACCTTTCGCAACCGTGGAAAATCAAGCTGGATGACCGGTACAGCAAGAGTTCTGTTGTCTTCTAATGTATCCTCAATCCATTGATGCACAGCAGGCAAAGCGGAATGAAGCCTTTGAATCAGATCGTTTTGAGCCATCGTTGTATCACCTGTTTGGAGTTTTGCAGATATGACCACATAGCCTTCTAAGATTATCTACCCTGTCGGATGTGCTGACGTCTCTGATCCTTTTAGAAACGAGGAGTTAGGCCACACTTCGCTGCATTGGAACAAAGCGGATTCCATCAGCTAATTGTTCCGGGCCGCATGCTCTGAACCCGTAGCTTTCATATGCTTTTAGAGCAATTGTACTTGAGTGTACGGTTGCCAACATCTTGAATTGATCTGCCTTCCGAATCAAGGCATGGCCGATGCCTTTACGTTGAAAATCCGGAAGCACAAACAAAAGCGAAATGTGGTCTCCGTCCTTAACATGAAGAACCCCAACGACTCGGTTATCTTCAATTGTGACATAGGTAACGCACCCGGATGCGTCGCGAGAACGGATGGCATGGGCAGTAGAGAATTCCTCGAAAACAGTGATGCCACGAGGCTCCATCGAAGAGGCAACACAGTCGAGGAATGAGGTCGAAACAACTTGAGCGGCGGCTTCATATTCCGACGTTTCAATTTGTCGAACATACACAGTTTTCATAGTGGCCTTTCCAGCTTGGTGATCACAGGTTATGTTCATTCGCTTTCAATTAGAATGTGATCTCTCTGTGACTACCTGCTCTTTCAGCTCCAGCGTCAGATAATCAAAGGTCTTTCGCTCGATAATGATTTGACGCAGAAATCTCGCCAGTTTTTCGTTGCCGATCACGTTCTCAAGATTATTCGTCAGCGCCAAAGCCCGCAGTTTTTCTTCAATTGCCTGATACGGCATTGATCGTTTGCGGTTGAATGCCCTTTTTTCCGTTTCCAGCCAGGCCGCATACTTTGTGCGGCTTAACCTGAGTGCTGCCACCGCAATGCCCCGGTTGGCGTACAGATGCTCCATGTGCTCCATCAGAATCAAAACTTCATCGTATATGGGCAGCAGGTTTTTGTACAGATTGTGCGGCAAGTCGAACGGAATATTCAGCTTCGCCAGCAGATTGAGCATGCGCCGCGAGCTCTCCTTGCCATAGGCGGACAAACAGGCGCCTGACTGCCGATTCTCGCGGTAAAGGTTCTCGTATTCGGTCATCACGTGAGGATAATGCGTACGAATGACATCAAGGTACGTTTCCTTCTGTCTGCCCGGCCGCAGGGTAAGTCCGCCGGGCACAATGCAGTTTACACCCAGGTCGGCCAAGGTAGTGAATAGCGCGCCCGCTTTCTCATCCGTATCCGCAATGCAGGGGAGGAGAGGCATGGCAAGAATGCACACGGGAATACCTGCCGCGCGGAATTGCCGCACCACCTCAAGCCGCTCCTCAACACTGGCTGCCGCAGGCTCGAATACACGACGCTCGGCATCATCGGTAAAAACCAGCGAGAGCATCAGGATAAAACCGCGTTGAGCGTGTACTTCTTTCCAAATGTCAATATCGCGCAGAATCAGGGCGGATTTGGTCATCAGTGTCGCCGCATAGCCGTGTTTCGCGATCAGGCGGGCGCAGCGCTCCATGATGCGCTCGTCGGCCTCTACGGGCTGGTAAGGGTCGCTGATGCCCGAACCGATGGCCACGATGCCCGGCTCTCGAAGTTTGGCAAGCTCCGCGTCCAGCACTTCAGGGAGGTTTCTGCGGATAACGATGTCGGTGCCGAAATCACCCTCCACGAAGTATTTTTCCGCACGTCCATCGCAATAACAGCAGGCGTGGCCGCAGGCGGCATAGGGCGAAAAACCGTACTTGCCCAGATTAAAGCTATTCACCAGCAGGCCTTTGCGCAGAGCGTGCTTCACATCGCAATAGTGACGGTTGACGGCGTGGGGGTGGGTACTTGTCATGGTGTGTTTGACATTTAAATAGTTACTGCTATCTTCGGAAGCTGGGCTTTATACCAATTACCAAAAATTATTCGGTAAGATTACTTCAGGTTGCGTGTTGAATGTAAAGCTTGACATAAGCCATTTGTCACCCCTTCGATATGAAAGGAATTTTGCGAACAGAGGGCCTTTTTCATAATTAAGGCTCAAAAATACCATTTTGGAAGTCTTCGATATTTCTTTCATTTTGATCAGTTCATATCCTATATAAGCTCCAAACATTGTTTCCATTTGTCTGAATGTGTTCGCTTGACTTAATGCCTCAACACTGGTTTCAACAGCACTGCCCTTTATCCATGCTTTAACAGCAGCCTCTGGCCCTTTGGATTTGTATTCATTTAATCCAGACACTACAATGCTTGGCAATTCGCTTTCTGCTATTGCAGGTAACGAAGCAAGCAGACACACAACGATCACAATCATGGCAGAACAAAAAATATGATGTTTCATTTACTCCTCCTTTTTGTTTATAACATGTTGAATTGATTTGATATTGTGCTTATTTATTCGGAATTGAGTATAATGTTCCCGGAACTATCGTTGCAAACTCGTTCTCGTTGAGCGGAAATTCAGGCGAGAGAAAGTCTTTGGGCGATAATTGTTTTCTTGTCACTTGTGGATCTACCTCTCCACCTTGCCAGCACAGGAAAATTTCCAGTTTTGCTCCAGCATCAAGTGCTTCGCTCAGATACTTTGACAGTCTTTTGATATCTTCATTCCTTTGGTATTGAACTTCTGGTTCATCGCCATCTTCGCCGAAAAATCCACAGCTACAACCATCATGCGATCCAAGATAGATGATATGTGGTAAGGAGAATTGAATTCTTACCCGTTCTTCGCTATCAGACAGTTCTTGCGTGTTGAAAGTGGGGGCTGTTTCATCCCATTCAATGTGAGGCAACTTGATGTCAGATCCTAAATAGACTTCCCAACACATATGGTTTCACTTCCTTGTAGTCACGTTGTCTACTTCCCACGAGGTAATTCCGACAAAAAGAAAAAGCTGCCCCCACAGCCCAAGTCTAATAAAGACAGTCTTCAATTTCTCTTGCTGCTCGCCAGGACATTCCGTTAATCCGCTTTTACACAAGGCATCACATCGCTATGTGCATTCTAATATACTCTTCTGACGTGCGGGTCAATTGCAAAATCCTGGACGTAGCCCTGCTACGAATCCGGTTGTTCTTAAACCGTTGTGCAATCCCCCATAAAACGTGCATAAATGCCGTAATACTCAATAGTTATATTTCCCAAGAAGCCGATTTGTGGTATTATATTTTGTGAAGCGTAGCGCCCTTTAAGGGTGAGTAGTTGTTGGTCATGGAAGAGAGGAAAGGGAAAGGCAGGGTGTTTGGGTGATGCTTCTCCACCTTCGGTAACTAAGTTCCGCGTTCATATCTAGGAGAATTACTATGAAAGTATTGGATATCGTTTCAACGGTCTTGCTTCTTGTCGGCGCCCTTAACTGGGGGCTGGTGGGTTTTTTCGGGTTTAACTTTATTGGAACCCTGTTCGGAGAGGTTAGTATGGTGAGCAGGTTTATTTACGGGCTGGTCGGTTTGGCGGCCCTGTATGATATCGGTTGCTTCACTTTTGGATTCAGGGAAACTCAGCATCGATGGTGCGATACGCTTGCAGCAGTTAAACATTAAGAACATCCCCGAAGGCGGAGAAAATAGAAGAAATGCTTTCTCAATCAAACGGTTGGAGGTGGTTGCGAGAAAGGGTGAAGTTTGAGATTTATAAAATATTCCCTCCCCCCTGGCGGGGGAGGGTTAGGGTGGGGGGGAAGTTGCCATGATATCCGCATGATGCACCTTCACCCACCCCCCAACCCCCTCCCGTCAAGGGAGGGGGAGTGATGTTGAAGATTTTTGCAAGTGCTTGGTTGGAAAGCCGGTTAGAGGCTCATTGTACAGTAAAGCGGGTTTGCGAGGTTGATGCAAACCCGCTTTCGTTATTTTATGGACAGAGCAAGCCGCCTGAACGTATCCTGCCAGCCATGATTACGCTTCCCATTGACGACATACTCCCCCAACTTTTGGACAGCATCAAAAACAACGCCAACACCCTGCTGCATGCGCCGCCGGGGGCGGGCAAGACCACGCGGGTTCCCCTGGAGCTTCTGAAAGTGATTCCTGCCGGGGCAGGGCGGATCATCATGCTGGAGCCGCGCCGTTTGGCCGCGGTTTCCGCTGCCCGCTGGATGGCGCGCACGCTGGGTGAAGATGTGGGGCGCACCATCGGGTATTCGATTCGTTTCGATAGCTGTGTTTCCGCCGCAACCCGTGTCGAGGTGGTTACTGAGGGAATCTTGACCCGCCGCATCCAGACCGATCCGTTGCTGGAAGGGGTGGCGATGGTCATCTTCGACGAGTTTCACGAACGCAGCATCCACGCCGATCTGGGGCTGGCGCTGTGCCTGGATGTGCAGCGCCAGGTGCGTGACGACCTGAAGATTCTGGTCATGTCGGCCACCCTGGATTGCGAGCCGCTGGCGTGTCTTATGGACAATGCTCCGGTGATCAGCTCGGCAGGCCGTTCGTATCCGGTGGAGGTAGTGTATCTGGAGGAACATTCACACGGGCACCTTGCCGCCCGCATGGCAACAGCTGTTCAGCATGCCCTGAAACAATCGCAGGGCGATGTGCTGGCCTTTTTGCCCGGTACGGGTGAAATCCGCGCCTGCGCCTCTCTTTTGAGTGCCGCCGGGCTGGAGGAAAAGGGCGTTACCGTTCATCCCCTGTTCGGCGATCTTCCCTTTGCGGAGCAGCAGCGCGCCATCCAGCCGGGAAAACAGCGCAAGGTGGTGCTGGCCACCAGTATTGCCGAAACCAGCCTCACCATCGAAGGAGTGCGGGTGGTGATCGACAGCGGCCTGTCGCGCCGTGTGCGGCACGATCCGGCCAGCGGCATGAACCGGCTGGTAACGGTGCGCGAATCGCGCTCGTCCGCTGAACAGCGCGCGGGGAGGGCAGGGCGGCTTGCGGAAGGGGTGTGCTACCGCCTGTTCAGTCAGCATACCTTCAACGCCATGACCCCGCAGACTCCGCCGGAAATTCTGGACACGGACCTGTCGCCCCTGGTGCTGGAACTGGCTGCCTGGGGAGTTACGGATCCCGGCGGCCTGGCCTGGCTCGATCCGCCGCCGTCTGCGGCCCTGGCGGTTGCGACGAGCCTGTTGGAGGATCTAGGGGCGCTGGATGCCGGAGGGCGGATTACACCGCTGGGAAGCACCATGGCCCGCCTGCCGCTGCATCCGCGTCTGGCCCGCTTGCTGGAAAGGTCGCGCGAGCTGGGATGCCCGGTGGCGGGGTGCGCTCTGGCTGCGCTCCTTTCGGAACGTGATATTGTCCGGCGCAGTACGGTTGAAGAGCGTGGCCGGGAGCAAGCCCTGGACGTGCACGAGAGGGTGGAGCTGTTGCGGCACTGGTGCGCGACGGGCCGCGCCGGTTTTGGTGCGGATACGGCCGCGCTCAGGGCGGTGGAACGGGTGTTCCACCAGTTGAAGCGCCTGATAAAGGTTTCCGGTCAGGCTTCATGGGATGGTGATGCTGAGAATACCGGTCGTCTGCTGCTGTCCGCCTACCCGGACCGGGTGGCATGTCGCCGCGATGAGGAATCGCAGCGCTATCTGCTTGCCAATGGCCGGGGCGTGCGCCTTGCCAAGGCCGGATCAGTCCGGGCCGCGTCATTGCTGATCGCCATATCCGTTGATGGCGGCGATCAGGCCGAGGGGGGGATCCACCTTTCGGAGGAAGTGACGGAAGATCTGCTGCGGGAGGAGTTGCAGGGGCGGATAGAAGAGCGGGAAAGTATTGCCTGGAACAGCCGCGAAGGGCGGGTGGTGGCAACCAGGGATGAATATCTCGGTGCGGTGCGGCTTTCGTCGGCATCGTTTGTCCCAAGGCCGGAGCAGGCAGTGCCGGTGGTTGTGGAGGCGGTGCGTTCCTCGGCGCTGGCCTTGCTGAACCGTAGCGAATCATTTCTACAAATTCAGGCGCGGGTACAGGTGGTGCGAACGTATTTTCCCGATGACGGCTGGCCCGATTTTTCCGATGGCGCGCTGCTGGAGACGTTGGGGGAGTGGCTGGCCCCGTCGCTGATCGGCGTGCGCACGGCTCAACAGGCGGGGGAACTGGATGTGGCGGGTATCCTGCTCAACCGGCTGGAGTACCGGCAGCGGACCAGCCTGGATGAACTGGCTCCCACGCACCTGACGGTGCCCAGCGGCTCCCGCATCAGGCTGGATTATTGCCAGGGCGAGCAGCCGGTGCTGGCGGTCAAGCTGCAGGAACTGTTCGGCCTTGCGCAAACGCCCACCATTGCAAAGGGGCGCGTGCCGGTGCTGCTGCACCTCCTCTCCCCGGCCGGAAGGCCGTTGCAGGTGACCCAGGATCTCAAAGGGTTCTGGGATGGTTCCTATCATCAGGTCAAAAAGGAGATGAAGGGGCGCTATCCCAAGCACCCCTGGCCGGACGACCCTTGGAGCGCTTTGCCGACGAGGAGGGCCAAGCCGCGGGGGTAGTTATTTCTAATCTCTTGATACGCAAGACTTCGCGTAGGTTTTCTCCAATCTGAACTTTTATTCAATAGTTAGATTGACTGAAACAATGCTTCTTTGGATCGATTTAATATGGTATGGAGGATGGGAAGATTTAAGGCTCCATACGGATGGTTGTGTTTAATGTGCACGCATTAAATGTTCTGTTTGGGTGGATCACCGGTCCACGCGTGCGTGAACCGGTCAACTATGAGTTGTGCAGAAGAGGGAAAAGCGAAATAGAAAATGCCACTCTACACCTTTGTAATGGATTTTGCTGGCGGCACTTACATTTCACAGGTTAATACGCCATCGATCACTTCAGCTTGCATCAAATGGTCAGAGGAGTTGGATATTTCTGCTTTGAAGGGAGTAGGCAGGAAAAACAAAGAATCACTTATAAACCAGATGAAGAAAGAAGAACCACAACTGCTACATGGGCTTATCAATGCCTGGTGCGTGATCGCCGCTCTCCGTGGCGGACTGGCTTTAATAAACATTGTTCAAACGGAAAGTGTCACAGTAACGGCAGCATAGACAGTGAAACACAGGTGCATGAACATGATAGAACATAAATGTGACAACAACCAATTTACTGAGACCAGCATCAAAGTTTTGTATGGTCCGTCCGTGGATCAATCATGGCAATCATGGATCCTTAGTGTGAGCCAATTTGCCACACCTAAAGATGTTTATGACGGCGAGGCTGAAAATGTCGGAGAAGAAATGTTCCACTCTGAGTTTTCTATCTCGTTTTGCACTTTCTTCGGTGCTAATCTGACCGACCAATGTTAACTGACGAGAAAAACATAACAAAGCGTGGCAGACGGACTCTCGCTACGCTCCGCCGCTGCACACTCAGCCGTTAGTCAAAGGAGGTCTAAAGATGGACAAACGAAACTTAATAGCAATTTTAGGTCTCACAATTCTGATGTTTTATCATGTTTTGACTTTGCCAGCCGACACTAATCCACAAACAAGAAAAGCTAAATGGGTAGGTTTTTTTGGATTTTTATTCTTATCTATCGCGTTACTAATCAATATGTATGTCATAATTTTTTTTAAGTTTCACTACAGTATGTTGGTAATAGCATTGATTCCTGCTTGCCTCTATAGCTTGTTATTCGAACGGCAATCGTCTGGATCGACCCTAAAAGTGGTCGATCAGCCTTGCGTTAGGTATAAAAGGAACGATATAAAAAACCTTTTTTCCAACAAATGCCCAGTATGTGGTTCCTCGGATCTATCCGATCCTCTAGGATGGCTCCCACTCCTTTACACAATGAAACCGATCACATGTAATGAATGCAGGGCAAAGTTTGAACCCAATATCATTAGTCGTGTCGGCTTTTGGCTCTTCATGACGGTACTTTTTTCTTTTATCTTCACTCTTAATTATCTTGTAGCGTTACTAGGGAAAGACATCACTTTGATAATTTTCCTGACATTCATCGGGCTGTTCTTCCTCTCTATTGTTGTAGGCTGTATTATGTATTTCATCAAACCGTATCGTCAGTTCACGTTGTGGGATACAAGAAGCCGACGCCGGGCTTTTATTAACTATGGAGCAATCATAAACATCATTATATACGCCATCATCTATTTGTTGTTAAGGAATTCAATGTTCAATGGCCAATCCAATCCAATTTAAACTTAAGGGCTTCGTAGAGGGCTTCGGGGGCAGGCTTGCTTTTCTGCTTTACTCAAGACACACCCCCCATGGCGCGCAAACAACGTATACAATATTATTCCGACGCCCATGAAAGCGCAACAAAGCAAGCCTGCCCCCCAACACCTCTATTTATCCCATGGCATGATTGAAACCTCGATTATCTTTGTTAACTGCTGATCTTTCAATCTTATTCTATTCTTCTTTAATCAATGCTTGGTAAAGACCAAAGTTATCAACTGCGATACCACCAATAGGTTGCCATCCCTCTGTAATTTTTTTGCATACTTCACTTTCAAGATTTTTTGTCAGTTCGCTAAGCACAGCTACCTTTTTTGCGGCACTCACAACTATGTACTTCATTGTCCAACCTCCTTGCTATGTCAAACTGGTAAAATAGAGGGCTTCGGGGCTTGCTTTTCTGCTTTACTCAAGACACACTCCCCCATGGCGCGCAAACAACGTATACAATATTATTCCGACGCCCATGAAAGCGCAACAAAGCAAGCCTGCCCCCCAACACCCCCTGGACCACCTCGAGGACTATATTGTAATTCCGTCCGATTCGTAAGCCAGTTTGCTGAATGACATGGATATACCTCAATCTGACACCGAACGTTTCTCCACCGAACGTCGAAGCGATTCACCCCCGGTATTAAGGGCGGGGGCTATCGTTTTGTTGGGACTCATTGCCATTTATCTGAAAAATGGAAAATGGAGAGTCTCCCCATCATCTTCCATAATATTTTCGTATCACCTCTTTCAAATCTGACAACTTGTACGGCTTTTGAATAAAACCTGCCAGCCCCTTGCCCGTAAACTTCTGGCTCACTTCCTGCTCATTGTATCCGCTGCTTATGATGACATTTACGTCCCGATCCAGTTTTTTTAGCTCCCGAAAACACTCCTCGCCGTCCATATGAGGCATGGTGAGGTCCATGATAACGAGCGCTATGTCAGGCGTGTTTTTGAATATCTCAACAGCTTCCCTGCCGTCTCCGGCAGTGATGGTTGTGAAACCCAATTCCTGAAGCATTTCCTTGCCGATCCCACGAATCGTTTCTTCGTCGTCTACCAGAAGCACCGTTCCGCTTCCTTTCCAGTTGTCCTTGGTCGCATCAACATTAAAGATATCTTCAGGCTTATTGGATGCAGGAAGCAGTATTTTGAAGGAGGTGCCTTTCTTTGGTTCGCTGTAGACCTTTATAGCTCCTTTGTGGCCTCGAATTATGCCCAGAACGGCAGCCAACCCCAAGCCTCTGCCGGTAAACTTCGTCGTGAAGAACGGATCGAAAAGTTTGGAAATGGTGTCTTTGTCCATGCCGCAGCCGGTGTCGGCTATCTCCAGATAAACATAAAGCCCTTCAATAATGTTGTCGTTCAACCAGACGTTTTTCAGATAGTTGCTGTCGCAGTCCATGCAGCCGGTGGTTATGGCGATGATGCCGCTCTTGTTGCCGATGGCTTCTGAGGCGTTGATGACAAGGTTCATGATGACCTGGCGCATCTGGGTGGCATCTGCTTCGACAGTTGGGAGGGGCTCGTGCAGATTAAGCCGAAGTATCGCATTTTTGGAGATCGATATCTGCAGCATGTTGAGCATTTCTTCCAGGAGGCGATTGAGGTCGATGTTGTCGATTATGAACTTGCCCTTCCCAGAGTAGGCCAGCATCTGCTTGGCCAAGTCCGAAGCCCTGGCGGCTGCCGCTTCTATCTTGCGCAGGTTGTTTTCAACGGGGGATTCCTTGTTGATCCGCAGCAACGCAAGATCGGCGTTACCGATGATGGTCATCAGGATGTTGTTGAAGTCATGAGCAATGCCTCCTGCCAAAACACCGAGGCTCTCAAGTTTCTGAACCTGCAGGAGTTGCTTCTCCATCGCCAGCTTTTCTTCCTCAGCACGTTTGCGCTCGGTAATATCTTCGTACACTCCCAGCAGACCAATGACCGTGCCGGAAGCATCTTCCAAGGGTATTTTGGTAGTGTCAAGCCAGGCCACCCTGCCACTCATCTGCTGTTGGGTTTCGATGATATGTTTTTTTGCGCATGCGTTGTCCATGACCTCACGGTCATCGGCGCGGTACTTTTCCGATTCTTCGCGGCTCCAAGGGAGGTCAAAGTCGTTTTTGCCGATGATGTTTTCAGGACTGTTTAAACCGGCTTCGTGGGCAAAAGCATGGTTGCAGCCCAAGTACGCGGAATTCTGATCCTTCCAGAAAATGGACTGGGGAATGGTGTTTATGATGTGAGTGAGCATGTTGCGATTTTGAAGCAGCTTCTCATTGGAAAGCAGCAGCTCTTGGCGGGCAAGACCCATCTCTCCGATCAATTGGGCCAAGCGGGTAAAAAATTCCATCATCGATCTGATAATGGCTTCCGAAAAAATGGGAACCCGTTGCAACGCTTGAAGATAGGAGTCTGTTTCAAACCCGAACTCAGCTGCTTGCCTGATAAAATATTCCCTGTCCGGTTCTTCGGTAAAAAATTGTCCGGTGAAGAAGTTTGCTATATGCTCGCCTCGTATAATGATCGGCACTGCAACATCCACCAAGCCGTTCTTGCATTTGTAGATAGTATATTTTCTTCCCTTTTCCAACCCCCCGGCAAGTATGGTGTCACTTTCACGACAACGACTGGCTGTTACGGCATTAACCCTGTGAAAACAGGTACAGATATCCTGCCATCCGGTGGCTATCAGGATAGTGCCGTCCAGTTCAAGGATGGCTGTAACGGCGCCGGTGATGGCGGTATAGCTTTCGCAAAGTCCTTTCAGTTCGTCGATATCCACCAGCGTTGCAAATTTCATGATTTTTCACCTGGAATTCGGGGATTACGTTGTCAATATGCCCAGTTTCAGTAATACGGGGACTTTAGAATACTGTTTGTTTAATATCATATCGACCATTGCTTAAAAAGCTCAATCTGTTGAATCTAAACTTTAACAAAAAAGTTTAGATTCAACTCCTGGGTATTTCCGTTTTATTTTCCCGTTTCGTGAGCTGCCCCCTTCGAGGGGAGGGCTAAGGTGGGGATGGGTGAAGGGCTAATCCGGCAAAGTAATGATAAAGTGGGCACGGATGCATCGTGCCCACGCGGATACTAAATTAGACAAAGCAGAATTACCCACGCATGGAAAACTTCCACCCGGCCACATTCCCTCCCTTGGTCACTTTTACGCCCCGTTCAGGATTGGCGGCCAGATGGCGCAGGATGGCAAAGACCGCCTCTGTCTCATCGGTTCTGCCCAGTCCTGCGGCAATCTCTCCGGCGGTCATCATCTCCTGCTGTTTTGCCAGATAGGCGACTACATCCTTCTGCAATGAAATAACGGCCCCGGCTGCCTTTTTGCCTGCTTCGACGCCTGGCTGGTGGTAGGCGTTGATGTTGATCAGGCTGGCGTACAAACCCACGCTCCGCTCGAACAGGGCGATCAGCGCGCCGATGGTGGCCGCATCCACCTTGTCAACGGTTATGGTCATGGATTCGCGACCCTTTTCATAAAGGGCGGCGCGGGTGCCCTGAAGGAAACCGAACAGGAAGTCGCCGCTGGTGACGCCTTTTTCCACTTCCGGGGATGCACTGTCCCGATCCGTCAGTACTTCGATGAACGTAACAAAGAAGTTGGCTATCCCATCGCGCAACTGCTGCACATAGGCGTGCTGATCGGTGGACCCCTTGTTGCCGTAAACCGCCAATCCCTGATGCACTGCCTTGCCGTCCCGATCCAGTTCCTTGCCCAGAGATTCCATCAATAATTGTTGCAGATAGCGGGAGAAGAGCAGCAGCCGGTCCTTGTAGGGGAGCATGACCATGTCCTTCTCTCCCCGGCCATTGCCAGCGTAATACCACATGAGCGCCATGAGCGCCGCCGGGTTGCGGGCTGTTTCGGTGCGGCGGGTGATGCTGTCGCAGGCCTTGGCTCCCTCCAACAGGGCGGTGATGTCGATGCCCTGCAGCGCTGCCGGAAGCAGTCCCACGGCTGAGGTGACCGAGGTGCGGCCGCCGACCCAGTCCCACATGGGAAAACGCTCCAGCCAGCCCTCGGCTTTGGCCAGCCGGTCCAGTTCGCTGTCTACGCCGGTTACGGCAATGGCATGGCGGCTAAAATCAAGGCCGGAACGCTCATAGGCGGCCCTGGCCTCCAGCATGCCGTTGCGGGTCTCCTTGGTGGAGCCGCTTTTTGAGATGACAATGGTCAGCGTTCGGCCCAGATTATCGCCCAGCTCGTTCAGGGTGCGGTCGATGCCGTCCGGGTCGGTGTTGTCCAGAAAATATGGTTTAATGAGGTCGCGGGAAGAGGAAAGGGCGTCGGCCACGAACTGCGGCCCCAGGGCAGAACCGCCGATGCCGGTTATGAGCATATGCGTGAATGGTTCGCCCTTCTGGTTTGTTATGCCGCCGGCATGAATGCGATGGTTGAATACGAGTATCTGTTCAAGCGTGTTTTTGATCTCGCTCCGGATGGACTCTTCGGGCGCCAGCGCCGAATTGCGCAGCCAGTAGTGGCCGACCATACGCCCCTCATCCTGGTTCGCAATGGAGCCGGACTCCAGCGCCTGCATCTCCGCATACGCCTTTTGCATGGCCGGTTCCATGCGCTGCAAGAAATCGTCGTCAAAGTTCATCCTGCTGATATCGAGCGAAAGACCGATTTCGGGGCAGTAACAGAGGGAACGGCTATAGCGGTTCCAGAGACTGGCTGGGGTCATTGGTGGTCTCCTTTTCAGTGGCATAAGAGACCCTTGCAAAAGTCATAAAAAGTTCCCTCCCCCTTGGCGGGGGAGGGTTAGGGTGGGGGGGATGTTGCCATGATATCCGCATGATGAACCTTCACCCACCCCCCAGCCCCCTCCCGTCAAGGGAGGGGGAGACGGTTTCCAAGCTTTTGCATGAGGCTCAATATAATAAAATTAAACAGTTTTACACTTGGTTAGGCGATATGGCGTCTTGTTGAGTCTGCATTCGTTCTCAAATTATACATTGATCTTAACAGCTATGCGCAAAATTGCACGAAACATGAATAGTTCATTAAGCGAAGAAGGAGCAGATTGTATCCCGGTTTGGATTTTTGGGGGAGAAATTACCATGAAATGTGTAAACGTGAAAGGCCCTTATGTAGAGCGCATAAGGATCATGTAATGGTCTTTGACATTGCCTGCGTTCCGGCTAACGGCAAAACGCCGGTATGGATGCGTCACATTTATGGTATCAACTTCAATGTGCCAGCCCGGCAACTCCCTCAACGCCTGTATATGGCCCGCAATCCCCGCTTTCAGCGCCTGCACAACCCATGATGCCGTGTGAAGCTGAACAAAAAATTTATTTCATACTGAGGACTTCCGGAAATTAATGTCGATTGACACCCATGATAGGTGGTGGTAATATCCAACGCAAAATAAACACATACGGAAGGAGTTCAAATGAGCCTGTTTGCAGCTAGTGACGTTTTGCAGTTTGCCGTACGTATGGAAGATAATGGGGGGCTGTTTTATCGTAAAGCCGCCGAGCTTTCCGATAAGACCGAGGCAAAAAAATTATTCGAATACCTGGCCTCCGAAGAGGCAGAGCATAAGAAAACATTTGAAAAATTTCTCTCCAAAGTAACCCTGTATGAGCCGACCGAAGATTATCCGGGCGAGTATCTGGCATATCTGCATAACTACATTGATGGTAAGGTGTTTTTCACCGACGAAGTTTCGATGGCGAAAGGTATCGATACTGCCAGCGCCCTGGAATTCGCCATTCAGAGGGAAATGGACGCCATTCTGTACTACACCGAATTGAAAGCGTTCGTAAGCGCTGACGACCAGAAATCCATCGACGCCATCATCGATGAGGAGCGCAAGCACTTCGCACAGTTGTCGGAAATCAAAAAGAACCTGTAAGCACAACGTCTTGTGTCAAACAGTTTGATGTTTGAAAAGCCTCCTTTTTAGCGAAAGGGAGGCTTTTTTTATGAAAGCGATCGCGCCTTTCTTTCATTGGTCAGACACCTTTGCGAAAAAACTCCCCACGTGCTCGAAATACGCTTCCCGGTTCACCTCCATGATGTTGTTGTGATCTCCCCGTTCAAAAACAACCAGTTCTTTTGGCTCGACAGCCCAGGCGTGAAGCTGGACGCCATGGGTGTACGGGACAATATCATCGTTGCGGGTGTGCATTACCAAGGTCCGGCCCCGGAACGCCGCCAGCTTTTGCCTTTGGTTCAAAACCCTGTCGGCTTCTGCTCGCAGTGCGTCCAGCGTGGTGTCCAACTGCCAAGGTTCCACCCGCAGCAGTGCCCGCTCCAGCGGGTCGGCAATGCCGCTCTCCAGCACCAGCCCGGCTGCGTGGGGATAGAGAAAGGCGGCATGGGCCGCAAAGAGCGACCCAAGGGAACGGCCGAAGAAGATCAAGCGCGACGGCTCCACCCCACTTGCCTCTACGATTGTCGGGATGTCATCCAGCATGGCCGCCACGCTCGGTTCTCCGTCCGACATGCCGTAGCCGCGGTATTCCGCAAGAAGCAGGTTCATCCCCAGGGCGGCAATATGCCCGGCAAAGGTATCCAGATAATCGGCCACGGTCTCGCCGTTGCCGTGGAAGTGGATCATGGTCAGGCCATGGGGAAATGCCCGGTTGTACCAGCATCCCAGCTTTCCCGCCTTTCCCTGCACGAAGAACGGGTCGGCAAACCGGTTCGGCCATGCGTAGAAGAGCCGCGCGGAAAGGGTAGGGTGGTCGAGGAGCGATTCTTGTTTCATTGTGCTGCCTCCGGGGGGCTTGATGATGTTCGTTTGGTGCAGCATAGCATACAGTTGACGCCTTTTCATGCCGGGATTCCGTAGGGGCGAAGCACGGCTTTATCGTGCTTCGCCCCTGATGCTACGAAGAGAAAACGCAGCGTTCTATGCTGAATGCTCTTTAGGGTGGGCAGTTTACCAGCAATGCCGTTATCCGCGTGGGCACGGTGAATCTGTGCCCACCCTACCTTTTCATCTTCAGTCAAGTGTAAAACAGCTCCCCCCTTTGAAAAAGGGGGGCTGGGGGGGATTTCCCGGCGTTGGCATCTGCTGTAAATCCCCCTAATCCCCCTTTTTCAAAGGGGGACTTTTCGTGGCAACACATCTTGAGCCGTTAGTTCCTTCCCCTTCAGGGGGAAGGTTAGGATGGGGGTGGGGTTGGTTGTCCTGTTTTGTAGGAGGCTGCCACTTACCCCATCCCCCTCCCAGCCTCCCCCTTTGTATAGACCGGGGTCAAGGGTTACAAATGT
>MTLD01000956.1_pt2 | contig 21494 bp, 16 predicted proteins | sample 1982471 | NCBI WGS metagenome assembly MTLD01 (sample SAMN05712604, study PRJNA340218) | biofilm metagenome | isolation source: sample SPM anode biofilm adapted to -50 mV | place: USA | collected 2012-02-03 | reverse complement strand
AAGTTTACTGATTCATGTATAAATGGGATAGAGGCCAAGGTAGACCGTTGCGGGAGTTATTTGGATAATTCCCTGGGCCTGGTCACGGTCCTGGCCCCCTATATCGGCTACAATGCCGCAGCCGAGGTGGCCAAGGAGGCCGTTGTCAGTGGTCGCTCTATCCGGGAAATCGTGCTAGCCCGGGGTTTGATGCCAGAAAATGAGCTGGAACGGGCCATGCGGCCGGAACATTTGACGGTTCCGGGGTTGCCGCTTCGGCAATAGATGATTATCATAGGCTGCGCAGTGCAGATGAACAACACAACCAAAGGAGAACGTAAGCAATGAAAGAAGAAGTCGAAAAGGTGCTTGAGATGGTGCGCCCCGGCCTGCAGGCCGATGGCGGCGATGTGGAACTGATTGAGGTAACCGAGGACGGGATTGTCAAGGTTCGGCTGAAAGGCGCCTGCGGTAGCTGCCCCATGTCCACCATGACTCTTAAAATGGGAATCGAACGGGCCATGAAGGAGCGCATTCCTGAAGTCAAAGAGGTTGTCCAGGTCCAGTAAAGCGCCTTTAGCATGTTCTTATAAGAACCCCCTGCGGACAATTTTCCGTGGGGGGTTCTTATATTGTCCCGCGATTTCCAAACACTCACTCGCCTCGCTGAAGCAGGCCTCTGAATTCAAGAGGATAAAGTAGGCATCGGTAATGGCATCCCAACCATAGGCTTTCAGAACCCGCTCCTGGGCCATGGTCTTTATCTGCTCCACCAGTTCCATTGGATAAGATTCAACAGCACTGATAGTTCCCGCAAGATCGTCCTCCTGATGGAAATACCTGGCCGCTTCCCCTGCCACTTCCCGGTTGAAAACGTTGTCGTGGGCAATGACGAGGTTGCCGCACCCCAGCGCCTCCAGGAGTGACGGGTTGGTTCCTCCAACGGTATGGCCATGGAAATAGGCCAGGGCATGATAGCGCAGGCTCTGCAGTTTCACCTTATCATAGACCGGACCGATGAAACGGATCCTGCCGTCATTCAACTGCAGCAGTTCTTTCACATAATCTCTGGCTGGCTCAATATTGCTGACTACAACCAGAGGGTGCTTGCTTCCTGATTGCAGATAACCTTTCACGATTTCCCGAACCGAGTTCTCAGGCTCCAGCCTGCATACGACCAAATAGTACGAGCCGGGTGTCAATTGCCACTCATCAAGCAGGCCTGGATCGGGCGCCACATCCGGGACCGGTGCTCCATAAGGAATAACACTGGCGGGAGGAAGACGACGATGCCGGGTCTGCAGATGCCGGAGAATGCCATGGGCATCGGCGATGACCCGATCCGGCGTCCACATGGCACAGGCCTCCATCATCTTGAACCAGAGCTTGGCCAGACGATTCCACTTGGATCGCGCCCACTCGATGCCGTCCATGTTGATCCAGGCCCTGCTGCCCCACAACCTGGGGAGAAAACAAAAGGCACTCGTTCCGTAGCCGAGCATGTAGACGACGTCGAATCTTTTTCTAGCGTGCCACAGGCAACGCAGGTCGAACAGGATCGTGGTCAGGGGCCCCAGCCGCGGCGCCGCGATATGCACAAGACGGACGCCCCGGTACGTTGCGGGCCTCTCACCTTCCTCTGCCTCGCAATAGACCGTGACCTCCATGCCCCGTTGCACGAGCCTGGCGGACAACTCTTCCGCAAAGGTCTCAAATCCGCCATACTGCGCAGGGATGCCGCGTGTGCCGAGGATCGCGAGCCTCATATCGCGGTAATGGTTGCCGGCGGTGTTGGGAAGAAACTGTGCGAGTCAAGGATAGTGAAGTTCATGGTGGCAATCCTTTCCCAAGTGATTGAGGAGAGGAATTGCAAGTCAGGCGCCAACCGTTCGGGATAGGGAGATCTACAATAAAATCTGCTGCCGATGCAGGACAGATGCGGCATCGCCACTTTCGGCATGGAATCGTCAAGGGGCCATCAGGGCCAAACAGCTGTCATTATTTTTTACAGCTGTAAAATATGTTTGCGTTTTCAAGTAGATCGGAATGGCAGGCGACAAAGGTGACTGGGGGTAGCTGGCCGGATTTTGGGCCTTAGTCCATTTTCTCACAAATAATAATCTGGGCAATATAACGAAGCCCGCAGGCATGCAGCAGCCTGTCCAGCGGGTACAACAAGAGATGGCCTGGCTGCATCAGCCGGTTCAACGCCGTCCTCGCGGCATTCACCAGCCGCCCCGGCCGGAGGCGGCCTCCCCGCAGGCTGCTATCCCCCTTGTTGCGGTACAGGGAACCCACAAAATGGCGGACCAGGTTGTAACAGCTCATCTGCTCATCCTGGTATAGGGTTTTGAAGCCGGCATTGGCGAGGAAGAGGCGCAGGGTCTCCGGGTAGTAACGGGAGAGGTGATGGGGGGGATAATCCAGGGCCGGCCTGCGGTACATGTTATTGTTGGGTGTGGACAGGATCAGCATACCCCCATCCCGCAGCAGCTCCTTCAACCCGAGTAGCAACGCCCGCGGATGCTCCACATGCTCAATCACGTCGAACATGGTGATAATGTCATAGCGGCGGTTTTCCCTGGCCAGCGCGTTGATGTCCTTGACCGCGATCCTCTTGCCCAGACCATACCTGTCAGCCCCGTACGCTATGGCCTTGGTGTTGAAATCTATGCCATCGGCCTCATAACCCAGGTCACAGAGCTTCTTGACAAAAAAGCCGTTAAAACAGCCCACATCCAGGATCGACGGCCTGACTTTGCCGCACCCCTGAATAAACTTCAAGGCCGTGAAGTGCTGCCACTGCAGCAGATCCCGGTAGTTGCCGCTGATCGACAGGTCGTCGGAATAATCGCCGTCGTTTTCATACAAGCGGCAGCTGGCGGCTGTCCCTTCGCGCACAAAAAATTCGAACCGGCAATCATTGCACATGAAATGATCGAAATCGGCATGATTACCGAGACGACTGATCTGCCTTGACGAGCAGCATTCGCAGACACATTTATCCATTGGCGGCCTGAAATCCGAAATAACAATTGAAGGTCGTATCGATCAACTGCTCCACATCAAATCTCTCTTCACACAGGGCTCGCGATCTGCCTTTGCTTTCCAGCAGAAGAACCCGGTCGAAATTCATTATCTTGGCGGCAAGGTCACCCGCATCCCTTGGCTGGCACAAGGCGCCGTTCCAGCCATCGATGACCGTTTCCCGGCAGCCGGGAACATCGGTGGTAATGATATATTTGTCCAGGGCCAGTGCTTCGATGAGCGATCTGGGAACTCCTTCCCGGTATGAAGGCAGGACAACGACATCAGAGGCGACAAAATAATCCCTGATGTTGTCTTTGAACCCAAGATAAAACACGCCGCACGCCTTTGAGTACTCGGAGATCCGCTGACTGGTGATCCCGTTTTTTGCGTCATCATCCACCAGACCGAGATGAATGAATAAATAGTTGTCAGACAGGGCATTGACTGCCCGCGCCGCATCGTAGAACTCGTAAAACCCCTTTTCCCTCAGGGCCCGGGCAGAAAAGATCACGATAGTTTTACCTGCGAGGGCCAGGCCAAGTTCATTGCCCAGCATCTGAAGGCAGGCAGCCTTATCCTCGGTGGTCGGAGTCCTGAAATCAGTCACGTCGATTCCCGAGCCGTTTGTCAATACCACCTTGTGTGGAGCGACCAGCCTTTTTTCCAGAAAAAAATTCCGGTCATCAGGGTTTTGAAAAAAGATCTTTGTCACAAAACGTAATGCGATTTTGTATTGAAGCAACAAAAGAGACCGCATGATCCTGGTCTTTATGTCGTCATGGGCAAACAGTATCCCCAGTCCTGTAATCGTGACAAAGATCCTGCGCACGCCGCACAAACGCGCCGCCAATGTCCCGTATATCGCCGGTTTGTGGGTAAAACTGTGAACCACGTCCGGCTTCTCCGAAGAGAGCAATTGATGCAATTGCAGAAACAGGCGCACAATGACGCCGATGGACGCTGAACTCCCTTCGAAATTGACAACCGAGGTCTTCACTCCCATTCGGGACAACTTCTCTATGTATTTCGATTCCGAGGTAATGGAACCCACGGTGTGCCGCGCCTCCAGAAGCCGGCTGATAAGGGGTTTCCTGAATACGTACAGGGCTCCGTCAGTATTGCAAATCATCAATATTTTCATAAGGCAATCCAGTATCCTGCCCGGGATTATTCCGGTTTGCGGAAAACCCCGACCGTATCTCCCCAGAAGTTGGCAATACTGTGACAATCAAATTTTATCAGATACCTTATTACGTTGGCCACTCTCCTGAGAAATGTTCCCTGGGGCATGAGCGCATCGTTCAGCAGCCCGTCGGTATGTGCTTCGATAATTTCCATATTCCCGTATTTAGCCAGGGCGCGGAAACCATCGGGATAAAATCTCCAGCAGTCCACAGGGTAACGGTGCTCTGCTCCGCGCGACGGGGCAATCAGGAAAATGTATCCTCCGGGTTTGAGCACACGCACCATTTCCTGCCAGGAGAGCCAGAAGAACTCAATATGCTCGAACGCCTGCCCGGAAACCACAACATCGGCATAATCATCGGCAAAAGGGAATGTATAGGCGGAAGGGAGCACAATATCAACATTTGGCCCTGCGCTGATATCAACACCGAGATACTTCCAGCCCGGTTCACTGAATAATGTCCTGTAAGAACTATTCATCTCGTCAGTCTGATAACTGCCGACATCGATGATGGTCAGTTTTTTGTGCGACTGGTTACGCAAATATCGCTCTATCAAAATGGCCATGTGACGATATGACGCCTTGTGCATAAGCACCCCCCTTGTGAATAGCCGTGCTATCCGCACGACTTCCGCTGTCCTGCCAGCCACTCCTGAAACATCAGCACATCCCAGAGGTGATACTGCCAATTGAACCGACCGGAGAGATGCTGCGCCCATTTCTCGCGAATCGGCCCGGGACTGAAAAAACCCTCTTCTGCCAGGCGTTTTTCATCGAGCAGAGTTTCCGCCCAATCCTTCAATGGCCCACGAAGCCATACGCTCAACGGCAACCCGAATCCCATCTTCGGCCGCTCCATAAGTTCCGGAGGAACATAGCGGTACAACACCTGCCGCAGAAGCCACTTCCCCTGCCCGTTCCGAATCTTCATGGAGAGGGGCACCCTCCAGGCAAACTCCACGACAGCATGGTCCAGAAACGGCATGCGCGACTCCAGGCTGACCCCCATGCCGGCACGATCCACCTTCACCAGGATGTCGTCCGGCAGATAGGAGAGCAGATCCAGGTACAGCATCATCAGGGTGAAATCGCCGAGATCCGGCCACTGGCCGCGCTCCGAGACAACGGTTGGGGGTTCGACGGCTCCCGGGACCAGCGCCAGGGGATCGTCCCAATGGGAGACAAGACCGCGGTAGAGGGCCTCCGGGCTTTGTGCGGCCATGATGCCGGCCAGTTTATGGAGCCGTTCACCGGGGACCCTTTCCCGGAAGGATTTCGGCACCATCCCGCCTAAAGCGCTAAAGGCCCGGTCCCAGGTTCCGGGCGACAGCGCGGTGAGCAGCGCCGCCCCCCCACGGCGCATGGTCACCGGCCAGCGGCGGAAGAGGCGCCACAACCCCCTGCCGCGGAAATGGCGATTATAGCCCGCAAACAGCTCGTCACCGCCATCGCCGGAAAGGCAGACGGTCACATGCTTGCGCGTCAGCTGTGCCAGCAGGAAGGAAGGGACCTGGGAGGCATCGGCAAAGGGTTCGTCGTAGACTGTGGCCATCTGCGAGATCGCCCCCAGGGCCTGCTCCGGGGTGACCGGGAGTTCGGTGTGGTCGGTCCCCAGGTGGCGGGCCACCGCCCTGGCATGATCCGCTTCAGAAAAGGTCTTTTCGCCGTAATCCACCGTAAAGGTCCGCACGGGCCTGCTGCTCTGGGCCTGCATGAGCGCCGCGATGGTGGAGGAGTCGATCCCGCCGGAGAGAAACACCCCCAGGGGCACGTCGGCCACCATCTGCCGTTCCACCGCTGTCCGCAGCAGGCGATCCAGATGCTCCTGCGCCTCGTTTTCGCTCCCGTCAAAGGGATGGGCTACCCCTGCCAGGGCAACCGCTCGGGCCTGCCAGTACGGCCTTGCAGCAAGGGGTGTCTTTCCGTGCCAGCCGCAACAATCCGGCCCAATGGTCAATATCGTGCCGGGCAGCAGCTTGTACACGCCCCCGTATATGGAGTAAGGCGCGGGAACGCAGCTGTGCCGCAGATAGAGCGCCACGGCATTCCTGTTTACCTCCGGACAAAAGCCGGGGTAGCGCAACAGGGCCTTCAGTTCCGACGCAAAGAAGATCACCTTCCCACAGGTACCGTAATAAAGCGGCTTCTCCCCCAGCCGGTCCCGGGCCAGCAAGAGCCGTCTTTCGTGCCTGTCCCACAAGGCAAAGGCAAACATGCCGGTAAATCTTTTGACTGCCGCCTCCACGCCCCACTGCTCGAAGGCGGCCAGCATCACTTCGGTGTCGGAATGGCCCCGCCAGGCCTGTGGCACGCCGAGGATGTCGTCCAGTTCCCTGCGGACAGCCTGGAAATTGTAGATCTCCCCATTGAACACGATGACGTACCTGCCGCTGGGCGACAGCATTGGCTGATGTCCCTGTTCCGACAGGTCCATAATGGAAAGCCGTCGATGCCCGAGCGCCACACCAGCCCCCCGGTCAACCCAGACACCGCCGTCGTCCGGTCCCCGATGGACAAGCGTCTCAGTCATGCGCCGGACAGTCACCTCAGCTTCCTCGCCAACGGCATGGCCCGAAAAATCTATGAAGCCGGTGATTCCGCACATGGTTATCTTCCCACGGCCCCCTTCATGAGATCGAGCATCCGGGGTGCCGTGACCTGCAGGCAATACTCCCGTTCCACCTTGGCGCGCCCGGCTTGGCCCATTTCCCGGCGCAACTCGGGATTGTCACGAAGCTTTTTTAATGCCCAGGCCCATTCTTGCTGAGTGCCCGCCAGAAACCCGTTTACCCCGTGCTCGACGATTTCCGCATTCACACCGACAGGAGAGGCGACCACGGGAATGCCGCACGCCATGTACTGAATCAGCTTGAAACCGCACTTGCCCCGTTCCCAGGGAGTATCCGCCAGCGGCATGATACCGACATCAAATTTTTGAATATCGGCAACCTCGGTTTGCCCCTGCCATGGCAACAGTTCACAGGGAAATCCCTGCAAGTTTACCTTGCCTGATCCTATAATGGTTACTCCGGAATATCCGTCACCGCAGGCTTCAGCAAGTGCAGGTTCTATCGAGCTCAATTGTCTGGCAGTGGATGGGGACCCGATCCAGCCTATGGTAAACGGCCTCTCACCCGGATGCGGCCCACCTCTGACATGATACCGTTGCAGATCGATAACCGTTGGGAGCACTTCCACCCGCTGATTAAACTTTTTTGCGTATTGCGCCAGATACGGGCTTCCGGCAAAAACCAGCGCTGCCCTGGAAATCACAGAACTGATCTTGTTCCTGTAAGCCAGCCTGAGAACCCTATTGGGGTGTTGATCATATTGATGAAATATCGCATCGTCAAAATCATATACGTATTTGATTCCGCTCCAGGCGAAATAGCTTTCAAAAAAGGGGGGCAAGTACGGAAACGCCTCGCAATGAACAAGGATCAAATCATATTTTCTCGCATTGGCAACGGCACTGCATCTTCTGAAAAACGCCTTCAATACATCGTGATACACCGGGCTATCCAGATCGAGTTTCTTTTTCAGATACAAATCATCGAACAGAGGCGAGACCGTGCAATGCACGGAATGCTCTTCGAGGTAAGGCATATATTGATAAAAACGGTGCCTGGCACTGGCAGCTTTTTCCCCGTATTTCGATAAAAACAGTACGTTCATCTTTGACATCAATCCCGTTTGGTTCCGGCATTCGATTTATGGCCAACTGCACACCAAAATACGGAGGTGCTGAATTCAATCCTCTCAAGGCCGGCCGCGAGCATCATCTTCTCTATTTCTCCTGCTGTAAAACGATGCTCGACCCGAGTGCCGAAACGATCCAGGGCATCTGTCCTCATGGCATAGAAACTCATTTTACGGTATGCGGAAAGCGGAAAATTATCGACTTTAACCCCGATTTTTTCCAAAACAGACGATATTCTTGCAAGCGGATAGTAAACCATCAGGGCAATCATCTGGGAAACCCGGTATCTGGCCCAGAAAGGCAGCCGCGATATGCCCCTTCTGAGAATATCGCTGACTTTCCAAAGCAGCACAAACCAGCCCGGGCGATTGTCAAAGGCATAATAGAGGTAGAGAAGGAAAGGGGCGCCAGGCTTTAACTTGGCCACACAGGATTTGATGCCCTCCAGGGTATCCGGGACATGATGGAGTACTCCCAGAGAGTAGCCAAAGTCCATGGAATTGTCATTGAGGGGGATATCGTCAACGCTCGCTAGATAAAATTTGCAGTTCGTCCTGTCGCTTAAGTTATGCTTTGCAACGTTCAAAGCATCTTCACTCGGATCAATGCAGAATAATGTATCTACTTTGTCGGCTACGAACTTTGCCCATCTGCCGCTTCCGCAACCGAGGTCAAATCCTTTCGCCCCAGGCGGCAGGCACTTCCACGGGAATATTTCGAAATACTGTTCAAAAACCTCTTTCAACTCTTTTTCAGGTGCTTCGGTCTGGTCAAACTTACTCCATTCATCTCCAAAGCCGGCTACCGTCCAAGGGTCAATGTTTGCCATTGGTCCTCCATGTGTCCAAGATAATCAGATTATAGAAATCCGAGGGCAAATTCGGCGGAGGTAGTCATCTGTAATCCTTTGCCGGATGCCCGAACCGTCCGGTATCCAACAACCGCATGCCATGTTCGATCACTGCTTTACCCGATTTTATTTCCGAAACACGCAATGATATTCAAGTGCAACCACCTTACAAACAAACTGGCAAGACTCAATCCAATGAACAACCATATGGGAAACTGGGTAACTTTTGGTGTAAAGAACGCTATGAATGAAGTAAAGCACAAGTTCGACCAGCCAAAAAAGGCAAACAGGTCATTTGACTCCAGAAACTTCAGTGCCAGCACATCGAAACCTATGCTGTAGATAAGGGCACCGAACAGCACGAACAGAAATCCGCCATCGCGATAAAAGGGTTCCAGAAACGTTCCCACGTTCGTTTCGAAAGGGACGTCATAAAACTCCAGGACCGGACTTGGGGGTTCTGCTGCCAATCCCAGTTTCGAGAGGAATTTCAGGACAGGATACACAATCCGTTCCGGCTTGTAGGAAACGGGTTCATTATTTACCATCATATGGTTAAAATATGCGAACCCGCTGACTCCATAAGCATAAATGACCTGAGTAATCCCTGGAATGGCCGGATCGTCGAATTTATTCTCGTAATATGTCTTTCCGGTCCATTCCGCGCCGATCCAGAACAGTGCAATGAATACGACAAGCGTCATCGCCATCCATTTGAGAATCTTCCTGACTTCCAGATGTTTCTTTGCCGGCAATACCATTATTAGAGCAGTGAATAAGATCCAGATCGGCCGCGTTCTGTCGATGTACAGGAGATTTCCCGTCAATTGAATTCCCGCCAACAGAAGCCACCACCTTGACAGCCTTTTTTCCGCAACCCCGAAGATGGTGAATCCTATGGCTAACCATCCGAAATAGGATAGCTGCGTCCCTGCGGATGACGGCAGGTTGGCATCACCCCTTATGGATGCGGCCTCATGCAGCAAGGCGAAGAAAAAATGGCTGATTCCGCCGAAATAGTTGACTATGTCAGCCAAATACAACATCAGTCCCGCCAACCCCAGCCCATGCAGGACGATCAAAAGCGATTTACCGAAATATCCGGACAATTCTGACCGGCCTGTTGCAGCATTCAGGCCATTCAGAACTCCACGGTAGTACGGGAACGTCAAACAGGCCGACAGGATGAACAGCAGTTCCATGACAACAAAAACCGCAAGCGCCAGTGGCGTGACCTCGTCAAGCCTGATCAGCTTTAAAAGGTACAACAGCAGCCATACTCCCCAGCTGAACGCTCCGTAACAGCTTGGGATATAAAAAAGAACCGCATATGAATCGCGCGTCTTTATCTTAGGCATAGAGATCACTTTTTTTGCCCCAGTTGCCGCAAAACGACAACAGCAGGAATATGAGCATCTGGACCGGGACAAGCCACGCCAGTGCATAAATGTCGATGCCCCTGACCGCCACCACGACGAAATACAGCAGGCCGAAAGCAACCGATACTGCCAGGTTCCGTAACAACACTGTCATATAGCCCTGCCGCAACATGGAATAGGTCACATTGTTGACGACAATCACCTGGAGGGCATGCAGTAGAAAAGGAAGCACCAGATAAAAAGGGAATGGCGCGCCATTCCAAAACCGACGATAAATCAGTATGGTAACAACAAGCAACAGGCCGTAAGCGGGCACATACCAAAGGTATTTATTAATCCACGGAAACGCCTTTTTCCCGCCGGCTGAATATTGGATATACAGTTCCGGGAAGTAAACGGCACCTGCCACGACAATCACGCTGGCCATTATCTCGGGGAACTTCGCCATGTAGACATAGACGCCGACCTCCTTTGCCGCAAATGCCGTCAGCAACAACAAGGAGATAAGCAGTTGGTCGCTTCTGAACAACAGGTAATTCAATACCTGTTGCATACCCATTTCCAGGTTGACGCTACAGGAAACATCTTCCCTGCTTGCTGGAACAGATCTGTTTTTTGCAAGCCACGCCCAGCGAATCAGGCTTGAAACAAGGAACGCTGTCAGGGCAAAGCGCTGATTGGCCACCCCCAGGAAAGACAAACCCGCCAGGATGCAAAAAAACAAGGGGTAATTAAACAGATTCGAAATCGAGGTTATCCTGTAAAATCCCCTCGCATTCAGGTCTGCCATGACAATCAGGGAAGCGGCATCGAGCAGTATGCTGCCGAAGGAAACCAGGGCAGCCCAGGGAGAAAAGACCAGCCAGACCGCTGATGAAAAAAGAGCGGCCAGGGGCACCACCTTGCGGAGAACGAAACGGCTGGAGGCGAAATATTTGTTCCGGTCGCCGCTCACTACCGCGAAAACCACGTTTTCAATGCCGAGCTTCGAAATCGTAAGGCCCAGGGTCTGCCACTGTACAAACAGGATTATGAATGCCGACAGACGCTGATCAAAGAGCGGCCAGCGCCGGGAAGCGATCAGCATGAAGCCCACGGCCGCGATCAAGCCTGACCCCAGAAGCGAGAAAAAACCCAGAAGCTTATTTTTTGTCGCCGTGCCGGCTTCGATCCCTGCCATATCCTCGGCCATCATCTCAGTGTACTGGCATTGGAACCCGGAATTATTGTCTGACTTCGCAGGCACGGCATCACTGTTTACCCATCAATCTTCCGCCGGCGTAGAACTTCAGTCTTTCAATGCGGTCCCGTTCTGCGGGGTCCTGGGAAACCCTTTCCCGGTACTCCATGATAATTGCCGATAAAAAGGCAAGCAACGCCCCCAGGAAAGTAATACCGACAACATAGAAGGCCATCTTGGGCTTTGAGTTCTTCTCAGGAGGGACGGCTTTTTCAACAACCTGAATAACCATGGCATCCTTGGCTTCATCGATCTTTGCCATCTCATACTGCTTCATCAGAAGTTCATAGAGCGCTTCCGCATATTTCAGATCCCGCCATTTCCGGACATACCCTGTCCCTGCCTGGGGCAGACTCGCAGTGGACATGAGTACATCCGGATTCTTGCCCCCCTTGGATTCAAGCTTGGAGAGCTGTTCCTTCATGCCGCGCAACTGGTCTTCGATTTTTTGCATATCCGGGTTGCGCGCTGTGGCATATGACCTCAGCACCTTCAGTTCCACTTCCTTGGCCGCGATCTGCGCCCGCAACTGCGCAATCGATTCTATGATCGCCTTTGTCTGCTCCTTAATCTCTATGGCACCTGTCTTCTCCTGATACCCTTTCAGCCCTTCTTCCGCACGGATAAGCGACTCTTTTGTGTTCTTGAGCTGCTCCTCGAAAAAAAGCCGTCTCTGCGAAGCTTCGCTTACCGCTATGTGCTGGGTCAGATTCCTCAGTTCATCCACTATGGCATTGGCCATCTCGGCTGATCTGGCCGGGACCCGGTCTTCCACGCCCACAACCAGCAGGCCGCTCTTTTTCAAATCCTGGATTGAAAGCGCATTTAACAGGTCGTGCCTGGTATCCTCGCGCGAAGTTTCCCGGTACGCTTTCATAAGGTCGAAGCGATCAATCATTCGATCAAGTACGGTCCTGCTCTTTAACAGGGCAACATAAAGGTCGCCAGTCGTTCGCAATCCGCTATTCAAGCCAGCGGGCAAAAGGATGCCACTCAACTGGTTCATCATCTGGACGGACATGCTCAGACCACTCTGTTGCGGCAGCAAGACCCTTGTTTCAGCCAGGTATTTCTTCGGCAGCAACAGGCCTACAAGAACGCTTACCGCGAAAAAGACCACCGTGACGCAAATTATGAGCTTCTTCCATTTCAGCAGGAAGATCATGTAATCTAGGACATTGACTTCAGCATGTTGGGACTGGTTTTCTTCCACGATTGTCTCCCTATCGAATAACGAGCAGCACCCCAGCCGTTACCGCAATCTGGTAGAGGATCTGGGTGATGTCCTTAATGTTGCGCATCCACCCGACGCTCTCCAATCGCTCGGGGACAACAACAGTGTCCCCTGACTTCACAACCGCATCGCGCTCCAGGAAACCGCCGCCAGCTTTGGCGGCAAAACCGTCTGACTGAAGGACATACATATTGCTGTTGTCGGCATTGGTGGTGTAACCACCGGCCAGCTTCACGTAATGTTCAAATCCTTCGTCTTTTTCGTAAACAAACGCGGATTGATTGTATACAGATCCTATGACCTGAACCGTCTTCGGATCGGATGGAATCGTTAGAGCGTCTCCCTGCTCCAGCTCGATATCGAACGTGGTCCCCTTGAATTTATCCACCGGCGACAGCCTGAGCGCAATCCTTCCCTTGGCTTGCACTGTCTTTAATTGATTAATAAACGCCCGCTTCTGCTCGATTTCCATCTGTTTCAGCCGCCCGTCGTCAACCGAGGATGCAGTGGCGACCTGGGAGGTTGCCGAACCCATCAGATCCCGTTCAAGACGGTCGGCAATCTCGGCAATCTGCCGCTGCTGCTGCTCCCGCACCCGTGCCCGGGTGAAGACGGCCCCCCTGAGGTAGGCGCTGTCCGTAAAACCACCGGCCCGTTCAATCAGCGAAGAGAGGGTTTCCCCCTTCTTTATGGTGTAGGCGCCAGGGTACCTGACCTCGCCGGAGACAGTCACGGTACGGTACAGGTTCCATTCCGGCACGCTTCGCAGAAAAATATAATCGTTCCTCTGCAGGAGCACATTATTGTTGGGATCCCCTTCCATTGCCTTGGCAAGATCGATGACGAACATATCCGTTACAGGTCCGGCCTGGGTCACCGAGACCCGCGTCACTTCGGCCTTGTTCGAGGTATAGTAAAGCAATCCTCCGGCCAGGGAGATCACATCCTTAACCCTGGTAACTCCGGAGATAAGCCCATAATCTCCAGGGTAGGCTATCGCGCCGGTCAGGGTAACGGTGTTGGCAGCATCCACTACCGCGAAGATCCTCGCCTGATCGCCATCCTGAAGAACGAAATTCTTTTCATGGTTTTTTTCAATGTCCACCAGATCGCCCTCGAACAAGGTCCGGAATTGATGGTCCTCGACCCGACGCATCTGGACACGCCCCTTGAAGGCGCTGCCGGTGAGCCCACTGGCCATTTGGATAAGATCCAGGAGCCTGGTTTCACCTTTCAGTTCGTAAATCGCCGGAGTTTTCACGTTGCCCGCAATCCCAGCCAACGGGCCGACTGGGGGGATAAATATCACATCCTCCGGCATGAGGCGGATATCCCTGGTCTTGTCCCCTTTCAGGAGAAAATCGTAGAGGTCGAAGGAAACCAAAGTCTTACCGTTTCTTTTCACCTGGAAATTCCGCATGGAACCGGTCTTTGCCGGCCCGCCGCTTTCGAACAGGGCATTGATGATGGTAGAGAGCGAAGAGATGGTGTAGGCCCCCGGACGTTGCGCGTTGCCGACCACGTAGACCCGGATCGACCGGAGAGACCCCATGCTGACGTTCATCTCAAAGCCGTTGTAATACTTGGAAAATTCCTTATGCAGCAGTTCCTTCAACTCCTTGAAGGTGAGGCCGGTGATCCCGAACACCCCGGCCTTGGGCAGACTGATGTTGCCGTCGTTGTCCACGACCACGCTCCAGTTCCCCTCAATCCTTCCCCAGACATCGATCTTGATCGTATCCCCAGGGCCAATAACGTAATCGGGTCCCACCGGTACGTTCTGGAGCGGGGCAAAGGTGGAAGGTGGCTTGTCGAAGAGGTCGTAGCCAAACTGCCTGAGTTCAGTTCGGGAAGCAACGGTGCTGCCTGAGATGTTATGGCCGGCTTCCGGAGAAGCGGATTTTGCCTTCGGCCCGGCACCGGCCTGACTCTCACCGGTTGCCCCCCGGTTGGCCAGTGCGGCCTCACGGCCTGACGCAGCAGTGGGCGGCTTGGCTTGGGCGAGAGCTGGCGAGGCCTGTATGGTCACAGGGGTGATGGCAAAGGGCGTCCCCTCCCCGGCAATAGCACAGGAAATGCTGGACAGGACAATAAACAGGGCATAGAGCATAACGGCCAGTATGGTTTGTTTTCTCATAGGTTATCCAGTTTCACTGTTTTTGAAAAAGTATACTTAATGAAATACAAATGACAACCTTGTTTGCAAAAAAGAAGCCCCGCTCCGGCATCGGAGCGGGGCAACGCAATCATGCATTGTTAAAATTCGACCGCAAAATCGAGATTACCAGTTTCCGGCAACCGGCGTAGAACCGGCAGGTCCGAACCAGGCATTGGCATCGGTCGGCGTGCCATCCCAGATACCGTTGCCGTTTGTATCCATATACCAGATGGAATTGGTTGGATCATAGACCCCGATCTTGTCCGTACCGGTGCCGTTCCAATCGCCCGTAACCGGAGTGACGCCGGCAAAACCGAAATTATACAGCTTATCGGCAGCCGTATCGCACTGTCCGTCACCATTATAATCCAGGTGCCAGGTATGGCTGGCTGGATCATAATAACCGATCTTGCTCTTGCCGTCGCCGTTCCAGTCACCCGTGACCGGGACTGCGCCCGTGATACCGCAGGTATACTGATAATCATGGGTCGGTTCCCAGGCACCATCACCATTGGCGTCCAGATACCACTGGAAGGTTGCCGGATCATAGACGCCGATCTTGCTTATTTCGCCGAGTCCGCTCCAGTTGCCTGCCACCGGTTTTGCGCCGGGGACACCGAACCAGTATGTTTTGTCGGCCGGGGTACCATTCCAGGCGCCATCACCATTCATATCAACGTACCAGGTAGAAGTAGTTGGATTATAGGCCGCGATCTGTGCGGTGCCGCTACCGTTGAAGTCCCCTGTCACGACCAAATCGCCAGCACTGCCAAACCAGTAAGTCTTATCAGTTGGCGATCCGTCCCAGGTCTTGCTGCCGTTGAAATCCAAATACCAATCCGTACCTTTGAAAGCGCCGATCTTGGCCGGAGCAACAACCCTGTAAGCCCGCATCATCTCGTTGTCTTCATGTTCGATGATGTGGCAATGCCAGACATATTGACCAGCTGTGTCGAATGTGGCCTTGATCCTAGTGACCTGGCCGGGCAGGGCGACCACAGTATCCTTATAGCCAAGTTCGTTGGGCAGCGGCGCGGTTGTCATACCTGCCGTGGGGTCCGGTACCAATGTGCCGGGGATAAGGTTCTGGCGGTTAACCACCTCGAACCGGACCAAGTGCAGGTGGACCGGATGGGCATCCATGGTGGTGTTGTAGACTTCCCAGGTCTCGGTGGTATTGAGCAATGGCAACTCGGTGAGCGGGTCCGACCACATCTTGGGAATGGAAACCAGTCCGTTGGCAGAGAGAGTGCCCAACAGAGGCTGCTTCGGCCCGACCGGGATCGGGATATCGCCCGGTGTGACAACCGTGGCCAGAGCGCAATTGGTAAGGAAATTCGCATCGCCTGGGGTAGTGCTGAAAAGCGTACCAATGATTGCACCGGTTAACGGGTCGGCTTCCACGCAGACCTGTTCGGAGTCCACTTCATTGAGGGACACCTTGCGGGCTGTGGGCAGTGCCGCCCCCAGCACCGGCTCGGCCGGCAGGGTCAGGTTTTGCAGCGTCGTGGTGGTGCCATCGCTTGCCACCACGGGAACAGCAACGCCATCCACTATGAAATCCATCACCTGTCCGGAGGTCAGCGGATCAGCCGGTGCATAGTTCAACGCGGTCACTATGGCAGGGAACCCCTGGAAAGGGGAGTCCGGAGCGGTGTTGAAGATGCGGACATGGGTACCGTTGGCCAGACCGGTGAAATCGACGATGACATCGGCTCTTTCAGCAGGACCCATCAGCAGGCCTTGCTCGGTCGAAGGAGCGGCAACCGGCGCCCCGAGAGCACCCCCACCGCCCGGATACGTGGCGGTAAAACCCTTGGTGATCTGCACGACCTTGGGAAGGAAGCCTTGGTCGCCGCCAATCTGGTAGAAGGGGACTTCGGCTCCGACAACGTCGTCGAGCGTTCCCCATATGCCGTCAGGTCCGGCAGTGACCTGGTACATGGAGAGGTTCAGGGTGCGCGAGTCGCACCCGTCCAGAAGACGGATACGGTATTTGGTCGGGGCCACAGTGAACTGGGGCCAGGTCGTGCCGTTAACCACCATGGTGTTGAAGAAGGCTTCGGGATTGGCAATGCCAGAGATATCCGAATTGCCGGCGCCGATATAAGGGCCGGTAAAGCCATCAAAGAAGGCGCGGCTAGATGGGTAGAAGAGCTTGACCTGAGTAGCTCCCGCAGGGACTGCTCCCGGTGTGGCGGGGGTCAGTATGTTCCCGGCAACATCGGCCCAGTCAAAGGAACGGTCCTGGATCACTATCGGGATCTCGCGGATAACGTTGCGGATTGACGGAGTCAAGTTAGGATCCTGGCCGGCGGTCGGGGCCGGACCGGGGAGAACACCGGCTGCTGTATCGTACAAACCGCCCCGGATCAGCCAGAAACCGGCCGGACCGGCATAAACGTTCAGACGGGTCATGCCCAAGGTATGGTCATGGAACCAGATCGTGGCCGCAGGCTGGGTGTTGGGATACCTGTAATAGGCAGAACCGGGAATGGTGTTGCTGTTGTCAGCCTGGGTATAGCTTGAGCCATGCTCCACATAAGTGGCAGGAATCCCCTTGGTGCCTGGGGTACCAGGCAGCCACCATGCCTCCGGGTATCCATCGCTGTTCGGCAATATGTGGGCGCCGTGAACATGGGTCACCATTGGGACCGGCCCGGTGTAAGAAGCCGGATTCAGGGTATGGCAGTCGGTCATGTTAGGGGTCATCGGCATGGTACAGCCCATGCCGGTCGGATTGGCCCAGTGGATGGTCTGATCTACGCTGAACAGGTGCGGCAGGAAATTGCAGGCCGCAATGGTTTTGTCAACCGATGCCGCGCAGGCGATCGGGTCGGTAACCAAATCGTTGATCCAACGCACCGTAGTCGCGGAATTCGTGGTATTTTCCACGGTAAAGGCCGGATAGTTGAAAGACGAGTTGAGGGCCGGAGCAACCCCGACAGCCCCTCCCGCAATTGCCGATGAGTCGGGCATCGGGTCTTCTGATCGGCCGTAACTCCAGACGGTGGTTGCCGGGAAGCCCGTTACTGTGCCGGCTCCCAGTGGGTTCGGAAAAGTCGCGCCAAAGATTCCGCCCGGCAGGATCTGCTGCTTGAACTGCCGGACCGCAATGTCATACTGTGCCGCCGGCGCCGGAGACGCGGTGCTAGTGGGCATCACTGGTGGAATAATCAACGGTGTCACATACTTGGGGATGCTGGTCGGGTCAATCGTGCCCCCTGGTACTGGCACAGCCAGGGCGACGGTAGCGGTACTCAGGCCGAAAACGGCGAGAGCGGCAATGGCTTTGATATTAAATTGCCATCGTGAATGGTCATTCATCTGATACCTCCTTTCATAATCAGGGTTCAATACCCTTTCCTGCCATCCCGGCAGGGCACCACCGGGATGATGCGGACAACGTTATAAGCTGCGGTCAGAGCCAATCGGTAAACCTGCCACTGTCCTGATCACCACCTTTCAGTCGAAATTGAACATAACCGACGATATATCCGTTAACACCATCAGGTTTTTACTTGGCTGGAATGACCGAAATAAGCTCCATTTCATAAATCACTGCCCCAAGATCCTCCATTGAATCGCGGCCACCCGAGGCCACCGTGCTGGGCATGACGATCTGCCATTTCGCCCCTTCCGACATCAATTGCAGGACCTCCCGCAAGCCCGGCAAAGCCTTGGACAGGGCCATGGTTCGCGGTATGCCGCTGTCGTAGGTATTGCCGATTTCCTTGCCGTCTACCCGGTAGACGCGAAAATTGACCTTGACCACATCTTTAAGAGTAGGCTTCTTGCCGTTGCCGGCCATGAGAATCTTGTACTGCACCCCATCCGGCAGGACCGTCACCCCCTCCTTCGTGGCGTTCTCTTTCAGAAAAGCCGCGCTGGCCTGGCGGTAATCCGCTTTGGCCTGTTTTTCCTTTACCTGCTGCTCTGCCACTATTTTCTTTTTCAGCCCCACCAGGAGGGAGTTCATCTCCTCCTGTGTCAGTTTGGGCTTGTTCTGTTTGATGGCATCCCGAACCCCCTGCACCAAAGCCTCGGGATCGAGCTCTACTCCCTGCTCCTTGAAGTCGCCACCGATCTGGTAGCCGACACTATAATTGATTTTCCCGGTCTCGGTTTTGAGCGCAGCCTTATCCGCGGCCAGCCCAACGCCTGGTATTAAAAGCAATCCCAGGGCTCCGAATAACAAGCTCTTCACAACGCCGCTTTTTCCATAAGGGCATGGAATTCCCAGCTTAAAATCAGAGGGCGAGCTGTTACCGGAAAGCATCGGCCCCTGACCCTGGGTAGAAAATCGGTTGATCCACATAGTTCCTCCTTCATTGATAGATAGTTTAAACATCTTGTTATGGGATTAAGCGGTTTCAGCGTCCTTGACCCTGCAGGATTTTATTTCTCGCTGCAATTGCGGCATCCATACGCGCCTTTGACATGCGGCCCGGCCTGGGTGCATTGACAACGCTTGCCTGGAGCTGCCCTGCCGCCTGGGTCTGCACCGATGCTTGGGTCGGTGCTGGCGCCTGATTTGCAGATGGTTGGGCCGTAGCTGTCGACGATTGAGTTGCTGTTGACGATTTGGCCGCAGTTGCCGGTTGAGTTGCCACGGTTGGCAGGGTTGCCACTGCCGGATAAATCGGCGTATTTGACTGGCTTGATTCCGTTGACCGAGACGAGGCTAATCCGCCGGTTACCGGCGGTCCGCCCGCAACCCTGGGCTGGGCCCCGACAGGTCCGGCCTTTTCATCTCCGTTGCATACCGCCAGGTAATGATCCGGATATTCGTTAAACCAGCAATCTGTACCGGCAAGGGCCATCTGAGGCAGCAAAAATATCCCTGCGATCATGACGATTTTTTTCATGGCTCCACCTCGGCTCCTGACAATATTCTCCTGCTCAACATGTGTCGCACGTCCATACGATGATCCTAGGGCGAAACCATTGCCTGTTGGGCAACAGGGGCTTGCATGGGTGTACGATGAACAGCACCGCCATTGTCCCGTGCGGACTTGTTCGGGATCTTAGCTTGCAGCGTGCCGGGAAGAGTGCGCATCCCCAGCCCGAAACCCCTTTTCGGTTGCGCGGGGATCAGGACCGCCAGCAAAATTATTGCTAACATCAAGGACTTGACCGGTCTTCTGTTGCGTTGGGCCTGCCGCTTGAACAGGCGCAGCATCGCCATGGTATGTGCAACGCCCTGGGGCTGGCCTTTCCTGCGGCGCCCGATCATACCGGCCAACTGCCACACCGTTAAGGAAAGCATGCTGTAGGTGATCAGCAGGATGGCCAATATCAGGCTGTCCGGAAGATTGCGGCAGGACAGGGCCAACCCGGACAAGACATAGCAGAAGCCATGGATGAAACGCACCGTTGTGTGGTGCCCCTGGCACAAACTCAACAGGCGGTGATGGAAATGGCTGTTGTCGGGAGAGAACAGGCACCGGCCGGATCTGATCCGCTTTCCCATCACGAGCAGAGTGTCGAAGATCGGTACTGCCAGCACCATCAGCGGCGTTACTTCGCTGACTGTGCCGTTGCCGCCGGAAACCAGCATGATCGAAAAGGTGCCCATGCAATAACCCAGCAACAGGCTGCCCGAGTCCCCCATGAAGGTGCGGGCCGGATGTGTGTTGTATTTCAGGAATCCGATCAACGCTCCCAAGAGAGCCAGGCAGAGCGCCAGCAAGTGATCATTGCCGCTGGAATAGGCCAGCACGGCAAAGGTGGCGGTTGCCATGGCGCAGACACCAGCCGCCAGGCCGTCCAGACCGTCCAGCAGATTGATGGCATTGGCCAAACCGACGATCGCAAAGATCGTGATAGGAATGGAGAGGTATCCCAGTTGCAATTCACCCAGGCCAAACAGATTGCCAAGGGAATGGAGTTCGATTCCACCAGCCAGTACGGCCACACTGGCGGCGAGGAATTGACCGCCCAGTTTCTGACGGGGCGTCAGGGTTGCCAGGTCGTCGACCAGCCCGGTCAGGAAAATGATCAGCGCACCGGCCAGGAATCCCCACAACTCGCCAGAAATATCCATGAACAGCAACACGGCAAGGAGCAAGCTCAGCATGATGGCGATGCCACCCAGTCGAGGGGTACCGATCCTGTGCACCTTGCGCGCGTCGGGATGATCGATCCCGCCCAATACCAGCGCGAGGCGCGTTGACTGGGGCACCATTACCAGGGCGGTAACAAGCGCTGTCAGCAAAATCATGAATGGTATCGTCATTGGCATTGGATACCTTGTTCAACATCGGTAATTTCGATAACACTTTTGCCAGTTCTCCCGCCAGTCACAGCAATTACGGAGATCAAGAGGGGATCCCGCAGACACATTTCATGTTTTGTGCCTATTTAACAAACAATTAGAGAATTGATCTAACTTATTGGATATATTCGAATCTGGTTTTATCCGGCAGGAAATTCGGATAAACTGGCCGGGTCGGAATGTAAAATTTTCGGACAGCTTGTCGGATTAATTGTATACAGGATAGGGCGTTACGGGAAAAAGGAGGGAGGTCGGGGCAAACCCGAAATCGGCTTTTGGAACTGCTTCTTAGTCCAGGTTGCCCAACACGGTTTTGACATTCGTGGTGGTTTGCCTGGCTATGTCCAGGGGAGCCTCGTTGCGGCACTGTGCCACGCAGCGCAGGACCTCGGCCAGGTAGGCCGGCTGGTTCGGCTGACCCCGAAAGGCCTGGGGGGTCATGTCAGGGGAGTCGGTCTCCA
>MTLD01001091.1_pt1 | contig 21500 bp, 18 predicted proteins | sample 1982471 | NCBI WGS metagenome assembly MTLD01 (sample SAMN05712604, study PRJNA340218) | biofilm metagenome | isolation source: sample SPM anode biofilm adapted to -50 mV | place: USA | collected 2012-02-03 | reverse complement strand
CGGACGGCACCTGTCTGCAGGCGACGCGGGCGAGCGGCGCCAAGGTGCGGCTGGTCGCCGCCGCCGACGAGTTTGCCGAGGCAATCTTCGTCGCCAAGGAGATCAACCGGCTGGTGGGCGGCGTCGATATGCTCGCCGCGGCCCGCAAAACGAGGCCGGCCGCCGGGCAGCCGCGCGGCTTCGCCGATATCGCCGTGCTGTACCGCACGAACCGCCGGGCCGACGCGCTCGAGCAGTGCTGCCTCAAGGAGGGCATCCCCTATGTGGTCGTCGGCCGGGACGATTTCCTGGCCGAAAAGCCGGTCCGGGAAACGCTGGCCTTTTTCCGCTTCCTGCTCAACCCGGCGGACACCGCGTCGCTGGCGCTGTGCCTCAAGGCGCGAAGCCTCCATTCGCCGGCGCTCGGCCTGACTGTCCTCAACGAATATTGCCCAGGCAATAGCGCCGCCGCCGCCCTGAAAAGGCTGTTCGCCGCAGTGCCGGGGCCGGCCGGCCAGGCGGACGGCCGCCGGGATTTGCTGGCGCTCGCCGGGAAGTATGGGCCGCTCGTCCGGGCGGAAAAGCCGTGGCGGCTCGTCGAGTCCTGGATGAGCGACAACGCTCTGGCCGGCGTGCGGTGCATGGAGCGGCTGCTGCATACGGCGGTGGCGCACGGCGAGATGGCGTCCTTCGCGCAGAACCTGGCGCTGGGCCGCGAGAGCGACATCGTCCGCAGCGGCGGCAAGGTTTACACGCCGGAAGCGGTCAGCCTGATGACCGTCCATGCGGCCAAGGGGCTGGAATTCCCGGTGACCTTCATCTGCGGCGCGAACGACGGCCTGTTCCCGCTGCGCGGCAGCGGCGGCGACGGCGACGCCGACGAGGAGCGGAGGCTGTTCTACGTCGGCCTGACGCGGGCCAGGGACGAGCTCATCCTCGTGACGTCGCGCGCCCCGTCGCCGTTCGTGGCCGACCTGGCCGGGCAGCTCGTCGGGGAGAACGCCGCCCCGGCCAGGTCGCAGTATAAGCAGGAGGGGCTGTTCGATTAATAGCGGCATAAATAAGAACCCGAATTCGGGTTCTTATTTTTTGCATCCGTTTATTCACAGAATTACGGCGACGTTTCATGATATCCACCATCACAGACAATAATAAGGATGATCGGACTCGCTACGTTGGAGGTAGTTGCCGTGATGGAGGAAGTGTTCTTCGGTAGCCAGGATTTGCCCCTGTGGGGCACCGTTCTCAGGGTGGCAATTCTCTATATCGCCCTGATAATCGCGACGAGGATTATGCGGGAGAGACAGGTGGGGATTCTGTCCGGGCACAATTATCTTGTGGCGGCCGGCATCGTCAGCCTGGCGGCGGTCAGAATGGTGAACCCCAAAAGCTCGCTCATCGAAGTGCTGGTCATCATTTTCACCTATGCCATTGTTAATGCATTCACCTCGTTTGTTGACCTTAAGTTCCCGCGACTTGTTGACAGAATAGCCGTTCCCCTTGTGCTGAAAGGGCAGGTTATAAAAAAGAACCTCGCTGCCACCCACATTACTCTGGATAACCTGCTCGCCCAGCTCCGCCTGAAGGAGGCCGGGAATCTGACGGAAGTGGAGGAGGTATATCTCGAACCGACAGGCAGGATCAATGTCCTGAAAAAGCCTGCGGCCTCGCCGCCTACGAAAAGCCAGCTGAATGTCGCAACAAGTCCGCTAGCCTTTCCTGAGGTGATTATCTATGACGGTAGGGTGCAGGAGGATAGCCTGAGAAGAGCAGGCTACGACCGGAAATGGCTGGAGAACAGGATTAAAGCGGTTTATCCCGAGAAAACCGCTGCGGGCGTTTTTCTGGGAATTATCGAGACCGACGGCAGCCTTTACCTGAGTTCGGGTGAGGAGGCGGTTTTTCGTGCTTGAGATCATCGGTTCGACTGAGAAGCTGTCGCCTTTCGGATTCTTTGTCCGGGCCATCTTGGTCGGCTTCGGTATATACCTGTTGGGCCGATACCTGCCGCGCCGGGCGGGAGGACCCTTTTCGGCCTATGATTTCGCCTTTTTCTGGATGATGGGAGGACTGGCGGCCTCGCCTCTTTACGAGGCAAGAATCGGCTTTGCGCCTACTGTGGCGGCGGTAATCACCGTATATTCGCTCCACTACCTCCTTTCCTCCGCGGCGACAAAAAGCCGCACTTTTGCGAAACTGCTGATGGGGGAACCGAGGGTACTTATTGCCAACGGTAAGGTGATAAGAGAGAATATGAAGAAAAGCCTCCTGCCTCTGGAGATTTTGCTGTCGGAGTTGCGTACGGTGGACGTGTTTAATATCAGCGAGGTCGAATACGCCGTAATGGAGACGAGCGGACATGTCAGCGTCATTAAGAAACCTGGCCACAGTCCGGCCTCCGCCCAAGATCTCAATGTTATTGCTCCCGCCAAACCGGCGTCGCTGATCGTTGTAAATGATGGCAGGTTTGTGGAAGATAGCATCAGGCGACTCGGCTATTCACTATCCGGTTTCGAAGCATTCTTTTCCCAGAACTGTCCTTTATCGGTCGGGGCGGTGTACGTGGCAACGCTCGACACAACAGGCAACTTTTATTATTCGGAGATGTAGAAGATTACCGGGCGAATGGGCCCGGTTTTTTCTCGCCTCGCGGCATTTTGTGGACTTTGTGGTTAGTAGCCAACTTTTCCTTGATAAGGGTTGGCTGTTTACTCTTTTTGCCGGTAAATTATAATAGGAAATATCAACACTGTGTGAGAACTCAACTTCCACAAGCGGAACGGGTTTACGGAACGCGACCGGCTTCCGCACGTCGGCAAGAAATGGGGCAAGGATTTCGACGAGGTGTGGATGCAGAAGGACATCTAGTAAGATTTACAGACAAAAAACCCGCAAGCCGGCGACCGACTTCCGGGTTTTGTATTGGCGCTGCTAACGTTTGCCGAGCTCCTTGTCCAGCCAGACGAGGGCGCTGCCTTTGTCGCCGGCCAGTTTCATGCGGTCGATGATTTCCTCGGCCGAGGCTTCCTCTTCCACCTGCTCGCTGATGAACCACTGCAGGAAGATCTGGGCGGCGTAGTCCTTTTCCGCCACCGCCAGCTCGTACAGGCTGGTGATGCGGGCCGTGACGTGCTGTTCGTGGGCCAGCACCTTGGCGAATACTTCCGCCGGCGACCCGAATTCGGCGGGCGGGGCGTCGATGGCTTTGAGCGCGACCTTGCCGCCGCGTTCGACGACGTAGTCGAGCATTTTCATGGCGTGGCCGACTTCCTCGTTATACTGGGCCCGCAGCCAATGGCCGAAGCCTTTGAGGTTCATCCCTTCGCAATAGGCGGCCATCGCCAGGTAGAGGTACGCCGAGGCCATTTCGGCCTGGATCTGGTCGTTAAGGGCGTCCTGCATCTTTTTGGTGAGCATATGTATTACCTCCTAAGCTGTTTTCAAGGATAATTTTAGCATAACTGTTGGTATTTATTCAATAACTTTTATTATTTTTTAATAATAATTATAAAAAGTGGCAAAACGCCGCTCATTTAAAAACCCGAAAGTCATCGGACGACTTTCGGGTTTTTTGCCTTTGCGGTTACTGGGCGCGCCAGTCGCCGTATTCCATGTATTTGATCGTTTTTTTCGCGATGTCGTCGCCGCACAGCTTCCTGACGATGTGGAGCGACAGGTCGATGCCGGCCGATATGCCGCCGGAGGTCATGATTCTGCCGTTGTCGACGAAGCGTTTGTCGGGGTTGATGATGGTGAGCGGCGCCAGTTTCTTGATGCTTCCGAACACGGTGTGGTGGGTGACCATCTCCAGCCCGTCCAGCAGGCCGAGCGCGGCGGGAAACCTGGCGCCCGAGCATACCGTCATGGTGATTTTCGCGTTTTGCTGCGTTTTCGCGACCCAGTCGAGGACGTCAGGCTTGGTCACTTCGGCCCGTGTGCCCACCCCGCCGGGGATGACGAGGATGTCGATGGGGGGATGGTCGGCGAAGCTGTAATCGGGCGTGACTCGCAGTCCGTTGACCGATTTTATCTCGCGGCCGTCGCCGGTGAGCGAGAAGACTTTGAAGAGCTTGTGGTCGTTCAGCTCGGACGTTACGGAGAACACTTCGTACGGCCCGGCGAAATCGAGCAGTTCGATATCGTTGAATAAAAAGATGCCGACGTTATTCATCGTTGCTCTCCCCCTTATTACCCGGTCTTGTTTTGCGTTGTCTTTTATCGTAACATACGAACGGGCGATAAGGCAATCGGATAATCCTACGGTCGCCGGTTGGGGGCGCGGCGGATCTGCGACAAGGATATAGGCCGCGATTAACGAAAAACCGGCCGCGGAAACGGCCGGTTTTGGGGCAAAGTTTTAGGATGCGGCGGCGGCGCGCGAAGACTACAGGGCGGTGACGCCTTCGGCCGCCTTGGCCCGCTTCGGGGCGAGCGCAGCCGGCAGCTTCCGTTGGGTGGTCTGCGTCGTGTAGAGGGACAGCGCCTTCTGCAGCCTCAGCTGGTCGACGTTGAGCGGCGTGTTCGGCCCTTCCGGGGCGGCCAGCACCGTGGGCCGCAGCTCGTAGACGGACACGATCGTGCCGTCGACGAAGCGGTAGGCGGATACCTCTTTTTCGAGGACGAAGTTGCACTCCAGCATGAAATCGCGGCAGACGTCGTCGCGCTGGTATTTGCCGGCGGCGTATTCGACGATGTCGAATACCTCGTGCCATTTGGCGGTCATGAAGTAGCGCTTGAAGATCACGGTCAGCCGTTTGGGCTCGTGGGGGAATTCGTCGCCCGGCCTTTTCAGGGCGTAGAGCCAGACTTTGTACAGCAGGTCGGTCTGCATGGCGATTGTCCCGTTGTGCTCCGCCGGCGCGGCGAAGCTGGACAGGAAATAGTTGTAGAACGCGTTCCACAGTCCGATGCGCAGGTCGTCGTTCATGTCTTCGATTTGCATTTCCGGGAGGGTTTTCAAGCCGTGCCGTTGCGAAAAAAACATTTGTCTTCTTCTCCAAACTTAGAGTGAAAAAGTATATATTATTTCTACATTGTTTCTTATTTTCCTCTTTTCAGCAAAAATTTGTCGAAAAAAATACCCTGGCCGGTTTTCCGCGGCCGGGGTATTGCCGTGCATAGGGTAGAAGCGCCTCAGAACTGGCTGGAGAGCTGGAAATAAGGGCCGGATTGCTTCAGGCGCGCCTTGTCGCCGTCCGGCTTGCCGTCCTTGAGGTTGATGTCGATGTCGCGGTAGGCGACCGACACCGCGGAGTACTTGTCGAAGTGATATTTCAGCCCGGCTTCGAAGTCGTACAGGTAGCCGTACTTGCCAGCCGGCAGGCCGCTGATTTCGCCGTAGGCGCTCAGCCCTCTGCCGTTCGCGCCGAGGGGGGTCGTTTCCATGCGGACGCCGAAGGTCGGCAGCGTGCCGCGGAAATCCTTGCGGGCCGTTTTCGTCGTCCCGGATATGTTGTCCTGGCCGGTGATTTCCGTCTTGAAGCGGAAGCTTTTGACGTCGATCAGCCAGGAGAATTCGGCGGCCTTGGATTTGGCGAGCGGCCGCAGCCAGGTGAGGCGGTAGTACTGCACGCCGAGGTTGACCGAGGCGGAGCCGTTTATAAGGTAGGTGGCGTCGTCGAACGAGATCGTCTCGGTGAGCCGGTTGGTGCCGGAATAGTTCCAGCTGGTGTAGGACAGCCGCAGCTTGCCGCTGATCCACAGCCGGTATTCGGCCGAGTTCCGGTCCGGCATGGCGAAAACCTTTTTGAAGTTGACGTCTTCGGAAATCTGGCCGGCACTGACGTAGTGGGCCTTGAATTCGAGCGACGGTTTGAAGAAGCCGATTTCCAGCCGCGGCTCGTCCTTGCCGTTCGTCTTGCCGGAAACTTTGTCGGCGGCGGCCGCCGTCCCGGCCGTGCCCGCGGCCGACAAGATTATCAGGATCAATACTGCTGCCAGCTTGTTTCTCATGCGACAAATTCAGCTCCCAATTTATTATGGTAATATTAATTCTTTGCTGACAACAAGAAACCTTGCCAATTCGTACCATTTTTTCGCATTAATTTGCCGAAAAATTTTGTGTAAGTAAAAAAAGCGGCGCCCTTTGTTGGCGACCGGGAAAAACAGGACAGGATTTCGGGGGTATTTGTTGAAATTTTAAACAAATCAGAATATGGCGAAATCTGCTACGGAGGAGTGATAATCATGTCGATAAGCCTTGTTCTTGTCGGTATCAACGAGTCTGCGGCCCGGGAACTGGAAAACGTCGTCGCTAACACGATGGGCAACATGGTGACGACGAGGCAGGCCCTCCTCAAGGATTACGCCGCCGTTCCCGGCGATATGTACGTCTGCTTCAGCAACCGCGAGCAGGAACTAGCCGGCAGGCTGGGGGCCGATAAGGTGACGTCGCTGGAGATGCGCCCGCCCATCCAGTTCTTCATCCGCATCGCCCGCATTCCGGCGGGCGAGAATGTCGTGATTTTCAACAACAGCAAGAGCGGCGCGGAGGTCACCCGGAAATTCCTCCTCGGCTACCAGCTCGACCATGTCGGCTACGATATCGCCGCCTTCGAGGAGATGCCCGCGGAGGCGACGAGGGAGAAGCTGGCGGCGGCCGCTTATATAATCGGCAACGAGGGCTTCGTGTCCCCCGGCAAAACGCTGTATGCGAAGTACGGCGATTGCCTGCGGCCCGACGCGACGGTGATCGCCAGCCCGCCCCGCGAGGCGACGTCCGATTCGCTCAGCCGGATGGCGAAGAAGGTCATCCTGTTCGCCCAGAGCCAGGATATAAAGCAGGTCCTGCTGCATCAGGCCCAACGGATCAACGATTCGGTCAATCAGATCGCCGCCACGATCGAGGAGCTGAACGCGTCTCAGGCGGAGCTGGCGGCGACGATGGTGAGCGTCGGCAAAATTTCCGACCAGGCGGCGCAGGATGTCAACAACACCCATGCCATCCTCGACGCCATCCATCAGATCGCCAGCCAGACGAACCTCCTCGGTCTCAACGCCGCCATCGAGGCGGCGCGGGCCGGCGACCAGGGCCGCGGCTTCGCGGTGGTGGCCGACGAGGTCCGCAAGCTGTCCATCCAGAGCACGACTTCGGTAAAGGATATCGACGTTCTGCTCCGCCAGATGAAGTCGTCGATGGAGCAGGTGGTGGGCAGCGCCCGGCAGACGTCGACGATCACCCAGGAACAGGCCCACGCCACCCAGACGATCACGGCCATGATCACCGAGCTGCAGGGCATCAGCGAGGAGCTGCTCCATTCGACGCTGGACAGGTAGCCTTATTGCCGGCATCGGAAACCGGAAACGAAATAAAAAAGCGCACCATGTATTCGACCGACCGATGGGTATAGTTTGAAAACCCATGAAATTATGATTTCAATCGCAATCGCCACAAGGAAATATCAGAGTGTTTGGGGGGGCATGGCATTTTATCCTGTTATAGGTGTAGGCACTCATCCTTCTCTCGGATTTAGGTTTTCCGCTAAGTCATTCAGTTCTCGCACTACCCCCGACAGACTCTGTATCGATTGGGCAATCTGGTTAACCGCTACGTTAACCTGGCTTACGACGCTTCCAATCTGGCGGGTCTGATCGAGCGAATCCCCGCTATCTTTTTGTATTGCTTCGATAACGCTGCTGATGTTGGTTATCGAATCGGAACTCTGCGCCGCCAATTTCCGGATTTCAGCAGCCACTACGCCGAACCCCCGTCCCGCCTCGCCGACCCGTGCCGACTCGATTGCCGCATTCAGCCCGAGAAGATTGGTCTGACCCGCGATACCCTTTATAAGTTTTATTATTTTGTCCGTATCCTGAACACGTTGCTGCGATTTCAGGGTAGTCCCGAGAAGCATACGGCCGGCTGAAGCCAGTTCTTGGGTCTGGGCCGAGATCTCCTCACTGGTACTAGCCAGATTACTTATGCCTTCATTCAGATGGTTTGCCATCCCTTTTAGTGTTTCGTAACGCTCTGTAGATTCGGAGATGGAAATCGCACCGACCAATTCGCCTTGTTCGTCGAGTATCGGGCATGCGCTGGAAAAGTAAGGTATACCGCGTACAGATTTGTCAGCCAGTATCGATACCCGTTTTTTCCCGGCTATCACTTGCCCGACCGCGCTGCCGGCCCTGATCGGTGCCCCGACCTCCACCTTCAGGTCTAGGTTTTTGGCCGGTCGATAAAAAAGGTATTTTTCCCTGTCTGCCACAGTGACCCCGATGTCATAGGCAATAGCTTCACACATGAAGGGCAGTATGCGTAGGAACTCGGAAAAAGGGGCATTTTCTTCTTTCATGGCGCGGTCCTCCCGTTGTTTTCGTAATTTGCAATTTCTATCAAATTACCATCGGGGTCTCGCAAGTATATCGACAGCATCAAACCTAAAGCGCCTGTTCTATGCACAGGTCCCTCAATTATTCTTATCCCATTATTGCCCAGGTGTTCAATGACATCGATCAACGGCATGTCGGTTATAAAACACAAATCTCCCGAGCCGGGCGTCGGCATTAACGCTTTAGGCTCAAACTCATCGTCGGATTTATGAAGATTGATTTTTTGATTGCCGAAAGTTAACGCAAGCCGCCCTTGGCCGAATTCGACAACATTCATCCCTAAGATCGAATAAAACGCTACAGTTTTATCAATATCGGCAACCGCTAGGACAAGATGGTCTATCCGATTTATTATTTCTGTTTTTGCGATAGCCATTGTATTATCGCCTCCTGTCCTAGTTATGGATAAACTTCCAATTTTTCGCTTTCCCGCGTTGAGCAAGTAGACCGTTGATAAATCGATTAACAGGGTATCCCACAAACGGGTTAATCAGCCCTTTCGCGGGATACCCTGCCTGCAAAGCAAGCCTATAGTTCCCGCGAACATAGTGAGATCACGGTCATCAAGGGTTCGGAAAAGGACGCCTCGCAAAATACTACCTTATTCCGGCACGGGAGCCATTGCAGCTTCGTATTTAATTCTTTCTCCATCCAAGGGAAGCAACCAGCGTTCCCTGACCATAAGTTCAACTTGGGCAACTACCATATCGACATAGTCACGGTGAGTCGGATAGAGCCGTTTCAAAAGGTCTTTGTCGAAAGTCACAAAGTACCCGTCGGTAGGATTCGCCGACGTCACATAGTAAGTACCGGTTGGTATGTCTATATGGGGAAGCCGTAGACCGCCCATTGCATTGCCATACTGATCATAGACAAGTTTGCCAGCGGCATCCACCTCAAGACGCGATGCTCTGGGCGGAGCTATGCCTTTGCGCACCCACGCGTCAAGATTCACCAAAGCCGCTGCAGTTAGGTATTGGCTCGGGATGGTATTCAAATTAGTACCCGGCAAAGTAGCCTGTCGTTTTAATTTCAATGCTTCCCTTGAAGCATTTTGGCGTACAGTTCCGATTTCCTCATAACCCGAGCGATAAAACTGCATCACGGGAGATTTATGAGCACTACCAGCTATCTCATAGTGGCGAAAACGGTCGTTTATGTTATCGCTATCTTCCCTTCGGGTAGCCAAATCTCCCGGCGCTCCGGCATTGAAGTCCCAACTGGACAACATTCGGATTACTGGAACACTGCAATTTATTGTCATTTGCCGAGGGTCGTTCAAAGCTATAGGCGGAGAATCTTGATTAATCGATCGAGCTACACTGCCGGTATAGAGCAAGAAACCGTCAAACACTGGCTTTCCGTTGCTTAAAACAGCGTTTTGTTGAATGGCGTTGATGTATGTGGTCAGAATCATTGCCGATTGCGAATGCCCAATTGCGTAAACTTTATCCACTTTATAACCCTTAAAAGGGTTGCCAGGAGTCCGCGACTTCAGCAACGCCCCGGTTTGACTGATGATATCCCAAACAAGGCCATCTTCATCAGCCGGATTACTTGGAGTGATAAACAATGGAGGGTTCGGGTTTCGTTGTGACTGCGGCAACGGATTGCTCCAGCTTAAGCGGGAGTATCTTTCCGGGTTATATATTTTGAGATTATCCACGGCTATCGGCCTGCTAGTAACACCGATATAAATGTCGCCATCTCTAAGAATTTTTTCCCATAACTGAGCCCACATAGAAGTTAGATCCCAAGATTGAGTGGCGTTGAGCACCTCAAATACCACAACGCCACTGAACTTCGTTGAATCGATCGGCCTGCGGACTAATATTCGATTAGTGTAAGGAGCATTCGGAGTCTTCACAATAGCTGGTCCGGCTTGCTCCCAAGAGTATACGTTTGCCGTACCGCTTATAAAATACTCTTCCTCGCTATAGCCGAACTGATTAAGATGTTGAGGCAACAGTTGACGGTCCGCCGCATTCCATGGAATTGAATTAGCTGTCCTTGGCACGAGCTCAGCAGTTGGCACAGGTACAGTAGCGGCCAAAACTTTCCCAGTTGTTGTTAATACGATGAGATAGACAATTAACGCGCAGATGAATTTAAGCATTTTTGCCTCCCTCCAGTCTCATAAAAGTGCCTTCAAAGCATCCATCATAGTTTATCAGCCGTTTACCACGTTAACAGGTTTACCGGCAATATATTGCCGCAGGTTGTCGATGGCGATGTCCATCAGGCGCTGCCGCGATTCGATCGGTGCCCATGACATATGCGGAGTGATGATGCAATTCTTGGCCCTCAGCAGGGGATTGTCGGCCTGGATCGGCTCCGACGACACGACATCCAGGGCCGCGCCGCCTACCTTGCCGTTGTTCAGGGCCGCCGCCAGGTCTGCCTCGACCACCAGCTGGCCGCGGGAGTTGTTGATAATCATCACGCCGGTCTTCATCTTGGCGATATTCCGCTTGTTGATGATGCCCTCGGTGCTCGGGAACAGCGGGCAGTGCAGGGTAATGAAGTCGGCCGCGGCGAATAGCTCGTCGAGCTCGACGTATTTCAGAGTCGGCGATTCTAAATCCGTCCGCCGGAAGCTGTCGTAAGCCAGCACTTTCATCCCCAGCGCCTGGGCGATCTTCGCCGTGCCCTGGCCTATCCGCCCCAGGCCGATGACGCCCATCGTCTTGCCGGCCAGCTCGATCAATGGGTACTTCCAGAAGCACCAGTCGGGGTTGCTCACCCATTCGCCGTTCTTCACCGCGGCGTCGTGGGCGCCGACATGGTGGCACATCTCCAGCAGGAGGGCGATGGCCATCTGCGACACCGCGTCCGTGCCGTAGGTGGGGATGTTGGTCACGACGATGCCTCGTTGCTTGGCGGCGGCGACGTCCACCACATTGTAGCCCGTGGCGAGCACGCCGATGTATTTCAGCCGCGGGGCCGCGGCGATGACTTTTGCCGGCATCGGGGTCTTGTTCGTAAAAACGATGTCGGCGTCGACTACCCTGCGGGCTACCTCCTCGCTGGCGCCGAGATCGTAGCCCGTCCGATCGTAGACTGTAAGGTCGCATAGTGCTTTCAGCCCGTCCCAGCTCAGGTCGCCGGGGTTCAACGTATAGCCGTCGAGAACAACCGCTTTCATAAGTATTACTCCCCTTCTCGTTAAAAGTTGTAGCTAAAAATCCGGGTTCAACCGGCGTCACTACGGTTTTGATGCAATATATATGCCAAAATAGCCTCCTTTACGGCAAGAAAGCGATTTCATAAAGGGGCCGTTTTTTTAATCCCCATTCGCTAACGCTTACGAACAAAAAACCGTCCCATATTCGGTCCTACCCGGGCCTTTTATGGGACGGTTTTGATATGTTTACCGGTTTTTCAGCTTACGGGCTAGTGTAGATTTTCCTACCCCTAATTTTTCTGCAGCCTTTCTGATGCTTCCCGCATCTTTTACCGCGCGCTCAATAATGTCCTTTTCATATGCTTGCACCCGGTTAGCCAACTGGCTTTCGTCGCCGACGTCCGCCCTTTTCTGGATGATGTTCGGCGCCATCCGCCTAATGAGCTGTTCCACATCCTGCCCGACGAGAAAATTCTCCTGATAGAACGATAAGCGCTGACAGAAATTGCGGAGTTCCCGCACATTGCCGGGCCATCTGTATTGCTGTAAAATCGGCATCATTTCCGCCAATAACTCTTGGATCCGGTTGTTTTTCACCGGTGCTAAAAAATGCTGGCACAGAGTAGGGATGTCATCCTGTCGCTCGTTCAGGGGAGGCAGCTCCAAGTAAAGCACATTAATACGATAATAAAGATCTTCGCGCATCTTGTTGCTTGCCACTAGCTCATGGGGTGGTTTGTTGGTGGCGGCGATCACCCGTATATTCACGGGAATTATCGTCTCTCCCCCCACCCGCAGAACCTCTTTTTCCTGCAGAACGCGCAGCAAACGCCCTTGCAAGTCAAGCGGCAAAGCGTCGATTTCATCCAGAAAGACCGTCCCGTTGTGCGCCAATTCGAACAGGCCCAACTTGCCCTTCCTTTTGGCCCCGGTAAACGCGCCTTCGTCGTAGCCGAAAAGCTCGCTCTCCAGGAGCGTAGGCGGCAACGCGGCGCAATTTATCGCTACAAAAGGATTAAACGCCCGCTTGCTTGCGTTATGAATCCCTTGCGCGAACATTTCTTTTCCGCTTCCCGACGGGCCATATATCAGGACGGTGAGTTCGGAATTGGCGAAGCTTCTGGCCATGGCCTTCATCTCTACCATCGTGCAGGATTGGCCGATAATATTCTCAAGCCTATATTTTGCCTTGAACTGATTCTTGGTCATCTCCCGCCGCAACCGGTGTTCAACCTGAATGACCCGGGAGACATCCTGGAAGGTTGCGACCGCCCCCATAATTTCGGTCTCGTCGCGTATCGGAACGCGGTTCGCCACCACCTGTAAGTTGCCGACATCCTGCAGCTCGCCAATTTCCGGCGTCCCCACCTTCAAAATCTCGTTGAGCCGAGAATTGGGGATAGTTTCGCTTGCCGCTTTGCCGACGATTGTTGCCGCCTCTACGCCAAAAATCCTCTCGGCGGCGGTGTTGGCAAGTTCGATCTTGCCGTCTGCATCGACTGCGATGATACCCTCGTACACACTGTCAAGAATAGCTTTCAACCGATATGCCTTGCGTTTTTCTTCCCGCCGCAATTTAGCGATCTCTGCTGCGCGCAAGAGCGCCTCACGGATAGTCTCCCGACTGGCCCGCAAAAAGACGCTCGGCAAGCCGAATTTTCGGGCGGCCACTACCGACTGACCGCCACCGACCACACAGAAAACCCCAGCCTCCGCGAGAGCGGCGATTCGCTGGTCCAAGTCGCGGAGGTTATGAAAAATTACCTCAGTTATTCTTATATCCATTGCCTTTTCTAACAACGATACGCCGACGAAAGGCTTTCCAAACGAGGTTAGCGCGATATCCCGCCCATGTTTCCTGGCTTCTTCGCAGCACTCGATAATATCGATAAGTCCGGTATTGAAAGTCACAACCGGCACATCGGAGCCGCGTGCAATGAAATCCGCCGTCCCGCCGCGGCTGACGAATACGTCTATCTCCCGGCCGGTCAGTTTGGATATTACTTCGCGGGATTCTTCCATGGCCGCTTCATGGACCTCGACTTCGATGCCAAGTTCTTTCGCTACTTCTAATGTGGCAACGGAGATGTCTTTAAAAGGCGATATCAAAACGATCCGGCTCATCCGCGCACTTCCTTCCGTTGTAAATGCTATAGATAGAGGGGCGATGCTAATAAGCGTACTGCCATTTATTTTTCAATTGCATATTCAATACATCGTCCCCCGACTCCTCTTCCCGCTTCCTGCCCAAATTTCGTTGGCACATAAATTGCATTTATACTTCTGCGAATACCAAACACCCGTAGAGGAGGATGTAAAATGCAACGTCATGGAGCAATGGACGGAATCACCGTACTGGACCTGACCCGTGTTCTGGCCGGGCCTTTCTGCACGATGATGCTGGCCGACATGGGAGCGAATGTAATCAAAATCGAGGAGGCTGGCAAAGGGGCCGATGAACGCCAGCTACCCCCGTTCCACAACGGGGAAAGCGCCTATTACATGAACCTCAACCGCAACAAGAAAGGCATGACCCTCAACCTCAAAGCGCCGCAGGGCAAGGAAATATTCAAGGAACTGGTCAAAAAGGCCGATGTCGTCGTCGAAAACTATCGGCCTGGTACGATGACGAAGCTCGGTCTGGACTACGAAGTCCTCAAGGAGATAAACCCCCGCATCATTTACGCGGCCGTGTCCGGCTTCGGGCAATACGGGCCGTACACCAAGCGTCCCGGCTACGATATCATAAGCCAGGCAATGAGCGGCCTTATGAGCACGACCGGCTGGCCGGGCGGCTACCCCACCCGGACAGGAACCGCGATGGGGGATGTTTTGGGAGGTCTCTCGGTCACCATCGGCATCCTGGCCGCTATTCACAACCGCACTTACACCGGGCGAGGGCAAATTGTGGATGTGGCCTTGGTCGACTCGGCCGTCGCCAGTCTGGAAATCATCAACATGATTTACCTGACGGAAAAACGTCTGCCCCAGCGGATCGGCAACCGCTACGAATCGGTTTACCCGTACGATTCTTTTCAGGCAAAGGATGACCTGGTTATTATCGGCGCCGGCAATGACAAGCTGTGGAAGCTGTTTTGCGGTATCATCGGGCGTCCTGAATTGGTCGATCATCCGGACTACGCCAGAACGCGAGACCGCGTAAAGAATAACGTGAAGGTCAGGGAGATTGTGGAGGAGTGGACGAAAACCAGGCCGGCCGCTCAGGTGGTCGACGAGCTCCTCGCGGCCGGGGTCCCCGCCGCCCCGATATACACCATCGAGCAGGTCGTCAACGATCCGCATATCGGGGGCGCCAGGGAGATGTTCGTGGATGTCGTTCATCCCAAAGCCGGCAAAGTGACCGTTACCGGGCCTCATATCAAGCTCTCCGAAACAAAAGCCTCCGTCCGGACCCCGTCGCCGAACCTGGGACAGCACAACGAGGAAATATTGACCTCAATGCTGGGCATGAGCAAAGAGGAGGTTGAAACCTTAAAGAACAACAATGTTCTATAAGCAAGGGATAGACAACTAAAAATCGATTGACGCAAGTCCACCATCAATCCAAATGTAACGTATCGCTAAGACCTCCTGATAGAATGGAAATACTACAGGAGGTCTTTCTTTCATTCACGAGGCCAATAACCCATTAATGATTTCCGGCCTGGCTTGAGCCAGGCCGGAGAACATTAATGGGTTAGATGACCGCGGTCACGAAGTAGCAGACCAGCGGGATGGTGATGAGGCCAAGACCGATGATGTCGATGATGACGCCGGCCCTGATCATCTTGGTGATGGGGATGAGGCCGCTGGCGTAGACGATGGCGTTCGGCGGTGTCGACACCGGCAGCATGAAGCCGAGCGACGAGGCGAGCGCGATGGCCACGGCCACGGGGATGGGGTTGAGCCCGGCTGAGATGGCCGCCGTGATGCCGAGCGGGCCGACCATGTTGGTGGCGGCGGTGTGGGAGGTGAGCTCGGACATGAACAGCGACAGGATGGCGAAGAGGGCGACGATGGCGATCTGGGAATGCGCGCCGGTGGCGGTTACGATGCCTTCGCCGATCCATTTTGACAGGCCGGTGGTGTACATCATGGCGCCAAGGGACAGGCCGCCGCCGAACAGGACGAGCGTGCCCCAGTCGATGCCTTTGTTGGCGTCCTTCCAGGTGAGGGTGAATTCGCGTTTGTGCCAGTTGACCGGCAGAATGAAGAGCAGCAGGCCGGCGATCATGGCGACGACCGCCTCGGGGAAGTACTTGCCGTAGAGCTTGAGGATGGCGGCGTCGGAGCCGTAGATCATGGCCAGCGGCCCGGGCAGCACCCACAGCACGACGGCGATGGCGAAGGCGATGACGGCGTTCTTTTCGCCCTGCTTCCAGGGGCCGAGTTCCTCCCGCTTGGCGCGGATGAGTTCCTCGGCGCCCTTGATGTTGCGGACGTCGGCGGGGAACATCTTGAGGAGGACGATGTAGACGAGGACGAAGTAGAGGACCATCGCCACCGAGCCCCAGATCATCCACTGGAAGAAGCTGACCTTGACTTTGGCGAGCTGCTCCAGGAAGCCCATCATGATGATGTTGGGCGGGGTGCCGACCGGGGTGAGCACGCCGCCGACCGAGGAGGCGTAGGCCGCCATGAGCATGAGGCCGGTGGCGTATTTGTAGGTGTTGAGGTCGATCTCCTTGCCGGCCGCCTTGTGCATGTCGCGGATGGCGAGCAGCAGGCCGAAGGCGATCGGGTACATCATGGCGGTGGTGGCGGTGTTGCTGACCCAGCCCGAGCAGAAGGCGGTGACTAGCCCCAAGGCCAGGAGGATGCGGGCCGGGTCGGAGCCGACCCACTTCATGGCGAGGATACTGTAGGCGAACCGTTTGTCGAGACCGTGGCTCATCATGGCCTGGGCCAGCATGAAGCTGCCCATGAAGAGGAAGATCAGCGGGTCGGCGAAGGGGGCGAAGGCCGCTTTCGCCGGGACGATGCCGGTGAGGACGGCTAGTACCGGGCCGATCATCGAGGTGACGGGGATGGGCACCGGCTCGCATATCCACCAGGCGGCGACGAAGGTCATGATCGCCAACAGGATGTGGGCGGCGGGTTTGAGGCCGGCGATGGGCATGAAGAAGACCATTAAACCCAAGACCGGCCCGAGGAAGAAGCCGATGGTTTTGCGGCGCCGTTCGAATCTTTCCTCCGCCTCGGTCAGTTTGGTGGTGGACTCGATTTTTTCCTGGGATGTCGTCAACGGGTCCATCAGGTTGCCTCCTTAACATATCCGTTTTTAAAAGAGCTCTGGAACTGGATTCGCGGTATGCACAAGGCGCGTCAGGTGAACCCGTTGTTCAGCCCGGACCGGGCACTGGACCACATGACGGCTATCGTGCGCTTTGCCGCCCGACGGCGGCTGAACGTAGCATCGGCGGTCGGCGCGATTTTTCCCGTCATGATTGTGTGCAGTGCGTTGGATGACTTCACAGCAACACCTCCTTTCGCCGATATGCTGGTCTGAGTCTCAGATAAAACATGGCATGCCACGTGGGCGGCATGCCATGCGGGAGGCATATGAAGTCCTCACTCGTTGTCCCCGGTGCTTACAACACGCACAATCCGCACCTCTAGCAGTCGCTTACCAGAGGCCCAACACCTTCCACCAGGCACCACCGATACCGACGAAAATTATCAGGTTGACTAACGATATGATAAACCCTAGCCGCCACCATGTTGTCTGGTCCACAAAACCCGCACCGAAATATATGGGCGCCGTACCTGTCGCGTAATGCGTGATGTTCCCGCACAGGTTTGACAGGTAGGCAAGCCCCAGCGCCGCCAAATACGGCGGAGCCCCGGCAGCCACAGCCACCGCCAGGAAGGCGGGATACATCGCCGTTACATGGGCGGTCATGCTCGCGAAACCGTAGTGGGCGTAAAGATAGACGACAAAGAGGATTATCAAGGCGGGAATCCACGCTACGCCGCTCAGACTCGCGCTGACGGTTTTGGCAAACCACGGGATAAAGCCCAGCGAGTTCAGGAAATCTGCCATCCCGACCAGACCGCCCATCCACAGCAGCGTATCCCAGGGGCCCTTATCTTCCAGAACATCCTTATAGTCCAAAACCTCCGTAAGCAGCATTACGCAGACGCCCATGAGCGCCACGACCGTCGCATTGAGTTTGGTTATCGTCGACGTACTCCAGAGGATTAGAGCGCCAAAGAAAATGACTAACACGATTTTTTCGCTGCGGGACATCGGGCCGCGTTTCTCAAGTTCTTTAGCGGCAAGCACCTTGGCCTCCGGGGTTTTCTTCAATTCCGGCGGATAGATCTTATAGAGCAAATATGGTACCAGCGCAAGAGCGATTATCCCGGGAACGGCTCCGGCAAGAGCCCAAAGGCCCCAGCTTATATCTACTTTGACCGTCTTGCGGGCCAGTTCGGCGGCAAGCGGGTTAGCCGCCATAGCGGTCATAAACATTGCAGACGTAACAATATTGGCCTGGAAGGTAGTTTGCATCAAATATGCCCCGACTTTCCGCGCCGTGGTGCCTGGCTCGGAGTCAAACGCGGTGCATAGGCTGCGGACGATCGGGTAGAGCACGCCGCCGGCGCGGGCGGTATTTGACGGTGTAGCGGGGGCAAGGATCAGATCGCTGATCGAAAGAACGTACCCAAGCTTCAATGTGCTGTCGCCGATGGCCTTCATCAGCATATAGGCGATTCGGCTGCCCAGGCCCGTCTTTATGAAACCGCGGGCGAATAAAAAGGCGCAAACGATGAGCCAGATTGTCGAGTTGGCAAAGGCGGAGAGTGCCTGGTTGACTGTCAGCGTTTTCGTTAAGGCCGCCACCGTTATACCGATTAGCGCCATCGGCCCCATGGGCAGTGGCTGCATAATAATACCAACAATGGTAGCCACAAAAATTGCCAAAAGGTGCCAGGCTTGCGGTTTCAATCCCGCAGGCACGGGGATGAACCAGATGATCGCACCGATCGCAAACAGGACGGCAAAAATTCCCAGTTTCCTCATCATCGTCACTCCTCTACTTATTCTTGTGGGTATTATTGGGTACTTTGAACAATTGCGTTTCTCCCCTCCCAACTCGAATTTCTGTTAGAAAATAACGCAAGAAACATACCAACGACCTTTTTCAAAAAAGAGGAGACGGCGATGAACTCCGTCTCCAAAGCCCCGGTGCAACGCATCTACTTCGCCATCATGCATTCAAAAATCTTAGCTTTAGACAGATGGCTGGTCAGGTCGGCCTCGACGTCGCTCCCCACCTGCTTTACGACATCCAACAGACTCACCATACCGACGCCTGTTTCGATTCCCATGTCGGCAAGCATATTGACTACGTCCTCCGTAGCCGTGTTGCCGGCTGCTCCCGGCGCAAACGGGCAGCCTCCCAAGCCGCCGACTGCCGTCTCGTACGTTGTGATTCCCGCCATCATTCCGGCCAGAGTATTAACTAAGCCAACACCCCTGGTATCATGCAAATGCAGGGAAAAATTCAACTTCGGAAAGCGAGTGGCGATGCTCTTGGCAACGTTAAAAACTCGGTCCGGCGTAGCCACGCCGATTGTATCGCACAATACGACTTTATCGATTCCGAGCTTAGCAACTTTCGTTACCATAGCGGCAACTGCTTCCAATTCAACCCAGCCCTTAAAAGGACAGGCAAAAACCGTGGCCAAGTCCACGCGCATTTTCAGATCAGGCAAGCCTTCTTTGATTCTCGCCAGTTCCTGCAACGACTCTTCGTGAGTTCGGTTAACGTTCGTCTTGTTATGAGCTTCCGAGACAGAAATAACGCATGTCGCTTCGCGTATGCCCGCTTCCCACGCCAATTGCGCGCCCTTAAGATTCGGGACGAGTACGCTGGCCTCGATCTTGTCGCCATACTTGTTCAAAACTGCAGCACAGACGCTGGCCGCGTCGGCCATTTGCGGAATAGCCTTGGGCGATACGAACGATGAGATTTCCAGTGCCTTCAACCCGGACGCGATTAGACCGTCGATAATTGCTATCTTCTTATCGGTCGGGATGAAAGTCTTAACATTTTGGAAACCATCGCGCGGGCCCACTTCGACGATCTTAATCTTCTTCGGCAAGTTTTGGAGCATGTCATTTCCTCCTTGGATAATTGATCTGGCTACCTTTAAAGCAAGAAATATGCCAGGCAAATCACAAGGCGTATATTTATCCTCGCGGATTATATCCGGCCTTAATTCTTCATAACCGCGACAATTCCGTCCCATTTTCAGGCCATCGCAACCACAAATGGGACAGAATTGTTGTTTGTTTTTTGCAATTATTGGCAATTAGGTTATTTTCATCCCTATGTGGAAAACTTCCCCATTAATCGCATAAAGCTTGCCGCAGTTTTGCAATCAAATTTCCTCCAAACAATTGGCATTATTCTTGCTTGATTGAATTTTCAGATGGCAAGCGTTGGAAATCTGCTGCAATAAGGAGGGGTAATGCTGTTTGTCGCATTGTCTGCAAGGCGAAAACATAAAGAAGGAGGGATAAACAATGTCTAATGGCAAAAGTTGTGGCTGGATAATCTTCGCAATCTTTCTTTGCACGGTAATCAACTATATCGACAGGGTGAACATCTCAATCGCTGCTCCCGACATGATCAAAGAGTATGGCTGGAGCACGACAAGTTTGGGCATCGTCTTCTCAAGCTTCTTCTGGGGGTATTTCCTGCTACAGATGCCGATGGGATGGCTCGCGGACAAGTATGGAGGCCGAAAAATTCTGTTTGGGTCGTCCGTCTCCTGGGCCGTGTTTACCCTGTTCTCGGCCTTCCCCAGCAATATCACCGTTTTAAGCGCCGTCCGGGCGGCACTTGGCGCTGGCGAAGCCGCAAACTTCCCAGCCCAAGCCTCTTTCATCGGGAAATATTTGCCGAAGCACCTGTTCAGCCGGATTCAGGGTTTCAACCTATCGGCCATGCCTGTCGGCGGGTTGGTCGCCACCCCGATTGCCGTATACGCAATGACCACCTGGGGATGGCGAAGCGTTTTCTATATATTTGCCGGCTTAAGTTTATTATGGGGCGTCTGGTGGATGTGGCTTACGAAAAGGGCCGGGATGACCGACGAAGCACCGCCGGTGGCCGAAGCTGGTACCCTCCAACCCGCTTCATCGCAAGACGCCGCCTCCGAGGGAATATTCGAGCACCCCATGAAGCAGTTGGAGGTTTGGGGCTCTTCCCTCGTCTGGTACAGCGGTGCATACATCTTTTATTTCTTCCTCATGTGGCTGCCGACATACTTCGTAAAGGCGCGCGGCCTGTCAAACGCCGAAATGGCCCAGGTCGTCACCATCACCTGGGCGGTCCTCTTCGTAATGATGAACGTCGCCGGTTATCTTGTCGATATCGTCAGGAAGAAGAGCAAGCACAATATCTTCTGGCGCAGAATGATCCTCGCCGGGGCGCTCGTTTGGGCATCCATTTTCATATTCTTGCTCCAATATGCCCAGACCAGCAAAGAGGCCGTGATACTGATCTGTATCGCCTTTGTCGGACTGTCGTTCCAATGGCCGGTCGCTTTTGCCCTGCCGATCGACTACGCTCCCAAGAAATCCGGCGTCATCACCGCGTTCATGAACGTCTGGGGCCAAGTAGCCGGCATCTTAGCCCCGCTGATCACCGGCTACGTCATCACCGGCGGGCAGTGGGACAAAGCTTTCCTTGTAACCGCGGTTTTCGCCCTTTTGGGAGCCATACTAGTCGCCTTTACCAGCCGTTATTCGACCGGCGTCAAACCGGCGCAACCCAAACCCCAAAATACCGTTTCAAGTACAAACTAATTACGTCGGGAGGAGATTACTCATGGAGAATTTCAGCATTATTCCCGTCAAAGTCGGAGAATTCCTGGCCATGCCGAAAGGTTCCCTGATGTATCAGGAATACTGGGGGGTAGAAATGATCGCCCCCGTCATAATGTACCTCATCAAAGGCCGCGATAAGCTGATCCTTGTCGATACCGGCGGCGGCGATGAAGAATGGTCCAAAAAGTACCACCGGCCGTTCCGCCGGCCGGCCGACGAAGC
>MTLD01000048.1_pt1 | contig 21546 bp, 17 predicted proteins | sample 1982471 | NCBI WGS metagenome assembly MTLD01 (sample SAMN05712604, study PRJNA340218) | biofilm metagenome | isolation source: sample SPM anode biofilm adapted to -50 mV | place: USA | collected 2012-02-03 | reverse complement strand
CTCCGGTACTGGATCGCCTCGGCAATGTGCTGCTCGTGGATCTGCTCGCTGCCTTCCAGGTCGGCGATGGTGCGGGCCACCTTGAGGATGCGGTTGTAGGTGCGGGCCGAGAAACCGAGGCGGTCGGTTACCATCTCCAGCATCCGGTTGCCGTTGGCGTCCAGTTCGCAGAATTTCTTGATGAAGCGCGGCGTCATCTGGGCATTGCAATGGATTTTGGTGCCGCTGTAGCGCTGCTGTTGAATATGGCGGGAGCGCTCGACCCGCCGGGAGATGTCGGCCGAACTTTCCGCCTCGCTGCGATCAGCAAGATCGCGATACTTGACCGCCGGCACCTCGATGTGGATGTCGATGCGGTCCAGCAGCGGGCCGGAAATGCGGGAACGGTAGCGGTGGATGGCGATGGGGGAGCAGGTGCAGGGGTGGATCGGGTCAGCTAGGTAGCCGCAGGGACAGGGGTTCATGGCCGCCACCAGCATGACCCGCGCCGGATAGGTCAGGGAGACCAGCGAACGCGAGATGGTCACCCGGCCGTCTTCGATGGGTTGGCGCAGGACCTCCAGGACGTTCTTCTTGAACTCCTACTGGGAATTTCCAATATTGGACGGTTTTCTCCAATAATCCCTAACAGAGTTCAATAAAGAAGACATATCAAAGGAGTTTGCTAATGAAAAACATGATCGTTCCCTTAAACACATTCCCTCTTGTCGTTACCCTCCCCAATGGGACATTTTACCCACTGCCGGATAAAATATCCGAAATTCCATCATTAATCAACTGGCTTGAACGTTCAGCACTGGTGACTGCACTTGGTAAATATACTATTGCATTTCTTGCTGATGATGAATTCGATTTGCCACTGATATCTGTAACATTTTACGGAGATAGTACGTGGGGAATTAGCCTTATTGAGCAAGCGGAGGATTCTCCTTTTAAAAATGCTATCTTGACTACCGATGACTTTCTCATGTTCATTAACCACCTAGCTTCAAAAGCTCCATCGTCAGCGAGGGCCGTCTTCCTTGGAGCCACGACAGACGATCGACCCCCATTCGGATATAATGGCGAACAAGGACTGGCATTATATTTTATAGGGTCAGATGATGAGGTACTGGCAACTCTCGATTTTTACTGGAAAGCACGGAAAAGGACGGGAGTTAGTATACCGTGGCAATTGCCATATTTTGAGGGGAATATTCAACAAGCTATGGATGAGAGCATCATTGTCCCTACCATAAACGAAGCAATCGCAATAGTGGAAGGTATCAGAAGTCAGCTAAACGTGCCCTTGAAACTGGCTTTTGATATGGCTTGGAAGGTTTAATGTAGATCAAGTCAAGATTGGAAACAATGATTGCGAAATGCTTTATTGGATTATAAAAAAACTTCATTTCACCAACAACAAACCACTTAAACATATCGCCGGATGCTGATAACTCATTGAGTTGGCATACAAGATTTTCATGCAATTTTGGTAGCTCAGTATTGTGACAAGCTATCCGCACTAAAGCAGGTAATAATTCAACGGACTCATCAATGTCATTTTCACGCATCGCCTGTTTATCAGCAGTTATAATGAAGCCTCTGGCAGTCTTTTGTGCCGTGCCGTTTCCATGGAATATCCGAGCTCCTAATGCCCAGTTCGGATGTTGTACATCACGGAATCCATCATGGTATGTCATTGCATTTTGTTTAAGTATTTTTATCGAGTGGGCGCCTAGAGTTTTTCTTACTAATTTTTTAAATTCATCGTCTGAAAGTTTATTACTACGTCTAGCATCATAACAGTCCTTCATCAGTTTTGACCATGCTTCGGCGAAAGGGCGGACAAGCCGCGAGGTATGGCGAGATGAAAACACCCGGAAAGCGGGGCTATTTCGCATCTGCCTGACATCCTCCTCAGTTATTGATGGCTTGTTCTGGGTGGATACGCGACTGCGCTTGAATGCACTATTTGGCCGCAGCACAAGCTCTTCTGGTATATCCATGTACTGTTTTTCAAAAGTATGTCTAGGGGGAGTTTCAGTGTCTTTTGTCTCAATTTGTGGCATCCCATTACAACCGTATAGATGCTCCTTACCCGGCCAAACTGCAAAATGCGGAGATCTGGCCTGCAGCTCTTGCATGTAAATTGCTTTGGCAATCAAAGGCACTTTACAGAATGGGCATACGAAATTACGGAGCCTGATGCCGTCTCTGATAAACAAGTCTCGGAATTCAGAAGCAGTTGCGACGTATCCTTGAGCGTCTCCAATCTCTGACATACACTCCCCTAATGACCTGTTGCTAGATTCTCGTTTGACGTGAATGAAGCTAATGGCGCCACCTTAGTTTCTACGGTGGCGCCATTGTGTTAAAAGTTCGTCCAGAAGTTCCGGTTTTAGTGCCATCGTCTCTGCTCCTTTGGGTGGTAAAGCCCATTCTCTCATGAAGCAGATGTTTGTTGACAATTGACAGTATCGCCATTTCAGTAAGTTATGATCAATCCAAAGTTATCACGAATAAATAATGTTGGCAACTGATGGTGCTGGAAGATGAACTGTTCTAGAAAATAAAGTTGTAAACCGACCTGAACATATTCACCGCTCACTAACCTGCATGCAATCTCCGAAGCATTAGCCCACCCCAGTTAATTAAAAATAAGATTCTAGACTTTGACTCTTAGTCATTAATATTTGTATATTCAAGACTTAGAGTCAATACCAATATCATTGGGAGACTAAGTGCGCTATGGCAACTATCAAATCCAAGATCATTATCAACATCGTCATTGTCCTGCTCACCATCATCACCATCGTCGGACTGGAATACTACAATCTGCAAACCATCAGAACCCTGGATGAAGAGAATGGCAAGCGAGCGGAAGACGCTCTTTTGGCGGCCAAAGTATCACAAGTCGGCGACTCTCTTTCAAGCGTCATTGCCAGCGCGGTCATTAACCGAGATCTGGAGGCCTCCGCGCAGGAATGGCAAGAAGCCAAAGAACGCTGCCTCAAGTTGCTCGATGATGTGACTAAGTCCGCGCAGACTCAGGAAGAAAAGGAGTGGACCTCTGCGGCCGGCAGAGCAGCGGGCGAAATCATTACGCTCTACGAACAGAAAGAATTGCCACTGTTGAAAAACGATAACGGGGTTACCCAGGATATTCGCGATCTGGACAGCCAGATGGACAAACACGTAGATCTCATTGCCGCGAACATGAGGAAGTTGGAAGAATTCAACAGGAAGGAAATCGAAGCGGCCAATGCGGAATTTGACAGTTATGTCTCAAAATCTATCACCGAAGCCCTGGCGGTCGGTTTCATCGGAATAGCCTTAATGGCCGGACTAGCCGGGTGGCTTCTCCGGTCCATAATGAGGCCGATCAATGCCATGATCGCGATGCTGCAGGACATGTCCGAAGGACAAGGAGATCTGACCAAACGCCTTGATGACAGCAGCAAGGATGAAATTGCTGTTGCCAGCCGATACTTCAACCTCTTCATCGAAAAACTGCGTGGCATCATCGCAGGGCTTGCCCAGGCAACAATCGAGATAGCTTCCGCCTCCACCCAGCTGCATGAAACAGCCGAACAGATGGCTACCGGAGCCGAGGAGGTGGCGGCACAGGCTGGCACAGTAGCGACGGCCGGCGAAGAGATGTCTGCCACATCCGGCACCATCGCCCAAAATTGTCTATATGCAGCTGAAGGTTCACAGCATGCAAGCGCTGCCGCTGTCTCCGGGGCAAAAGTGGTGGATGAAACGATTGCCGTCATGAACAGCATAGCCGAACGGGTAAAGAACTCCGCTAGGGCGGTTGAAAGCCTGGGCTCCAGGTCCGATCAGATTGGCGAGATTATCGGCACCATTGAAGACATTGCTGATCAGACTAACCTGTTGGCGTTAAACGCAGCTATCGAAGCTGCCCGCGCCGGTGAGCAGGGCCGTGGCTTTGCTGTTGTGGCCGATGAAGTCCGCGCCCTGGCTGAGCGGACTACCAAGGCGACAAAAGAGATCGGAGAAATGATCAAGGCAATCCAGACCGAAACCGGGGAGGCGGTAACCGTCATGGAGGAAGGAGTTAGCGAAGTATCCCGGGGAAGTGAGAAGGCGACCGAATCTGGAAAAGCCTTGGGGCAGATCCTGGAGCAAATCAATGCCGTCACTTCCCAGATTGCCCAAGTTGCCACAGCAGCCGAAGAGCAAACTGCCACCACCAGCGAGATCAGTAGAAACATGCAACAGATCACCGAAGTAGTGGCACAGACCGCCAGTGGCTCCCAAGAGTCGGCAGCTGCCGCCAACCAACTATCAGCGTTGGCGGAGGAATTAAAAAAAGTTGTTGGGCAGTTTAAAGTTGATTGAAATCGGGGATTTTATAAATTGGATCTTTATTTGCTATGTTTATGGCGACGATTGATAAAGGAGTTCCCCTTACTATTATGAGCAAGCAAGCAAAGACAAAAGTAGTCAATAGAGAAACGTCCAATTTGGATTCTCCGCTACGCCTGTTCACCATGCTGCTGATCATCCTTTTTATTGCCGAAGCAATAATTATGTTCACGCTGCCGTTATTCTTCCCCCGCCCCGTCGATCCGGTGGAAAACTTCGCCGATTCTGTTTTGCTCATCATTCTCAGTGCCCCATTTATCTGGATATTGATTGTCCGGCCATTACGAAATGCCTTGGAGACGGAAACTACTTGGGCAACTGCATTGCTTGAGCATGTTGTGGACGGCGTGATCATTTTTGATGACCAGGGAATAGTCAAGTCATGCAATCACGCAGCGGAAGTGATGTTCGGCTATCCGGCCAGGGAAGTGATAGGAAATCATTTGGACTTCTTGTTCTTTGAAACTGAAGGATCTGGTGACCATTTTGAACAGCGGTTAGGGCTGTCAGATTCTCCATATGAGAGTTGCCGTATCAGCCATGATGACCTCGGCCGCCATAAAGATGGTAGTTCGATCCCCATGGATATTTCCGTGAGCAAGGTAAAATTGTCCGGGGAAAGCGCATATATCGGGATAGTTAGGGATATCAGCGCTCGCAAGCAGGCCGAAGAAGTGCTGCACAAAAGCGAACTGCGCTATCACTCGCTGTTTGAGAACATGCTTGAGGGGTGTGCGTACTGCAGGATGATTTTCGAGGAGAACCGGCCGCAGGACTTCGAGTATCTCAATGTCAACAGCGCATTCGAGAGGTTGACGGGGTTGAAGGATGTAGCCGAAAAAAGGGTTACCGAGGTTATTCCGGGTATTCGCGAGTCCCATCCCGAGTTGTTCGAGATTTACGCGCGGGTGACATTGTCCGGCAAGCCGGATAAGTTTGAGATCTATCTGGAACCTTTGGGAGCCTGGCTTTCCGTCAGCGTCTACAGTACCGACGGAGATTGTTTTGTCGCCGTTTTTGACAACATTACGGACCGCAAGCGGGCTGAAAAGGAGTTGAATGACAGGATGCGCCTGGCAACCCTGAGCTCCGAAGTCGGGGTGGCACTGACCACAGGCGACAATCTGCCGGATATTTTGCAACGTTGCGCCGACGCGATGGTCAAGCATCTTGATGCGGCTTTCGCCCGTATCTGGACGCTCAATGAAACCGAAAACACCCTGGAACTCCAGGCCAGCTCGGGTATGTACACCCACATCAACGGTCCCAATGGCTGTATTCCGGTGGGCCAATTCAAGATTGGTCTGATTGCGCAAGACAAGAGGCCGCATTTGACGAATGCAGTTGTCGATGATCCGCAGATCAGGGATCAGGAATGGGCAATACGTGAAGGAATGGTGGCTTTCGCAGGGCACCCCCTTATAGTGGCGGACAAACTGGTTGGCGTCATGGGGATGTTTTCCCGCAAACCACTTGAAGAGATAACATTACACGCCCTGTCGGCGATTTCTGGTCAAATTGCATTGGGAATTGCACGTATGTGGGACTCTGAAGCATTGCTGAAAGGGCAGGCCCAGATCATCCATCAGGAAAAGCTTGCCTCCATCGGCCAGCTCTCCGCCGGGGTTGCCCATGAAATCAACAATCCCATCGGGTTCATCAGCAGCAACCTGGGATCTCTCAGTAAATATGTGGATAAGTACGACCAGTTTATCTCGCTCATGGATGGCGCCGTACAGCAAGGATGTACGGATGAGGCCAGGGAAGCGATAGCCACAGGTAGGCGGCGCTTGAAGATCGAATACATTTCCAAGGATATCCGGCAACTGCTCGAAGACAGCATCGAAGGGACCGAGCGGGTCAAGAAGATCGTCCGGGACCTGAAGACCTTTTCCCATAGCGGCGGGGCCGAGATGGTCGCGGCCAATATCAATGACTGCCTTGAGAGCACCATCAATATTGTTTGGAACGAGATCAAGTACGTTGCCACACTGAAGCGGGAGTTCGGTGATATCCCCCCGGTTTGTTGTAATCCCCAACAGCTTAACCAGGTTTTCCTGAACCTGCTGGTAAACGCTTCCCACGCCATCGAAAAACAGGGAGAGATCACCGTTAAGACCTGGGCAGCGGATAATTCGATCCATGTCTCCATCTCCGACACCGGCTGTGGTATCCCGCCCGCCGACCTGAAGCGCATCTTCGACGCCTTCTACACCACCAAGGAGGTAGGTAAGGGCACAGGACTTGGTCTTTCCATCTCGGCCGAGATTATTAAGAAACATAACGGCGAAATTACCGTGCAAAGCGAAATGGGGAAAGGGACCACCTTTACAGTGCGGATTCCCTTGCTGAAAGAGGCAGCTTCAAGCCTATCTACTGCTTAGTGCAATCCATAACGGCTCTCCCCATAAAGAGGTTTTAGTGAACAGGACTGCTCAGCCACACCAAAAGATTCCCAGACCGCTAACCCAGTTTGCCGCTGTGCTGCTGGTAATTTTCGTGATCGAAACCCTTGTGATGGTTTTGCTGCCTAAGGTACTGCCTGCTTACAATATAGGGTTACAGGATCTCGTCGACTCATTCCTATTGGCAATCCTCAGTGCGCCCTTCATCTGGTGGTTGGTTGCCCGTCCATTGCGGAACCTGGCCATGGCTGAATTCAGCCGGACTAAAGCGGTGCTAGGCTATATTGTGGACTCCGTGATCAATTTCGACGAGAGAGGAATCATCGAATCGCTGAATCCGGCGGCAGAAAAGATGTTCGGATATGAGCAGCAAGAGATAATAGGGCAGAATATCACTCGTATCATACCCGATATACCGGCCGGCCAGATTGATCCATCAATTAACGGCAAAGGGATTGAGCCGGAAATAAACACCGGAACGGGCATTGAAACCGTGGGATGCCATAAGGCTGGGAAATGTTTCCCGATAGAGATATCCATCAGCAGATTGTATCTGGGAGGGCAGCGGGCTGTCAGCGCGATCATACACGACATCACGGAACGCAAGCAAATGGAGACTGTGCTCCAGGAGCGGAAGGAGTTTGCCGAAAGCCTGGCGCAGAATAGCGCGGTTCCCACCTTTGTCATTGGTCCGGATCACCGGGTACTGATTTGGAACAGGGCCTGCGAAGAGTTAACCGGTATCAGGGCCGCAGCCATACTCGGCAGTGATGAGCAATGGAAGGCGTTCTACGACCAGAAACGCCCTGTCTTGGCGGATATTGTCATAGATGGGGAGAATGGGCAAGTCGCTCAACATTACAATACCTTCAGCAAATCAAATTTCATTCCTGAAGGGTTGCAGGCTGAAGACTGGTACAAGAACTTCAATGGCATGGACCGCTACATCTTTTTCAATGCTGCTCCCATACGCAATGGCAAGGGAGAGTTGCTCGCCGTAATCGAGACCCTGGAGGACATAACCGAGCGCAAAAGGTATGAGGAGCAGCTGGAATATCAAGCCAACCACGACGGCCTGACAAATCTCCCCAATCGTAACCTGCTAGCCGACCGTATCCGGCAGGCCCTGCTCATGTCTCGGCGCAGCCATTACGAAGTCGCGGTATTCTTTGTCGATCTGGATAATTTTAAATTCATAAATGATAGCCTTGGGCATGACGTCGGCGATATGCTCCTGAAGCTGGCCGCCGAACGTCTGGCCGATTGTGTGAGATCCGGTGATACCGTGGCACGTCAGGGCGGAGACGAATTCGTGATCATAATTACCGGTCCTGTTCTGTCGGATACCGCCGCTCTTATCGCCGAGAAGATACTGGAGACGATATCCAGGCCATTCCATATCCACGAGCACGAGTTCATTATCACATGCAGTATCGGCATCAGTATATCTCCCAAAGACGGGGAGGATGTTCAAACGCTCATCAAAAATGCCGACGTGGCCATGTATCGCTCCAAGGAGCAGGGGCGCAACACCTTTCAGTTCTTTACCGGCGAGATGAATGCCAGGTCAATGGCGCGGATGACCATGGAAAAGCATCTGCGGAGGGCATTGGATCATGATGAATTCCTGGTTTATTACCAGCCAAAGGTGAGTTTGCGTTCCGGCCGCATTACCGGCATGGAGGCCTTGGTCCGCTGGCAAAGTCCGGAAATGGGGATGATTTCTCCGGTCAACTTTATACCTCTGGCCGAGGATACCGGCCTGATCGAGTCTATTGGCGAATGGGTGCTGAGGACCGCTTGCGCCCAAAACAAGGCTTGGCAGGCTGCCGGCCTTCCACAATTGACCGTGGCGGTCAATCTCTCGGTCCGTCAATTCAGGCAGCAGAACATTGCCCGCCTCATAAGCCAGGTGCTGCTGGAGACGGGCCTTGATCCTCGATATCTGGAAATCGAGATAACCGAAAGCATGGTCATGCAGGATGTGGACAGGGTAACTGCCATACTGAACGAACTGAAAGACATGGGAACATATCTGGCAATGGATGATTTTGGGACCGGCTATTCCAGCCTGAGCTACTTAAAACGCTTTCCCTTTGATAAATTAAAAATCGACCAGTCATTCGTAAGGGATATAATCAGCGATCCCGATAGTGCGGAAATTGCAAAGGCTGTTATTGCCATGGCGCACAGTCTGAATTTGAAGGTTATAGCGGAAGGAGTTGAAACGGAAGGGCAATTGAACTATCTGCGTTCTCATGACTGCGATGAGATGCAGGGATATTTCTTCAGCCGCCCGGTGCCGGCCGCGGAGTTCGAGCAACTTTTGCAAGAGGGGCGTTGCCTGCAATCCACGGTCGTAAATGGCCTTTGCGCTAAAAAAACTATCCTTGTGGTTGACGACGAAAAGGAAGTAACAAATTCTTTGCAAAGAATGCTTCTGCTTGAAGGTTACAGTGTCCTTACCGCGAGCAGCGCTGAAGAAGGATTTGAACTGCTGGCTAACAATCCGATTCTACTTATAATCTCCGACCAAAGAATGCCCGGCATGACCGGGATCGAATTTTTGAGCCGGGTAAAGAAACTCTACCCCAGTGCAGTGCGCATTATCCTCTCTGGCCATGCAGATCTGAATTCTGTTACCGATGCCGTCAACCACGGTGCTATTTACAAATTTCTGCTCAAGCCATGGGACGATGGTGTTATTCGGGATGCGGTCAACGAAGCATTCAAGTACCATGAATTGCTAAACAAGATGTAGAGCGGCATTGGAACAGCTATTGCTGCGAACATGGGTAGGTCGATGCTCCCTTTTCTCGGTAAAGGTCAATATTATTATGAGGTGCGTTCATTATGCAGGTCGAGTGGCATGACTATCTATCGGTAGGGATGGACGAAATTGATTCCCAGCACAAGCTCCTTTTCGAGAAGTACAATGCCTTTTTTGAATCATATTATGCCGGGCGCGGGAACGAAGAGGTCATCCGGCTATTTTCTTTTCTGGAAAACTATGTGGCAACCCACTTCTCCGACGAAGAGAAGTTGCAGCAACGGATAGGTTTCCCTGACTACCAGAAGCATCGGTTGCAACATCAGGAACTTACCTGCAAGGTTTCGGAATTCAAGGATCGGTTGGAAAACGAGGGGCCTAACCCGGACCTTATAGCCTCAGCAGGCCTATTGATGACCGGTTGGCTTATCGAGCACATTTCAGTCATGGATCGCGCTATTGGAGAGTTCATGAAGAAGATTCGATAACAGTGGATATCCGGTGCAGCATTTGAAAATCAGTTATTCATATAGTGGATTACCCGGATTAAGGCTTCATATCGGCAGCCTCAATATCCGTTTCGGAAACAACTAAAACAGCGTAACCTTCCGTAGTATTAACGTAAAACCCATTTCCCATACTGCTTGAAGCTTTGGTAAATGGCATCCGGCGCAAGATCAATTTCGCCGGACCACGTCACTGTGCCATATTCCACAAAGGCTTGTGCAAACTTTTCTGGTTCAACCAGGACCGCGAACACCCCTGAACCCAGCGAAGCAACCAATTCCGCCATATCCACTTCACCTTCCAATCCGTCGATGAAGCAAACAGTCGTGGAGAGGCCGAACGTCGGCAATGCGATGTTCACGGAAGTGGGCAGGCGCAGTGTCTAGTTGAAGCATCTCTAACCTGATGTCAGCTTTTCCCCTTCAATCTGCCCAGTTAGCCTGTCCTTTTACATTTCTCGATCCACCATACCAGTGCATACAAAGAAATAATTGATAACAAGTGTTTTTGTGTACACATTTATATTTTTAATTGTATTTATTAGGTATATATTGTATAATTTTTTTAGGAGGAATTAATGCGGCCAAAGAAGGATCCATCAGAGTGCCGGAATATCCCCTTTCATCTGCGACTTACAAAAGATGAACGTCGCCAATTTAACGCGCAAGCAAGAATTCATAGGATGGAACTGGGAGCATATTTCAGATTTCTTGCAGTGGAAGACGGCGAACGACTCGCTAAGGACGGAAAAATACGTTGTGTTTCTGACGGTGAGTGGGAAGTTTTATTGATGGGCAAGTGGCGTAAAATTGAACTCAAACAACAAAATGGAAACCTTTAGCCATATAAAGGCGCCTAGATTTGGAGTCGTTAAAGTTTAAACTCCAAGCTCAAAGGTAGACAGCTTTAACTGCAGTGCCGTCTAATGAAAACAGAAATTTATTCTGTTACGGTTTGACTGAGAATATATTATTCGGCTTGAGGGAAACTAGTATGGCAAATCTTCGGTATAGAAATGCTCGCAATGCAGCTGATCTGCTAGGTCAGGTTTTTACACCATATCCCATTGCGTCTCTTCTGGCGGATTCAATTCCCGCCAATTGCCAACCAGTCCGTTGTATTCTGGACCTCGGTGCAGGAAAGGGAGTTCTTGCTGCAGCCATACTTGAACGGCATAAACGTGCAAAAGCAGTACTTATTGAGATCGATGGTGAATATGCCTTGGCTTTGGACAAGTTGATGCCCGAGCGGGCAATTGTGATTCATGCTGACGTTCTTGGTCGCAGCTGGGAAAACATAGAGAGTCCAGACGTGATCGTCAGCAATCCTCCTTACGGAACGATAGCCGCATCGATGGATGTGACGGATATGTTGAAACTTTCTGGTTTAAAAATTGAGATACACGGAAGCTGGGTGCGCAGTGATGTAGCTTTTTTTGCCCGCGCTTGGGATAATGCAAAACGAGGCTGCAACTTAGGATTGATAGTAGCCTCGCCGATGATTCGAGACAATGCATACCAAAATTTACGCAAACAAATAGTCCGTGAGATTAGTGACCTGTGTGTAACCCAGCTTCATGAGGCCACGTTCCAAAATGCCGAAGTCAGGGCCTTCTTGATCACTGGTAAACGTGCGGTTAGTCGCCGCCGAAATGTCCTTCTGCGTAAGGCTCTGGCAGATGGAAGTATCATTGATGAGATGGCTATTGACTACCATACAGCTGTAAAAAGTCTCGACATTGACTATCACAGAGCACTCGAACGGCTTGGCATATCAGCTAGCCACAACTTTGATACGCTCGGATCTATTGGAGCAGTGATCTCGCGCGGTAGCCGTTCACTACGAGATTACGAACGACTAGGAATGGTGGCTTTCCATACAACCAATTTTTCAGATTTTGAAGATGAGGTTAACCTTTTTGGAGCATCTGATAGGTTTAAGGTCGCTCGACCAGGCGACATACTTATTCCCCGCGTTGGGACTCGCTGTTTAGCACGACAAACACGAGTCCGTTATGGTTCAGGTCTTTTCACAGACTGTGTCTATCGCCTCACTATTAAGCATAGCGCTCGTACACGTGTATGGAAGACGCTTACCAGTCCTTTTGGCACCGAGTGGCGTATTGCCAATGCAGGCGGTAGCTGTGCCAAACATCTAACAGTACAAACTCTCCTAGGAATGCCAGTATTTTAGTAACTACCTACTTATGATAGACACACAGATACGTGATGCCAAGCCGCTACGGATGATGATCTATTACTGACGCGCTCCGGGTGGTCGTAGAAAAGCGATGTCGCGCAATCATCACCTTTCGTTTCAAGTAAAAAAAGCGCTGCTCCGACTGCATGTGGTTTCGTGCCAAGTGGAGATACATAAAAACATCTTCGTTCATCTCCAAGCTGCCGATAAAGATCCCATAGGGTAAAGTAGCTTTCTCGAATCGAGTTTGCTTGGCAATAGCAAATAGCAGACTCACTTATGTTTTGATCCTCTAGTATGTGCAGATGTGGATTTATAGTATTTGACTCCCAACCGGACTGGAAGGCAGGCACTCCAATAACAAAGTGGAAACTATATAGTTCAGTATTGATATCATCACGCTGTTCGAATGCATTACGTATTCGTCCTGGTTCAAAGCCGAGGAAGAAAACGTGAGCCGCCTTCATATTCGTTTGATATTCGTGAGCGAACCCGAGCACTGTTTGGAAACGACAATTTTTGGTGAGCTTAAATTCTCGGCGTTGCGGATCATCTGTGCAATTGGCAGTATCTTGTGTGTATTCCCCAGGTTCAGCATATAAGAACTCTACGGATTTATGACCTCCCTGTCTTGCGGCCATCAAGATGTGGAGTATTTCACCTAGACCAAGTGTGGTCACATCCAGTAATGTTCGCTCATAGCAATTTATATGTGCAACTAAACGATCACGATTTATTTCGCGTCCGTCGAGATAGATTTCTTGATTGCCCGCATCATACTTTAATGTAGAAACTTTTTTTGATATGTCTGTCAATGCCTTGATTGTTGCCGATCCTCTGTCATCAACAGACCCACCGACAAATGCCAAACCAACTCCCGACAAGCTCTCTGGAGTCGACGATGAAAGCCTGGAGGTAAAAACATAGCTTGGTGAATTCATTTCCATACCTCTTCAAAAAGGTTTGGATGCTCGCAAATGGCGTTGTCCTGGCGCCCAAGCTCCCGCACTAATACATCCCTTGCGCTTTGATCGCCTTCTAGCATGATCAGCAAATGGGCAGCTGAAATCTGCATACTTCTTTTCTTTCTAAATGAAATTTGAAAGTAGGGCGAAAAAATCGGGTTAAGTATGTAGTCGGAACTGATCGCTCCAGGTGATTTCATCTTTGTTTCCCTAGATAAGAACAAGACCGACCACTTTTCAGCGTCTGAAAGATAGTTTCTAAGTTCATCACTAAGCTCTCCCCCAGAAAGCGTAAAATGGTTGATCTCAGGCTCGCTCTGTCTATCGCTCCTGTGTCGCTCTCTGAATATTGAGCCCAAGCATTGAGCAAGGTCATATAACTGTGGTCCGTGAGTTCCATGCCCATTTACCGTACTCAAAATTAATTCACTCGCTTCTTTAACTGCAAGTGCCTGAATTTTGGCTGGGACAACTGGCAGTTCTCCATCAACATATTCTTTATTCGTGTTTTCAAATGCCTTAAAGATTCGGTGAATCAATTCCAACAAGTAGCGGATATTACCTCTCGCCATAAGCGTAAGTGAGGTAAAGCCAGAGAACAAGATTGATGGGCGACTAGCATCAAGGTAAATTGAATTTACACAGCCAAACAAATTGTTGCTTATAAGTGACGATGACGTAGCGAAACGGCTTTCTCTTCCGTCTTTCAGAGCGCCGAATTCCTTAATCAACGCGTTCGGATCTTCTCTCAATCTATTAAGTAGAGCGGGCATCAGAACTGACGCCTCTGGGAAATTTTCGTCAATGAAACTTTCGGCTAACAATTGGGATTTTCGCTTCTTCAATGCATTCTCAATTTTTGCCAATAACTTTTCCTTTAGTCGGGGATCAGTCATTATTTCTTTAGCTGCAACGCGCTCATTAGTTCGTGGGAGCAATCGTTCTGCCGCGGTGATTACTTGAATGCTATATTCATTGTTTTTATATCGTTGGTCGATATGATCTATGGACCGCAGATGATCCGTGACAATAGGAAGTCTTTCAAAAAGCTCAGCCAACCGGAAAAACAGAAGTTCGGCTGCAAATAAATCGAAGTCTTTTGAGATTTCGTCTTCAAGGTCAATCTCCCTGTAGTCGGCAACAGATTGAATGGATTCAGAGCCGGTAGTTTGTCTCGTATGCCAGCCATTGCGCTTCATCGCGATATTATAGAGCAGAGGTGGTTGCCCATGTTTTAGCAGACCATTTATAAAGCGCTGCTGCTCATCGCGGAGGTTCTCATACTCATCAATAAATACTGCAAATGTTGAATCGGATAGGTAAGGCAGTTGTTTTTGAAGAGTGCCAACAAGTGTTCGCAAGAATAGATCAACAGGCAAGAATGTTGGCTTAGGGCGGCTATCGAGGTTATTGACCCATACCGACATCTTCCTGCGGCTTTTCTGAAGCGACATCTCCACATCAGTCAGTGTGCGGCCCAATGACTCATCAAAATCTTGAACAGCTCTGAGGTCAAGCTCATCTAATTTTCCGTAATCACCTTGACGTTCCGGATTGCAGTTCAAGTTCCGTAGCGAATGAATAATTTCTTTTCCAAGCTCGCAGGCCAATAGATGTTCGAATGCGGCTCGCCAAGTCTCGGGAGTTTGACCACCACCAACAAAAGAGTTAAGAAAATTTGTGTCTGCGCGCCAATAAAGTCCAATATGCAACAAAGCATCTTCTGGTAAGTTTGGTCGTTTGTCGGAAAATTGTGATGCATGACAGAAATATCGAAGGAGTGTAGTCTTGCCGCATCCTCGGCCACCAACTATCACAATTGCTTTCGTTTGCGATTTGATACCCAAGTTATTAAGAAACGGAGGGACAACAAAATCTACCCAATTGTCCTCCCTCGTCTCTTCATTCCTATTTTTAGAAAATACATCCGGTAATCGGTGTGGCATGGTCAGCGCTCCAGTAACGACTGCCAGGTGGCCGTCTCTTTCCAAAGGATTGGAAGTGAATTGTTTGGCGTTGAGTGGCTAAATCCAAAAGTAAGTGCAAGATCTCCATATCCAAGCAGATTTACGCTATTCATAATATTTTGTGATTTACAGAAATCTAGGTACCATAACTTGGCAGCAGCAGCAGATATACCATGCCGTGCCCATACCTTTTCAGAAAAAAATCCATGTGATTCTCCAAGAGTCTCCGCCGTAACAACACATAAATTCGGTAACTCGGTCGCTAGAAAGTCTATCCCTTGCTGATGAGCCACAACAGGAGCATAGAAATACTTGACATTAGTTTGATGCTCATCGAATTTCCATTGATTGAAGAAGGTTACAAACTGATTCCCTGATCCCAGAAAGTCATCTACAAACAAAACAGTGTCAACCCCACTAGCATCAATGTCATGCGTAGCCTGCCACGGCCAACACATCCATTTCTGGTTTAGATGAAGAATACGTTGCAAACGTCTCATGACAAGCGGTCCCGACTTAGTTGGTGGATCACTTTCACAAATAACAGGGACTAAACGAATCTTAGGGTCCCTTCGGTTTTTCAGAATTTCAATTAGATGGAGGTCATGTCGGTCATTGAAAACATTACCGCTAAGATTACTTCTAAACAACGCTCGAAGCCCTGCTTCAAATTGTTTTCTTGTTCTGAATATTATCTGGTCAAGCAAACAAGCGGCAAAAAAACGCTCTTCCAATCCACAGAACTGGTGGAACCATTTATCTAACCGAGGTGCCTGAACATCCCAAAACCCGCGCTCGATAAGCTGCTTGCTATTGGCCAAAATGGATCCAATGACTAATTCTGCATTATCTGGAGACCTCATCGTACCCTCTTGGTTTCTTATGATTACTTGCCTAAGGATTTGTCTATATCAATTTCAGTCGCCTCAAATCTAAGCACCTTGCCATTTACGAGTACATTTATTTTGTCGCCATCTTGCCACGCATAATCACATGAGAGCGTTCCACCATATTTCAGGACAATTCTGTTTACATTTGTCCAATCCGAGGAGGATTTTTCAGGCCCAGATATAGATTTTTGCGCTTTGCTACTATTAGCCCCTCTTCCTCCAGTTGTCGTGGTGTTTGATCTTGGGGTAGAACTACCACTGGAAGGGGTTTTGTTCACATCTGCCGAGGAGCTTGGCTCGTAAGATGGCGTATTAGTTGAGTAATTACTTCCACCAGAACTACCGTAACCTGAATAATGACTACGATGGCTGGAATGGCTGGCGTGGCTGCGATGACCGGCAACTACCATCTTTTCTTCTACTGCTGCAGACGCTTTTTCCAAGAACAGCTCCGGTTTTTTCGAACGCTGAATTGTAAATCCGCCCAAGTCTGTAGTCGGAGTTGTTGAAGCGTTTGCCGGAGAACTTGCCACAAGTATGGCAAAAGTTGACATAATAGCCGACCAAATACGAAGAGCGATTTTTGCCATGAAATCTCCTCCCAGTTTTTCTTTAACTCAAGCCAACCTGATAGTCAGGCGTTAATTTATCCTTAAGATACTCAAAGGTTGATGCGAAGCACCCAGAACAATCACTCATCAATGAGCATTTGGTGCAATTCACTGCATACCTGACCTTCCACTCCGATATCGATTTCCTCGCAAACGGCACAAGATTGGGAGGAAGGATACAGAGAGGATGATTGTAAATCGAAACCTCCACATTTCTCTGGCGCAGCAAGTGCACGGCTTCTTCCAGGTTCAACATGTACTCTGGTGGCGATATCCATAAGTCAGCTATATTTCTAGCAGCAAAACCAACCAACTCCATTCCCATAAATGCCACATGAGACACGAAGGGAAGGTTCATGTAGATAAACCGAGCAATCTGTGGTAGCCGCAGATAGTTTGGTTTGACAATCAGTACCCGCATCTCGACGGGAATTGTCAGGCGGGCAAGGTTTTTGATGCCAGCAATAGTTTCCCAAAAACTTCCTGGAGCGCAGGCAATCTCATCGTGGATATGGTGGGTGTCGGAATATAGTGGAATGCAAACAAGGCATCTTCCTTCAGTTGACGCTGCCAATGCCTCAGCTCTGCCGTAATCTGCCAGGGCACGTCCGTTGGTAAGAATCTGGACTGCTGTTTTTGGTCTATTGGAAATCGTTTGGAGCAATGGAATTAACTTATCCCAAACTACCGTCGGTTCTCCGCCAGTCACCCCTAGAGTATGGATTTCGTCATTTTCCACCAAATCGAGCATGGCCAACGCAACAGCTAGGTAATCCTCATGGTCCTCTCTAGGGGGTTGTGGACAACATATACAATGATTGTTGCAACGGCTGGTCAGAAAAACCGCGTTGGACCAACCTCTTCTAAATAGAAGGCGGCACCCATCGGGACGAACGAGCAGAATGTCGCCGTCCTTAAATGGGTTTGACACCTTAAGTAGATGAATCGCCGTACCTTCCGTTGAAGCAGCACTGTTGGTGAAGACACCGTTTAGCGGCAATTTCTCATCGCCAACTTGGCGCCCGATAAAGCGCAGTTGACCGTCTGCATCGACAACCCTGCAGACAAAAGGACACGAAATCCCATGTGAAATAGTACGATAGAACATTTCCCCTTCTATCCCTGAATCTTCTTTCCCGTCACCCAAGACCAGAAAACATCCATAACCTGCCGATCGTTATCGTGGAGATAATCGAAGATAATCTCGAACATACCCATATGCTTCCTGCATGTATCGGAGAGAGAATCGTCAATTTCACCGTTAGCAGCGTAATTTTTTACCGGATCGATTCCGCAGTATGGTTGAAATGCGCAATGGCAACATTCCGGGAGCGCCTCGATGATAGTCTTGGAAACGATATCCCGAAGCTTACCGCTGCAAATAATATCTCTGTAACTGTTCTGGGACACATTTCCGATTTTAAAGGTGTCATCCCCGGTAACCCGTGCGAACATACGTGCTTCATCGGAGACGTAGACATCACCGTTTGTGTCATAGATCACACCAGAGATGCCGACACCGGCCGGCGACTGGAGGTCGACAAAACCCGTTGAAAAGGGCGTCATGATTTTGGTGAGTAGAATCGTTGCAAAAATTTCCTGAAAGAACGCACCATTCTTATTGATGTCTATAATGTACGTGAGGGCCAACCGGTAAGCGGCCAGGAATTCCTCGACCGAGTACCCGACATCTTCCCACCTGGAATAGGCATATCCGAAGCAATTGAGCCTCCTGATGAAGATCCCGTTGAAGCCGGACTCCACATATTCGTCGATAACTTCAGTCAGGTGGCTAAGATTATTCCGCGTGACGGTCAGTAGCGCCGAAACCTTATCTCTGGCACCAACAGATTCCAGTAAGCCGATTTTATTACGAAAAGCATCATAACTACTCTTGCCATTCCGCAGATATCGATTTCTGTCGTGAATTTCACTCGGTCCGTCCAAAGAAGTTGATACAACAATGTCGTTGTCTTTGAGGTAACCAGCCTGTTCATCGGTGAGAAGGGAAAGATTGGTGCAGAGAACGAATTCAACCTTCTTGCCGTCCATGGACTCCAATCTCTCCCGGGTGTATTGGACAATGACCTTCAGGGCTTCAAAGTTGAGAAGCGGCTCGCCACCCTGAAACTCGAATTTCAAGTTATTGTCAGGGCTTTTGAGAGCAAAATCGACGCACTTCCGAGCAATAACAACTGACATGTCCGGCGTACTGGAATCATCTTCTGCCACTGAGGATGCGTGGCAGTAAATACAATCGTGATTACAGCGGTACGTTAAGACGAACATGTGGAGAGAGGTGAAATAATACATGAAGCTTTTCTTAGATCGGTACCTATCCGCTAGATTGTCGATTGTCTGAGAAAGGAACTTGTCGTAGATGAAGCCTTGAGATATCAAGTTTTGACGAAGGTTCTCGTCTGGTAGGGCTTGACTTAGTATCCCTTCAAAATCAGAGTGAGACAAAAAATAATAATCGCCAATATCATTTGTCAGGACAACATAGTTGTCAAACTTTTCAAAATTGAACGGCAAGAGACTAAAGTTGTTCATTTTGGCCCTTCACGACATGTTCGACAACTTCATCGATGTTCTCACACGGCTCGAAGGCTTGGGCCAAAATGAGCTGCCTGATGACCGATGTTCTTTCTGCGACAGCAATCTTTTCCTGGTACCGAATGACCAATTGGTTAAATTCGAGTATCGCTTTTTCTGCATTGATCTGTTCACCGTCGAAAGTCAAAGTGGCCACAATGGAATCGTCTTTTTCCTGAAACGACGCTGAACAAATACCGGCGGTTCGCCGACCTGCGGAAAATAATGCCTCTACTCTGAATAGAGCCTTCTGGTAATTGATTTCAACGTGCTGCATCGTATAGTCCTATCGTATGACGCTCGAACACTCTCTTAAACAGTTTGACCTACAAGCCTCGATTGTGACTTTATAAAGTTCCAATGCATGATGGATATAACCGTACTATTCAGTTTTTGATTCAACTTAACAGTGTCAGAACATTTCTCCGCCGACGGAGTATTTTTCCAATCTTTCCCGCTTGGATCAGTATTATCACATACCGTGCCAACAGAGTGAAATCGCACTAAGGCATCTTGTATCCACATGAATTAATGACATAATTTATTGTCGACTGTGTTGTTTATAAATAAATGTATACCGAATGCAATCTATCTCTTAATGCTTGCAGAATACCAGAACGTAAAGTTTCTTTACACTTTCGGATTATAATTTGAATTAGCTTGCAATAACAGGGTGTTGCAAAACGTAAAGTTTCTTTACACTTTTTTTAATAAACCTGGCAAAGCCCCTATTTATGCGACTTTGCCAGAACGTAAAGAAACTTTACACTTTCGCGAGATCTTAGAAATAGAGACTTGAGGTAATGGACAAATGCGTTCCACTCTTTATTCAAATGAGCTTGTTTTTGAACTATTAATATAGATAATTATTAATGCCATCGCGAAGTTACAGGCTGGACGGTTCTATGCGAGAATATTCCTTAAAGCGGAGGACCTGGCATGCAACACATGGTCAATAGATTTGCTGGGAAGGGTCGATATAGATGTTGCAACTGTTCAGTGTCGTGCAGATCCTTGTTAAGCCAAAGGCTATAATCTTCAGGACGGAGGATAACCGGCATCCGGTTATGGATTGGCATCACAAGCTCATTGGCCTCCGTAGTCAGTATTGTGAAGGAATAAATGATCTTATCTTCAGGTGATTTCCACTGTTCCCAAAGTCCTGCGAATCCTATAATGGAACCGTCTGACATGCTAATGTAGTACTGCTTACTTTCTGCCCCCTTATGGTTCCATTCGTAATAGCCAGATGCCGGCACAACACAACGATGTTGTTTGATCATATCGCAAAAGCCTGGTTTATTAACGACTCTTTCCGCACGCGCATTAATCATGTGACTGCCGATTACGGGATTTTTGCACCAATGAGAAACCCGTCCCCACCAAGCTTGAGAAAATTTACAGCCTTCCGTGTCCTCATGAATGATAAGCGCTTGTTCAGTTGGGGCAATGTTGTCGCGGGGTTCAATCGTAGGTGGCAAGGACATGTCAAAGACCGACACCAGAATCTCGGGCGAGTGAAATAAAGCAAATCGACCACACATGTTGATATCCTCTTCAAACTCCACATTATTTATTTGTCTGTTTTTGCTGTAGCCGTGATCCTCTTCAATGACATAGCTGCTCCGCTTGATTGGCTTGGCACACGTTCACTCTCACCTGATATAAGGATCCGAATGTCCCTTATGCTCTTCGTAGTTTTTGATGTATCGATCCGTCAGTTTCTGGTTCCCTTTGATGACAAGCAGGTTTTCAGCGTTCTTGTTCTCAGCTGCACTGGTAAAATTGAAACTGCCTGTAATCAGAGTAGTTCCATCAATGATCATCACTTTATTGTGGGCAATGGCATGCTTGGCGTCAATCAAGACTTGGATGCCCGTGTGGGAAAGGAACGTGGCGGCGCTGTATTTGGCGGTCACATTCGACTTATCCAGAACTGCCTCAATCCTCGCGCCGCGCTTCTTGGCGTCGAGGAGGGCTTTGGCAATTGGCTTCGAGGTGAAGCTGTAGGCCTGGACCAGGATTTCGCTTCTCGCCTTGCCAATTTCCGCAACGACAGCATCGGTGGCGCCGCCATGGGGAGAGAAGAATGCCTCAACTGTGCCAGTTGACTGGATCGGCATAGCAATAGCGGTGGTGGAGATCAATAAGACCAATAAAAAAGTTGTTATGCGCATAAATCAAGCCCCACGCCATTTCGATACCATCGTTACGATAGTATCGAAATGGCTTATGTTAGCGCGCATCGAAACGCCGCCATTTC
>MTLD01001553.1_pt1 | contig 21574 bp, 22 predicted proteins | sample 1982471 | NCBI WGS metagenome assembly MTLD01 (sample SAMN05712604, study PRJNA340218) | biofilm metagenome | isolation source: sample SPM anode biofilm adapted to -50 mV | place: USA | collected 2012-02-03 | reverse complement strand
CGTACGATTTTTTCCGTTTTCTGTGGTGACCCCTTCACGATTGCGTCGAATTTGCACTTTTCGATGCAAGCGCCACATTTGATGCAGACAGTCTGGTCAATGACATGGACTTCCTTGACCTTGCCGGAAATGCAGTTGACCGGGCAGACCCGCGCGCACAGGGTGCATCCGATGCACTTTTCGGGCAGAATCGCTATTTCAAGCAGGTTGATGCAGACTCCAGCGGGGCATTTCTTGTCGGTTACGTGCGCCTTGAACTCGTCTATAAAGGTATTGATGGTTGAGAGTACAGGGTTGGGCATGGTCTGGCCGAGGCCGCAGAGCGCCGTATCCTTGATTGTTGCGCCGAGTGACTTCAGGGTGTCGATGTCGTCGAGTGTTCCGTTGCCATGGGTGATTTTGCGCAGGATTTCGTAGAGGCGCTTGGAACCGATACGGCAGGGGGTACATTTGCCGCAGGTCTCGTCCATGGTGAAGTCCAGGAAGAACTTGGCCACGTCAACCATGCAGTTGTCTTCATCCATGACAATCATGCCGCCGGAGCCCATCATGGAACCTTTGGCAATCAGGTTGTCGTAATCGATGGGCACATCCACGTCTTTGAAGGTCAGTGCGCCGCCGGAAGGGCCGCCGGTCTGAACTGCCTTGAATTTCTTGCCGCCCGGACATCCGCCGCCGATTTCAAAGATGATTTCCCCCAGGGTAATCCCCATGGGCACTTCGATCAGGCCGGTGTTGTTGATCTTGCCGGCCAGGGCGAATACCTTGGTTCCCTTGGACTTTTCCGTTCCGATGGAGGAAAACCAGTCTGCGCCTTTGATGAGGATTGCCGGGATGTTGGCGAGGGTCTCAACGTTGTTGACGATGGTCGGCTTGCCCCAGTAGCCGGAATTGGCCGGGAACGGCGGCTTGGTGTAGGGCTCGCCGCGGCTGCCTTCCATGGATCTGATCAGGGCGGTTTCTTCACCGCAGACAAAGGCGCCTGCGCCGTACTTCAGTTCGATGTCGAAATCGAAAGTAGTGCCGAGGATGTTCTTACCGAGAAGGCCGTAGTCGCGGGCATCCTGAATTGCTTTCAGCAGGCGTTTGATTGCCAGCGGATATTCAGCGCGAATATAGACGACGCCGATGGATGCGCCAATGGCATAGCCGCAGATGGCCATTGCTTCGACGATGGAGTGCGGATCGCCCTCAAGCACGGCCCTGTCCATGAACGCGCCGGGGTCACCTTCGTCGGCATTACAGACCACATATTTCTGATCGGCTTTGTTGGCTGCAGCAAAGCTCCACTTTACGCCAGTGGGGAATCCCCCGCCTCCACGGCCCCTTAGCCCCGATTTTTTCATCTCTTCGACAATATCGTTCGGCGTGCTTGAGGTAATGGCATTGGCAAGGGCTTCATAACCGCGGATGCCGAGGTAATCCTCGATGTTTTCGGGATCAATAAAACCGCAGTTTCTGGTGGCAATTCGTAATTGTTTTTTCACATCCATACTCTGGGTCCTCCCCCCGGTCATAATTCTACTCTGGTGTAATTTACGGGAATTACCTTGCCGACAATTTCGCCGTTTTTCACATAACTCTGAACAAGCTGGCGGGCGGATGGTTCGTCAAGTTTGCCAAACACAACCGGTTCCTTGCCGGGGAGGCTGATCTCGACCGTTGGCTCGGAGTGGCAGTAGGTCATGCATCCCGACTGCATGAATTCAATATTGGTGATTCCCTGCTTGGCGGCCTCGTCTTTCATGACCTCCATAACCTTGTTGCCGCCGGACGCAATGCCGCAGGTGGCAAGGGATACGTTGACGACAATTTTTTCCGCAGTAAGCGCGGCTTTTTTTGTTTTGTACTCTTCCTGGAACTTCTTTAAATCAGTAATTGACGTAATCTTTGGCATTGTTGGCTCCTTGATATGTCGAATCAGTACTCGGCAATGATCTCTTTGACCTGGTCCGGTGTCACGTGGGCATAAACCTTCTCACCCACTGTCAGAATCGGGGCCAGGGCGCAGGCGCCGACACAGCGCAGCACATCGATGGAGAATTTGCCGTCGTTGGTAACTTCACCGATTTCCACGTTGAGCAGGTCCTTGAATGTTTCCACGATCTTGTCGGCCTGCTTGACGTAACATGCCGTTCCCATACAGATCGATATGGGATATTTGCCCTTCGGAACCATAGTGAAAAAAGTATAGAAACTGACGACGCCGTACACCTTGGCGAGCGAAACATCCATATGGTCGGCAACAAACTGCTGTACTTCCCTGGGGAGATAGCCGAACAGGTGCTGTGCCTTGTGCAGCACCGTTACCAAATGGCCCTCTTTGGTGGGAAGCTGATTGATGAAGTCCTCCAACTCCTGATACAGCGTCCCCGGTAATGTCGTACGATCCGGAATTTTACAGTTTCCTGACAATTGGCACGTAGATCCTGTTTGCATAGGTTGACTTCTCCTTTTCATTTGTTTCCGATGGCTAGAGGCTTGCGGGTGCTTGTGGCAATGGTGTTCATTATTTCAAACAGCGATCACGGCAATGCCGCAATCGCATGTGCTATAGCCAGTGAAGATCCGATTGCTGATACAACGGAAGTCAGCGCCTGAATAAAACGTAGTGCGTCTTGGGATATTCGTCGGAGTATTCAGTGGGAATACACGCAAGTGCGCGGATTTGAGGACGTAGTGAGTTGGTTTTCGCGAATGCGAAGAAGATGGAACTACAGGCTGATTAACGGACTTTGAACTCCAGATCCATGTGGAGTACCCCTCTGAGCGTCGCGGCAAGTGTGCTTGACAATCCTGCTTTGCAGCTTGCTGCATGAACATGACACTGAGAGGTGGGAGCAGCGCTTTCATAACTATCAACAACCGAAACCTGATGTGGTTTTGGTTGTGGGGGAGGAATTGGGATTAAAGCCATAACATCCCCTCGGAGAACCTGTCGAATCATTTCCACTTTATCCATGGGCAATGATGACAGGTTTGCGAGTGTCCGTTTTTTGACACGATTGCCCTCCCGGTAGGACTCTCGCAAAAGAACAGTGGGGGATGACGCCCGATTTGGAATGATATCAATATGCATGGATATATTTTATAGGTAACCAGCTGAAAAACAACATAAAAATAATTAATTACGTGACTACAATCAATGGGGTAGCGTACAGATCGAATGGGGGTAGGGCATCAATGGAGGGAGAGAATCCGAAAAAACGAGGCACAAATGATGAAGGCTGGTTTGTCAAAAAAACGTCAGAAGGCGGCACTGAGAAGCGACAGCTTGTTATTTATCGTATTCGCCCATAACTCGATGCAGCAGACTCATCAACTGTCTGACGCCATTCATCATTTCGAGTGTCGGCTCATTTCCGAAATCAAGATTACCGGGCTGGATACCGATAACCGAAATGATCGCTCCGGTTGCCTTGCCGAGGTAATCAACGATTATTTTTAACGGGAGTGTGTGGGTGGAAAAACAGATATCGGGAATTTCTTCGGCTGCAATCTCCCGGCACTCTCCCACAGCGGTGCCGATTTCAGCCGCGTCTACCAGGAGGATATGACTCGGCTTGAATGCGGAAATGAAGCCGGTTGTATTTTCCGGAGCATTTCCGCCCTCAAAGCCTTCGAATTCGATGGATTCAAACGGAAACGCGGAAATCCGGGATTGCAGTTGCCGGACGAGCAAAATACCGGCTGCGTCATCGGCGCACAGCTCCGAGCCAATCCCCAGAACCGCTATCCGGCTGCATCCCTCAAGAATCTTCCTCAGTCTCTTTTCCAGTTTTTGCATGGCAGACAACGGTGAGCTTCTCCTTGTCAACCTGGGCCAGTTCATATTCCGGGCTGAGTTCCAGGGCGTTTTTGGGGCATGAGTCCACGCATTGCCCGCAGTAGATGCAGCGGTCGAGATGAAACTTGGCTTCGAAAACCTTTTCTGCCACCTTCTTGATCTCGATAGCCTGGGAAGGGCAATCCCGGACACAGATCTTGCAGCCGATGCAGTTCTCTGCCTTGTAAATGATCCTACCCCGGAAATGTTCCGGCATCTGTCGCTTTTCGCGTGGATAGTTGCAGGTTGCCGGTTTCTTGACGGAGTGCCGCAGCACCTCTTTTGCCATTTTTCCCGGAATCCTCATTGCGGCAACACCCCTTTCGCAATGATATCTATAAGCAATTGTAGCATCGCTGCCGGTGCGATGTAACGCCAGCAGAAGTTCACCATCTGGTCGATCCGGAAACGGGCGAAAATGGTTCGCAGCAGGCTGATCAGCGCGATGATAAAGGTAGCTTTCACCACATACAGGAGGAAGCCCGCCACCGGTCCCAGGCCCAGGCCGAAAGGAAGGAAAACCGCTGCCAGCAGGGAGGCCAGGACAACCATCTCGATGCTGATGGCCATTCTGAACAGCGCCAGCAGGCGGCCGCTGTATTCGGTGAATGCACCGGCCACGATCTCGGTTTCCGCATCGGGCGTATCAAAGGGAACTTTTTCCAGTTTGCCTAGCATTACCACCAGCGCCACGCCGAAGCCGAGCAGGTTGAGCAGCCAGCGCCAGGGGTGGGCGTCGTAGTAGTTTGTTATACCGGTCAGCGACCAATTGTCGGCCAGACAGGCCGGCGCCAGTAATGCCAGATAGAGCGGAACCTCATAGGCCAGAAGCTGGGTCAGGGAGCGGACCGCGCCGATCATGGAATAGAGCGAGGCGGAATACCACCCGGCCAGGAAGAAGGTCATGGTCGGAATGGTCAGGAGATAGACCACGATTACCAGATCTCCCTCAAAGGAGAAGAGCGCCCGTGTCCTCCAGATCGGGATATAGAGGATGGCGGTTGCGGCGGCGGCCAGCGCTATCAGCGGCATCAATCTGAACATGAGCGGGTTGGCCTCTTCAGGGATGATGTCCTCCTTGGAGGAGAGCTTGATGAAGTCGGCCAGCGGTTGAAACCAGGGAGGGCCCTGCCGGTTTTGCATGCGGGCGTATAGTTTCCGGTCACAGAATTCCGCTGCCATCCCGGCCAGGCTGAGAAAGAGAAAGCCGGGAAACACCATGAGGTTGAAGAATGCCTGTAGCATGGTTATCGGCCTCCACGCAGAGCATGAAGCCTGCGGTTCAGGTTGCTGAAATCAATTCCCCGGTTACTGCGGTACCACTCGATTCCGCGTTGCCGCAGCTCGCTCCATTCCAGTAATTGCCTGTTTTTCCCCAACAGTTCAACGCAGCGATCGGTACAGGAGAAGCAGGGATCGATGGCTGCCACGATGATCGGCACATCCGCCAGATAGTTGTTCTCCATCATTTTGGCGACTGCCTGGATGTTGGCAAAGGTTGAGGCACGCACTTTGACGCGTTCCGGTTTTTCACTGCCATTGGCCCTGACGTAGTGGAAACATTCACCCCGCGGAGCTTCGTAGCGGGAACATGCTTCTCCAACTGGTATCTTGCGCGGAGCCTTGACCGCAATTGGGCCGTCCGGAAGGTTGCCAAGGATGTGCCGGATGATGGCGTAGCATTCCATGAGTTCCCCAACCCTGACCAGGGTCCGGCCATAGACGTCGCAATGGGTATCAGTAATGACCTTGAATGTGAGTTCACCGTAGGCCGCATAGGGGTCATCACGCCGGATATCCCGGTCAACGCCGGATGCCCTGAGCGTGGGGCCAACTGCGGACAGGCGCAATGCGTCCTCGTTGGACAGGTAGCCGACTCCCGACAACCGGGCCGCCAATGTAGGCTCTTCAGTGGCGACTTCGATATAGTATTTAGTCCGTTCCTCCAGGGTGTCCATGGTTTTCAGGATTACATCGATGTGCTCCGGCGTGATGTCGCGCCGTACTCCGCCTAGGGTGTTGATGCCGTAGTTGACCCGGTTGCCCCCCACGTCAGCCAAAATATCCATTACCGCTTCGCGGTCGCGCCACGTGTACATCAACAGGGTATCGAACCCGATTTCGTGTCCGGCAACTCCCAGCCAGAGCAGGTGACTATGAATCCGTTCCAACTCTCCCACCAGGGAACGGATGTAGTTTGCCCGTGAAGGAACGATCAATCCGGCAATTTCTTCCACTGCTTGAATATAGGCGGTGGAGTGGGTGTGGGAGCAGATGCCGCAGATCCTCTCCAGCAGATAGAGGCACTGGATGTAGGTGCGTTCCTCACAGGCCTTTTCAATGCCACGGTGATTGTAACCAAGGCGCATGGCTGTGGTGACGATCCGTTCACCGGCAACGGTTATGGAAAAATTGACCGGCTCTTTCAGGGCAGGGTGTTGCGGGCCGATGGGAATGGTTACGCGGGCCATGGTGCTTACTCCTTCTTGTTAAGCATGTCCTGACTCCAGTCCTTGCGCAGTGGGTACTGGCCTTCGGGCCAGTCGTCGGGAAGCGGGTAACGGGAACCGGGCGGCAGGCCCTCCACCTTGAAGCCGAGCAGGTCCACCAGTTCCTTTTCGTAGTATTCGGCATTGGGGAATTTCCCGGTCATGGTCGGGATCACCGGGTCCAGTTTTGGCTGATACCGCTTGATGCTCAACAGAATGCCATCATCGGCCGCCAGCACGTACATGACCCCCAGGTTTTCTCCTTCATCCGTGCCCACCAGGGAAACCAGGGAGATGAATTTCAGATCGCTGTAGGCGAAATGGATCAGCCTGTCCAGGGTTTCCGCGCCGGATTCCACGAAGATGCGACGTTCCCGTTGGACACGGATTGTTTCCCGCAGTTCGGGAAATTGTGTCGCCAGTTCCTCGGCAATGGTTGTTTCCCTCGTCATGTTCAGCCCGCCTTTCTGATTCTACTTAGTCAGATTGACTTGGGTTGTAGCTTTTGCTCACCCCCTCCTCCTCCCAGCCTCCCCCTTGAAGGGGGAGGAGTTTATAATTCCCTCCCTTTCAAGGGGAGGGTTAGGGTGGGGATGGGGTTAAGCTGGTAATGTAACTAAGTATAACGCCCCAATAAATCAATTATATCCGATCTATTTCAGCGTTCCCAGTAGCTTGACAACGCCGTCGATGATCGCCTCGGGCCGGACGGCGCAGCCGGGGATATAGGCGGATACGGGCAGCACCGTATCGATGCCTCCCTCCACATTGTAGCATCCCCGGAACACGCCGCCGGAACAGGCGCAGGTGCCAACCGCCACGACAAACTTGGGATCTGCCATCTGTTCGTAAATCCGGACGAGACGATCCTTGATCTGCCGGGTCACCGGGCCGGAACAGAGCAGGACATCGGCATGCCGGGGAGTTCCCTTGAGCTGGACTCCAAAACGCTCCAGATCGTAGCGAGGAGTTAGGGCAGCGATAATTTCAATGTCGCAGGCATTGCAGGCGCCGGTGTTGAAATGGATTACCCAAGGGGATTTTATGCGCGCCCAGGTCACGATTTTATCAAGCAGTTTCATGTCAGGCATCCTTCCTGAAAAGCGCTGCAAGCCCCGATGCAGCGGCAAGGGTGAAGAACGCGGCAAACAGGGAATCCGGGATGGAGCCGGATGGCACCGTGGCAATGATCATGGCCACCACGTGCATGATGGTGAAGAAAAAGGCGAAGGAAAAGAACTGGCCGTAATCCGGCTGCAACCGGTGGTGGGCTACGTCTTCGCCACAGGCATAGGGTTTTGCCTTCCCCTTGCGTTCAGATCCCTTTATGGCCAGAATCCCCAGGAGCAGGAAATCCACGACAGCCCCGATGAACAACAGCACGAACGCAATGGGCGGAGACAAAAACAGCGCTGTCACATCCATGAGAAAACCTCCCCTCAACCCTTGAGGTTATTCATGCGGCGCGTATCCAGATCGCCGCATTTCCTGAAATGGCCGATTACCACTCCTGCGGCTGCCACCAGAATAACCACTTCCATCACGATCAGCGTAATGATGAATGCCTGGGAGGCACCGGTATTCCCGGTCAGGTAACCGGCCGCCGCGAGAATCAGCGTGACTCCCTTGGTCATCAGCTCCACGCCGATCAGGACGCGAATCAGATTGTGGGTTACCCACATGCAGTAGAAGCCGGTTAACATCAGCATAGACGCTATGATGAAATAATCCCCGAATGCGGCCTGGCTAAGATTGATCCCCTCATTCATCATGGCTGATCCCCTTGAAGAGCACGATGACTCCGTAAACGCCTGCAAGCATGGCTGCCAGTTGTCCGAAGACATCAGTTTTACGAAGGTTCCAGAGCGTATGCCGAAGATCTGGAGCGGATATGAATTGGGAAATGGGAACGGCATTGTCGCGAAAGACCGATTGAAGCGCCCAACCAGTCAAAAGCACCAGGATGACCATGGGGATAAAACGGGAATAATGGTAAACTTCTCCCTTTTCCTGCTCCCGTGGGGATGCTGGCGCCGTAAGGCTGATAATGCTTACAAAGACGACCGTTATCAGGCCGGCGCACACTGACAGTTCGAACACCGCAGCCAGGGGGGAATTCATGGTGAACAGAATGATCGTCAGGGTGGCGCTGACCAGGGCAAGCCCGATTGCCATTTTGAGCAGGCTTTTGGCAAGTACGGTATAAAAACCGAATATGACCAGTAATGGGAGCAGAATCGTTCTGATGGTCATAAAATACCCCCTATGGGCAGGATGGTGGTGTCGAACAGAAACGGCAGAAATATCCCGATTGCGATAATGATGAGCGCGAAGAGTATGCTCGGACCGGTAATCAGGTATCCTGCCTCGTTGATATTTTCGAATTCCGGGGCAATCTTGCCGAAAAAAACCTTGCGCTGCAGTATCAGGAAATAGGCAAGCGTCAGCAGGCTGGCCAGGATGGCGACGGCCATGTATCCCGTGTGTCCCGATTTCCAGAGGGCGACTACGATGACAAGCTTGCTCCAGAAGCCTGCCAGGGGTGGTATTCCGGCTGCTGAAAGAAAGGCGATGACGGAAGTTGTGCCGGTAATCGGCATTCTTGCCGCAAGCCCGCCCAAGCTGTCCAGGTCCCGGCTGCCGGTTTGGTTTTCGACTGCGGTGGCGTTCATGAACAGTTGCGTTTTGAAGAGTGTGTGGTTGAAGAGGTGAAACGTTGCGCCAGCCACTCCCAAGGCGGAACCGGCGCCCAGGCTGATGATGATGTAGCCGATCTGGCTGATACTGGAATAGGCCAGCATTCGTTTGAAATCCTTCTGGCCCATGGCGGCCAGCGCGCCGGTAACGATGGAGAGCGCTCCAACGAAAAGCAGGATCTGTTGGGTTTTCGGGGTGAAGCCAAATACTTCCTGCACCAGGCGGATCAGGGTATAGACGCCGGATACCTTGGTTACAATACCGGCCAGGAGCATTGATACCGGCGCCGGGGCCGACGAATAGGCATCGGGAAGCCAGCCGTGGAACGGCACTGATCCGGCTTTGATGAACAGTCCGCACAGAAACATAAGCACACCGAAATGGATCAGGAAGTTATCGCGATGTACGGATATCGTTTTTGCGATTGCCGTGAAAGCTGTATTGCCGGACACGAGAAAGAAAATGCCGACTGCGGTCAACATCATTACGGTGGCTATGGTGGAGAGGATAATGTATTTGAAGGAACCTTCGAAAGCGTCTTGCTCATTGCTGAAGGCAATCAGGATGAAAGACGTTACCGAGACTATTTCGAGGAAGACGTATATGGAAAAAATATCCTTTACCAGCACGATCCCATTCATTCCCAACATTGAAATCAGCAGAAGGCTGGCGAAATTGTGGCGCCCCGTGTCATTTTTGATGATATCCATTGCGATAAGGGATGACGCAAAAACCACCAGACCGATTGCCAGGAGCATCAACTGGCTGAGACTGTCGGCCGCGGCCAAGGGGATGAACGTGAACTTCTCCATCCCCGAATTCCACCAGATTGCCTGGGGGAAAAGGGCAAGTACAACCTGGGTCGCTCCCAGCAGAGTCGGCCAGAATGTGAACGCTTTTCTCACGGTACGGCCGAGCGGGAGATTCGAAATGATAACGCCGAGTAACGGAAGAACCAGCAAGAGCGAGCTCATCCCACCATCCTCCTTGTTGAATCAGGCATTCAGATATAGCCCCATCAGTATCGCGCCAATCGCTATCCAGGACATATACGTCGAGTAATTACCATCATGAAGCCCGCGGATGGAGCGGGAGAAAAACCGGGCGATCTGTACCGTCATGTCATTGAACAGCCAGTCATTGGCGCGATCTATCCGCCATGCCAGTTGCGAACCGGCCTGAACTATTTTCATGCCGATTTCATAGGGATCGAACACCCTGTTTTCGGCGCGGTCATAAATCGGGTGCAGCAGCGGTGAATAGTGGATGTGATCGGATGCTCCAACCCCTCTGCCACTCTTTCTGACCCCGTAGATATGGTTGAGCCATGCGCCGAGCAGCACCAGAACGGTCATGACGACAAGAAAACGGTTCTGGGGGAAGCCTGCGAAATGGTGCCCCGCCGCCATTTCCGGCCCGATGATGGGAACGATCAGGTTGTTGATGGGGAGCGGGTTCGCCACACCGAAGAGGATACATCCTCCGGCAATGACGATCATCGGGATCAGCATGCTTAGTGGGGATTCCTTGACTAAGGAGAGGCTGACGCTATTCTCGGGTGTGCCAAGAAAAACGGCATGTCCCAGCTTCAGGAAAGATGCGGCTGTCAAAAATGATCCGGTCAGGGCACAGACATAGAAGATCCAGTGGCGCTCCAATGCTCCGTCATAGACCAGTTCCTTGGAAAAGAAGCCGTTGAAAGGGGGGACGCCGGAGATTGCTGCTGCGGCAATGATGAAGCAGATAAACGTGATTGGCATCCGCTTTCCGATTCCGCCCAGTTTGTGAAGGTCGGTGGTGCCGGTCTGTGTTTCGACCGAGCCGCTTGTCAGGAACAGGCAGCTTTTGTACATGGCGTGGTTGATCATGTGGAAGATGCCGCCGACGATCCCAACCGGAACAGCCGTGCCGATGCCAAGAATCATGTATCCGACCTGACTGATGGCGTGGAAGGAGAGCAACCGTTTGTAGTCCTTCTGGATCAGGGCCATCATGACCGCCAGCAGGATCGTGATTACGCCCAGAGTCATGAGCAACGGGCTCAGCATGGATTGGGGAGTCAGGACATAGAGATCCAGGGTGATGCGGGAGAGGAAATAGATGCCTAGCAACTTTTCAAGAGCTGCAGGCATCAACGCCATGAAGGGGAGGGGGGCGTCGACCGCAGCATCGGGAATCCAGCTATGGAATGGCATGCTGCCGGCCTTGGAGGTTGCTCCGATCACGAGCAAAATGAATGCTGCGCCACCCAGAACCGAATCGGGTGTCAGGTGAATACGGCTCATGGTGGTTGTACCGGCCAGAAAACCGGTCATGCCGATTCCCACCATCATCAGAATGTCGGAGATGCCGATCAGGACAAAGGCCTTGATGGCGGATCGAAACGCTTGCCTGTTGCCAATAACGATAAATCCGAAGATCGTTCCGAGTAAGCCTTCCCAGAAGAAGAGCATTAGGATCAGATTGTCGGCCAGAACTGCGCCGTTGACCATGCCAAGGGAAATCAAGAGATAACTGTAGAATTGATTGGTATGATCGCGGTTCGCCATGAAATGTAGAGAGTAGAGTGACACCAGGAATCCGAAACCGGCGGCGGCAGTTAGTATGAAAGAACTGAAGTGGTACAGCCGGAGTTCGAAGAGTATGCCGAATCCCGCCCAGGGATAGGAAATCAGCTTGTTCCCGCCGAACAACTCCAGGCAAAGCAGGAGGTTCACTGCTGTAACCAGAAACGTCAAGGAACCCTGCATCAGCTTTGGCAGAATCAGCATTGCCACCCCGAAAACAATCGGAAGCGCAATGGTGCATAGCATCATGTTTTCCGTCATGGCATAACCCCCAGGATCTGGTGAACGGCCGTCTGGACGTACAGTGAGGGGTAATTGATGAACACCCCGCCGGCAACGGAAAGCAGCGCCAGGAATGCAACACTTGCCACCATGACCGGAGCGCCCTCGGCAACGGGAGTTGTCTTGGGTTCACCCAGGAAGATCATGGCAAAAATCCTGAAGAGATAGATCACTGTCAGAAACGCGCCCAGGGTGAAAATCGTTGTAATCAGATAATTCCCGCTCTTTAATGCTCCGGCAATTACCAGATATTTGCTGAAAAATCCTCCGAAGGGAGGAATTCCCATGACGGAAAACGAGCAGATGAGGAAGGAAATTGCCGTTATGGGCATGGTTTGGATCAGGCCACCCAGCTTGGTGATGTCTCTGACGTGCAGCTTCTGTTCGACAACACCGGCACAGAGAAAAATTCCCCCTTTGGCAATGCTGTGCATCAGGATGTACAGAAGTCCTCCGGCGAATCCCAGGGGATTGCCAATGGAAAGCCCCAGAAAGATGAATCCGAGCTGGCTGATGGTGGAGTAAGCTATGATCCGTTTCATGTCGGTCTCGATCAGCGCCGCGCCGCCGGAAACCAGGGCGCTGATTCCTGCGATCATCGGCACGACGTTGTTCCAGGCTGGGTCGATGGTGAATGAGGAAACGAACAGCCTGGCATAGACATAGACGCCGATTTTGACCAAGACCGCCGCATGCAGCAGAGCCGTGACCGGAGTAGGGGCAACGCCTGCATCCGGAAGCCACGTGTGCAGGGGGAGGGTGGCGGATTTTGAGAGTATGCCGAACAGGATCAGGAAAACAGCCAGGTTGGCGACAGGATTGCTGGCAGACGCATTTTTGATGATTTGAAGATCGAATGATCCATATTGGCCATAAATTATGATGAATCCGATCAGCATGACAAAAGCGCCGAATCCCGTGATCAAAAAAGCCTTGTCCGCTTTGACGATGCAGTTTTTGTCGCGGAAAAAACCGATCAGGCGCCAGCAGGCAACTGCCGTGATTTCCCAGAACAGATAAATCAGGATCAGGTTGGCCGAGTAGACAATACCCATCATTGATCCCAGGAACAGCACCACCATGAAAAAGTATTCATTCTGATTGTCATAGTGGCTGATATATCCCATGGAATAGAGGACGATGACGGCTCCGACCAGCATGGAAACAATCGCCATGAAGACCGCCAGGCTATCTGCCAGGAAGAGGTTGTTTCCTCCCAAAAAAAGCATCGATATGGGTAGTGTCTTGCCGGTGAATACGATCGGGACGAGAAATGATGAGCAAAGGAGAGAAAAAACGACGAGGGCCAGAGCGCACAGATTTCTGCAACTTTTTGAAATTTTGCCAATAAACGGAAGCAGAAAAGAACCCGCAATTGGTACAAAAATCGCCATCCATAGTACTGTGTTGATCTTCATAATAGATTCCACCCACCAAAATTATTTTGTCTGGGACAGTGGTCTCAACTTTATGTAAGGACAACTTTGATGACTGGTTTGAATTTTAATTATGTATTATTAAACGCTGGTTCTTTGCGTAGATGTAAACGGTTTTTTCTTGTCTTAGGCTAATATGAAATAGAGTACATCTTATGGTTATTATTGTACATCTTTTTTCGTACCTTTCCATTTTAGAGTGATTTGTAAGTAACGAAAAGAGGGGCTACCGAATCGGTAACCCCTCTTTTCTTCGAATATATTTGAAGATGAAAAAAGTTCTCGTTTAATGTACACACCTCATTTTTGCTTGACCAGCCTCTTCGGCCCTGGTCGGCAACATGCGGTTTTTTCCATCGACAAAAACCAGCTTCGGTTCGTGCTTCATGGCAGCCTCGCTATCCATATTCACAAAACTGGCTATGATAATCACATCTTTAGGAGCAACCATGCGGGCAGCCGCACCGTTCAGGCAGATTACACCCGATCCCCGTTCACCTTCAATGGCGTATGTCTCAAGGCGACTGCCGTTTGTTACGTCCCAAATGGCAACTTTTTCATACGAAAGAATGTCGGCGGCATCCATCAGGTCGCGGTCAATGGTAATGCTTCCTTCGTATTCCAGATCAGCTCCAGTGATTGTTGCTCGGTGGATCTTGCTCTTCAACATGATTCTTTCCATGATTACACATTCTCCCCTAATACGGTGTTGTCGATGAGTCGAGTTGTTCCTGCTTTGACAGCCAGTGCAAACAGTGTGTCGTCGGTTGCTTCCGTGGATGGTTGCAGTGAATGTTCATTGCAGAATTCAAGATAGTCGATTTGCAGAAGTGGTTCCTGATGTATGTTTGCCAGCGCTTTTTGGCGCAAGACTTCAATGGAACGTTCTCCCGAAGCATATAAGGCGCGGATATCGTGTATGGTCCGGGAAAGAACGAGCGCACTTTTCCGTTCTTCTTGCGACAGGTAAGCATTGCGCGAGCTCATGGCCAGGCCATCGCTTTCCCTGATGATCGGCATGCCGATCACAGTAACCGGGATGCTCAGGTCGGCAACCATCCGTTTGATAAGGGCAAGCTGCTGGAAGTCCTTGCGTCCGAAAAGCGCCACATCCGGCATGACGATATTGAATAGTTTCGTAACCACCGTGGCAACACCGTCAAAATGCCCTGGACGGTTGGCTCCGCATAGCGGCTTGGATAATTCGCTGACTGAGATGGAGGTTTGAAACCCTTGAGGGTACATCTCGGCCGCATCTGGCGTAAAGATAATGTCCACACCACATTCGGAGGCGAGACGGCAGTCCCGTTCAGCATCCCGGGGATAGCGGTCCAAGTCTTCGTTTTTTCCGAACTGGATCGGGTTGACAAACAGTGAGAGGACGAGAATGTCACCGCGTTTGCGGCCCTCGCGCAGGAGTGAGGCGTGACCTTCATGCAGAAACCCCATGGTAGGGACAAAGGCGATGGTCTTGCCTTCCTGTTTAAGGGAGCGGGCGGTGGTCTGCATTTCGTTGATAGAGGTAATGATTTTCATCTGTTATCCGATATGATTCGATTCTGCCGGGGATGGGGCGGGCGGAGTCGAAGACTAGTTGAATGAGTGTTCCTCGGTAGGGAAGGCGCCGGAGCGAACTTCCTCCACATAGCTGGTAACCGCCCCGGTAATGACAGGCGCCAGATCCGCATAGCGTTTGACGAACTTTGGGGAGTATTTTTCGCACAATCCAAGGATGTCGTGTATCACCAGCACCTGCCCATCACAGTCGGGTCCGGCTCCGATGCCGATAGTGGGGATAGACAGTTCCGCAGTGATGGTCGCGGCAAGGGCTGAGGGTATTCCCTCCAGTACGACGGAAAATGCTCCGGCGCTCTGGACAGCCAAAGCGTCTTCGATAATCCGTTCAGCCTGTTCCTTGCGTCCCTGTACCTTGTAGCCGCCCATGCGGTGGATGGATTGTGGTGTTAGCCCGATATGACCCATGACCGGTATGTCAATGGACGTTACCGCCCGGACGACATGGGACATGTTCATGCCCCCCTCGATTTTGACCGCTTGAGCGCCAGCTTCCTTGATCATCCTGCCGCAGTTGCGCAGGGCGTCTTCAATGCTGATCTGATAGGACATGTAGGGCATATCGGCTACCAGTAGCGCACGAGGTTTGGCACGTGCAACGGCCCTGGTGTGATAGATCATCTCATCCATGGTGACGCGAAGGGTATTTTCGTGGCCGGAAAAGACCACCCCAAGCGAATCCCCCACCAAGATGGCATCAACGCCCCCATTATCCACAAGGCGTGCAAAAGGATAGTCATAGGCGGTCATCATCGTGATGCGTCGCTTGTCCTGCTTCATCTGAAGTATGTCGGTAATGGTAATTTTCTTTCGCATAACTTTTTTTCCTCCAAAAAAAAACGCGCTACAGGGGCGCGTGACGGACAGGCGCTGCTATAGTGGCAGCAATGCCTGTGGAGGTATTCCCTTCCGTCCCGGTTCACCATCTGAATCCGCGCGGTATGTGTCTACTGTATACCCAATCAGCTTCCAATCGGTTCCCAAGATGAGTAACCGTTGTTAGTTTGAACTGCCCATATATACCAAAAAGAAAAACGTGATGCCAGAAAAAAGTACCAGTACTGCGGTTTCCGTTTCAATTGACAGGCCAATGTATGTAAGAATTCAAGGTGTTGCTGGTTTCTCTGCCCTGGTGTTGTCGTTGCTTCATAGTGTCAAGTTCTATAAACAGAGAAGTGCATCCCTTATCTGGGGGGGACGAGTTTTTCGTCTATGGCGTTGTAGATTTCTTCCATCACCTTTTCAGAATCTTCCACGTTATATGCGATGATGTTTTTCAAGTGGGTGTACGAATCGAGATCAATCTTTTCAAAAGTAAACCCCAGACCGTTTTCGGCTGCCCGGCTGACTCTGCCGTTTAAACAGATGGATATCTCCGGATCGGTCCCGGCCAGGTGGACGGTGATTTCAGCAGGCTCTCCGGCGGCAAGCCGTTCTCCTGTGATCAAAAGCATGCCGTTCATGCTGAGATTTTCCACATCACCCTGAAACTGGCGATCATCTGTTTTTATCGTGGCAGTTACCCTGAACTTGACGCGGGAAAATTTTCTGGTGTTCATAAGTCAATTCCTTAATTGGATGATGGATGATTGCAATTTCTTTGAGTATACATTGTTTTGGTAGTGTGGGGCAGGATGAATTTATGTCGCATGTCTTGAGCGAAATACAACGCATGACGCGTATCATTTTGCTCAAGCATAATCAAGAGCAGGCACAATCTTTCCGGCTACTTCCCTGTTGTCAGGCCAGCCTGAGTAGCCTATACTCCCGAAATCAAGGAGTAGTCCATGCCGGAAACAGTATCATTTCGTCCCGAACTGCTGGATAGCCATTGTATAATTGATGTCAGGACGCCGCTTGAGTTTGCCGAGGACCACCTTCCCGGCGCGATCAATGTTCCGATTTTAACAAATGAGGAGCGCGTTGAGATCGGCACAATTCACAAACAAATAGGTCCGCAGCAAGCTCGCATGCGGGGATTGGAACTTACCTGTGGCCGCTTTGCCGCCATGGTCAGCGAGATCGTAAGCGCGGCAGGAGATCGTCCGGTGTTGGTCTATTGCTGGAGGGGAGGGCTGCGAAGCCGTTCAATGGCTATTCTGTTGGAGACAACCGGCCATGAGGTATTTCAGCTCCGAGGCGGTTACAAGGCTTTTCGCGGCCAGGTTATTGATTATTTCGAACGGTTTGCGCCACCATCCGATCTTTTTATCATCCACGGCATGACCGGCACGGGCAAGACCACCTTTATCAATGGACTTGATCGCCAGAAGTGGACTCCAATCGACCTGGAAGGACTGGCTTGTCATCGTGGCTCGGCTTTCGGCTCGGTGGGGCTTGAGCAGACATTAAGCCAGAAACGCTTCGATACACTCCTCTGGAGTGCTTTTCGCTCTGCTCCGGTTGGCCGTCCCATCGTGCTGGAGGGAGAAAGTCAGCGCATCGGAAAGATTATGCTGCCCGGTCGTGTTTATGACGTCATGTCTGCCGGTTATCGGGTCTGGTGCAACGCTTCGGTGGAGACCCGCGTTAAACGCCTGGCAGCGGAATATGCTCGCAGTGAGTACCGCGAAGAGATGGCTGCCGCCCTGTTACGTATTAAAAAGAAGTTGGGTGGACCGCAGTATGCCGAACTGTCAAAGATGCTTGAAGAGTGGGATGTGGAGAGCCTGGGGCGTGGATTGATAGAGCGTTATTACGATAAACTCTACTATAAACACCGCCCTTGGGAGCCACATCTGGAGATTGATCTGGAGAATTTTGGTCAGGCGGAGCAGCAACTTGAGGCATTTTGGAATAATCTCAGGGAGATAGGTGATTGATGCGGTTTGAAACAAGGATCGTAGGACCGGAAACAGTTCGGATGCTGGAATTGGGACATCCCTGGATCATCGTAGATAGTCATACCAAGCGCTGGCCTGCGGGACAGGCGGGGCAAGTGGTGGCATTGACGGATGCAAAAGGACGTTTTCTTGCCACGGCCTTGCTCGACCCTGACGACCGGATTGTGGCACGGGTGCTGTCGCGGGAGCGGATACAACTGGATTCGTCCTGGTTGAAGCGTCGTTTGGAATCGGCTCTTGCCCTGCGCCGTGACCACGCAGATCTGGGGGATACCAATGCTTATCGGTTGGTGAATGCTGAGGGTGACGGCCTGCCAGGCCTCACGGTAGACCGTTATGGTGAATTTATGATGGTGCAGCTCTATTGTGCCGGCTGGCGTCCCCACCTCAAAACAATAGCCTGGCTTTTGCAGGAAATGCTGGAACCGCGCGGCATCTATGAGAAAATCCGACCACAGAAAACCAGAGAGTTGGAAGCGGCCGGAGATGACAAGAACTATGGGCGGTTGCTGCAAGGCGTGGCTGCACCTCCACAACTGGAAGTTACGGAAAACGGCCTTACCTTTCTGGTGAGTCTGGAGCGAGGTCTGAATACCGGGCTGTTTTTGGATCAGCGCTGCAACCGGCGCGACCTGATGACACGCGTGGAAGGGAAGCGGGTGCTGAACCTCTTTGCTTATACCGGCGCTTTTTCGGTGGCTGCGGCAGCAGCAGGGGCGCGACTGGTAACCAGTGTGGATGTGTCAGCCGGTTATACCGAATGGGCTAGGGCCAATTTCGGGGCCAACCGGCTCAATCCGAAGCGCCACGAATTCATAACCGGTGACTGTCTGGCAGTATTGGCCGACTTTGCTGCCAGGAAAAAACAGTTTGACGTTATTCTGATGGATCCACCGTCTTTTTCCACCACGACCAAAAGTCGCTTTACTACTCGTGGCGGCACATCGGATCTTGTGGCTTCTGCGCTCTCACTCTTAGTCGATGGCGGCCTGTTGATAGCTTCTTCCAACCACCAGAAGCTTGATGTCGCCGATTATCTGAAAGAGTTGCGCCGAGGTGCGCTCGCAGCCGACTGTAATTTGCGGGTGATTTCTCTGGCTGGTCAGCCGGAAGACTTTCCCTATCCGGTTACTTTCCCGGAGGGGCGTTATCTGAAGTATGCGATGTGCATTAAGGATGGGAAGTCCGGTTGAAAATATTGTGCAGGAAGGTAACGATTGAGATTTAATTCAATTACAAGGAGATCTTCTATGTTAAGTGAAAAAAGTAAAAATCTGCGGCTTTGGCTCGTCAAAAATCTCAAAAATGCTCCACCGGCTGCTTCCATCCAGGAAGCGCGTGCGCTGATCGAATTTGGGGCTTCCCGTGCCGTGTTGCCTGCCGGAACGAATGTTGAACCGGTTATGGCCGGTACTGTTCCGGCAGAGTGGGTCCGTGCCGCCAATGCTGCTACGGATAAGGTCATTATACATTTACATGGTGGCGGGTATACTAAATGTTCCTGTAACACGTCCCGGTCGGCCGCAGCCCAGATTTCGGCCGCTTCGGCATGCAGCGTCCTAGTTGTTGAATACCGCTTGGCGCCGGAGCACCCTTTTCCCGCCGCATTGGAAGATGCTATCGCTGCTTATCGCTGGCTGCTTGATCAGGGCTTCAAACCTGAAAACATAGTTCTGCTGGGAGATTCGGCTGGAGGGGGACTGGGAGTGTCAACCCTGGTCAGTTTGGTGGCGGATGGCGACAGGCTTCCTTGTGCGGCAGTGCTGCTTTCTCCCTGGACCGACCTTACGGGCAGCGGCGAATCCATGGTTGCCTGTGCCGATGCGGATCCCTGGATGACCGAGCGGGAGTGCCGGACCAGTGCGGAAATGTATGCGGCTGGCGCTGATCTGAAAACTCCGCTCATTTCACCGCTTTTTGCTGATCTAAACGGCTTGCCGCGGTTGTTGATACAGGTCGGAACCGATGAAATTCTCCGGGATGATTCCTTGCGGCTGGCTGAAAAGGCAAAGGCGGCTGGGGTTGATGTGACGCTGGATGTGTGGGAGGGGATGTGGCATGTTTGGCACTACTTTGCTCCTCAGTTGCCGGAGGGGGTTCAGGCTATCGAAAAGGTCGGTGAATTCGTGCGGACCCAACTGGAACAATCTGCCTGAGCGTAAAACCCCTTTTCGCAGGACTTGAAATCAGGACTTGAGGCGTAAGGTTGCAGTAACAATAATTATTACACATGGACGTAAGGAGTAACATGGATGGAGGTTAGGAAACGCATTCTGGCTCGCAACAAGGCAATTGCCGGCGGGCTGATGGTGGGGGCTGCGATACTGTTCGTGATTGCGCGCTCTCACAAGGGAAATGGCTTGTGGGAATGGGTTGCCGCTTTTTCGGAGGCTGCTATGGTCGGCGCATTGGCCGACTGGTTTGCAGTGGTGGCTCTCTTTAGGCATCCTCTGGGTGTCCCTATCCCGCATACTGCCATCATTCCAAACAAGAAAGAGATCATTGCCGAAAGCCTGGCTGAATTTATCCGGGATAAATTTTTGGCTACCGACGCGTTACTGACCAAGATGAGGGAGCTGAATCCGGCCAGACGCCTTTCGGGTTATTTGATGTCTCAGCAACATGCTGATGAACTTGCCATGGGATTGACCAAGGCGCTCTCTGAATCTATCGATTTTATTGATGATGACCGTGTCAGCACATTTTTGCGTACAGCACTGCGCGACCGGGTTGAGAAGTTCGATCTTGCATCTTCTGCCGGGCTGCTTCTGGAAACTCTCAGAAAGAACAATCGGCATCAGGCGGTGCTCGACGATATGCTGAGACGGTTTTCCTCGTGGATTTCGACTACGGAAGCTCAGGACAAACTGGCCCAGGCCATTGATAACTGGCTCAATACGGAATATCCGCTTCTGAGCAAATTTATTCCGAACCGGGATCAATTCACCAAAGGGGCTGGCGAGAAAGTTGCCAAAAAAGTCAACCAGTTTTTTCAGGAGGTACATGAAGATTCCACTCACGAACTGAGGTGCCGGTTTGATGCCGTCGTGACTGACTTTATCGCTAGGCTGCGGAATGATGCCGCATTGCGTGCCAGAATTGACGAGATAAAGCGTGAGGCGATCAACAACGAACAATTGGCAGCGTATGTGGCGGGACTTTCCAGTGACCTCAGGGCTTGGTTGATCGATGATCTTAAACACCCTCATTCCAAAGTTTGCAAGAGTATATCCGAAGCCGCCGTCGGTTTGGGAGGGGCTTTATCAAAAAACAGCGAGTTGATCGATTCCATAAATGAGCATCTTGAAAATATTGTCGTTAACTATTCGGATAAACTGCGCTCAGTTGTCACCAAGCATGTGTCGGGAACGGTACGACAGTGGGAAGAGGCTGATTTTGTGAGTGAAATCGAGCTGAGTATCGGCTCTGATCTACAGTTTATACGGATGAATGGAACGTTGGTTGGCGGTGTAATTGGGCTTCTGCTGCATACGATCTCTTTGTTGCTCGGGTAGGCCATGAGCTTTAGTTGGGGTTTTTGTGTAACTTGTTAATATTGAACGCTTTTGCTGGGTTGTGGCGAATGTTCAATCTGCTGTGCGGACGTATTGAAATGAAAGGGGAGGGGCAAGCCGGTTGACAGGACAGTGCTTGCCCCTTTTTTATGCACATGTAGTGCTCACGCAATTCAAATAAAAATAGAGTTTGACAACTGCGTATCAACTGTGATACCAACATACAAATTTTGCTAAGGTTGCGAAAAAACAGATTAAGTTTTGTTTTTATTGCATGCTCTTCAATAAAGCAGTTTCCAATCATTGAAAATAAAGGAATTCCCCCGAGTATTCCGACTTTCCCA
>MTLD01005015.1_pt1 | contig 21617 bp, 20 predicted proteins | sample 1982471 | NCBI WGS metagenome assembly MTLD01 (sample SAMN05712604, study PRJNA340218) | biofilm metagenome | isolation source: sample SPM anode biofilm adapted to -50 mV | place: USA | collected 2012-02-03 | reverse complement strand
GTTATGCTGGCCGGACTGGTGGCCGGCTGCGGCTCCCAGGGGAGCAAACCCGCCGACAAGGCGAAAACCTGGGAACCCACCAAGGAAATCGAGTTTGTGGTTCCTTCGGCCCCGGGCGGCGGCAGCGACCTGAACGCCAGGGTTATTGCCGACTTTTCCCAAAAAATGAAGCTGTCCCCCAAGAGCCTTATGGTGGTGAACAAGCCCGGCGGTTCAGGGGCGGTTTCCTTCTCCTACGTATATTCCAAGAAGGGCGATCCCCACACCTGGATGGTGCTGCACTCCGGACAGGTCATGAGCGCAATAGTGAACAAATCGCCGGTGAAGGCCGACATGCTTACCTATATCGCCGTGGTGGCGTTTGACGACTTGCTGCTGGGCGTAAACAAGGACGGCAAGTACAAGAATATCGAGAGCCTGATCAAAGCCGCCAAGGAGAACCCCGACATGGTGAAGATCGGCGGCTCGCAACGGGGTAACAGCGACCATCTGGCCTTCGAAATGTTCAACAAATATACCGGCGGTAAGGCCACCTACATCCAGTTCAACAGCTCGGGCGAGGTCATGACCGCTTTGCTGGGCGGCCATATCGATGTGGGCATTTTCAATCCCAGCGAGTGTGAGGGCCAGGTGAAAGCCCAGAAGGTTATTCCGATTGCCGCCTTCTCCAAAGAGCGGATTCCCGGCATGTTCAAGGACGTCAAAACCTTCATCGAGCTGGGCTACAAGGACATCCAGCTGACCGAGGTCCGGGCCATCGCCGGCCCCCCGGATATGCCGCCCGAAGCCATCAAGTTTTATGAGGATCTGCTGAAGAAAATAACCGGAACCGACGACTGGAAGAAGAGCTACATCGAAAAGAACTCCATGACCCCGGCGTTTATGAATGCCGCCGAAACCAAGAAGTATTTCAACGAGCAGTCGAAACTGTACGAAAATATGTTTAAAGAGGTAGGGATAATCAAGTAGCTAGCCGACGGGAGCGGCGGCTAGCGTTCCGGCGGCGGGAAGCCAGGCGCAACGTGGCGGGTTTCTTATAAATACCGCCACGTTGCGGTTTGCCGGCCTTATATCGCTTCATGGCATAATTCGCGAAGGGGGCGACGAAAATGAACGCTGATCGTATGGTGGCACTGGTCTGCGGCTTGATCGGCGCGGCCTGGGCGGCCACCGGCTTGTTCAGTTACGGTTTTTGGATTAATAAAGGGCCCGGCCCTGGCTTTATACCGGTTATCTTCGGTTGCTTTTCGGTACTGTTGGCGTCGGCTAGGCTGCTGCGCAAGGACAAAGACGCGGAAAAGATTGATGTGAGAGCGTTCATTCCCATCGCGGCGATTTTCGCCTGCATTCTGTCCATGTATGTCATCGGTTTTCTGCCGGCGTGCTTTTTGCTTACCGTCTTCTGGCTAGTACGCCAGGGGAGGTATTCCTACCGGTTTTCCGTCGGCCTGGCGGCGGCAGTCACGGGATTCTTCTGGCTGGTGTTTGAGTACTGGCTGTCGGTGCAGTTTCCCACCGGCCTGATTACCTTTTAGAAAGAGGACGGACTATGCAGGATATACTTTATCACTTGTTCAACGGCTTCGTTATCGCCGTGACCGGGGACAATCTTTTCGCCGCGCTGGCTGGCGCGCTGATGGGCTTGCTGATCGGCGCCCTGCCCGGCATCGGTTCGGTAATGGGCGTCGCCCTGCTGCTGCCGCTTACTTTCAAGATGAATCCCACCACGGCGATCATCATGCTGGCGGCGCTGTACTATTCCACCATGTACGCCGGGGCTTTCACCGCGATCCTTATCAATATCCCCGGCGATCCTCCGTCGCTAATGACCACCATCGACGGCTATCAGCTAACCCTCAGGGGCAAGGCCGGCAAGGCGCTGGCCGTCTCCAACTGGTCGTCCTTCGTCGCCGGCTTTATCGGCGTTATTATCCTTACTTTCATGGGGCCGATGCTCGCCGATATCGGCCTGGCCTTCGGCCCGGCGGAGATGACCATGGTCATACTGCTAGCCCTGTCGGCAATCGCCTGGCTGCTGGGGGACGACCCGGTGAAGGGGCTGCTGTCCACTTGCCTGGGGGTCATGCTGGCCACGGTGGGGCTGGACGCGGCGGTGGGCAAACCGCGCTTCGCCCTTGATATCATCGACCTGTTGAACGGCATTGATTTCATCCCGTTGGTCATCGGCCTGCTGGGCATCAACGAAATCATCGAGATGGCCGCGCAAAAGGGCGGCTACCGCTTTAAGACCACGGAGAAACTGACCATCAGAAGCAATTATCTCAATTTCGCGGAAATCAAGCGGATCTTCCGGCCGACGGTGTTCAGCAGCGTGCTGGGCGCGTTTGTCGGCTGTATTCCCGGCGCCGGCACCAATACCGCCTCCTTCCTTTGCTATGTGCTGGAAAAACGTTTTGGCAAGAACAAGGCAGAAATGGGCAAAGGGGCGCTGGAAGGGGTCGCCGCCCCCGAGGCGGCTAACAACGCGGCGGCGGCAGGCGCTTTCGCCCCGCTGCTGGCGCTGGGTATTCCCAGTTCGGGCACGGTGACGGTGCTGCTGGGTGGCCTGATGATGTGGGGGATAACCCCGGGGCCGCTGCTATTTTCGGAGCACCCGGACCTGGCCTGGGGCCTGATCGCCTCCCTGTATACCGGCAATATCGTGTGCATGATCATCGCCGCTCTGAGCATTCCCCTGATGGTGCAGGCGCTGAAAGTGCCGCCGGTCATCCTGACGCCGGTCATCATGGTGATTTGCCTGGTATCAGCCTTCGCTGCCAACAACAACCTGTTCGATGTCTGGATTATGGCAATCTTCGGCGTGGTGGGCTTTTTCTTCTGCCGCTTCCAATACCCGGTGGCGCCGTTCCTGATGGCCTTCATTCTGACGCCCCGCCTGGAGCTGTCGGCTCGGCAGGCTTTCGACCTTTCGAACGGCGACCCGGCCATCTTCGTGCAAAAACCCATAGCCTTGGCCTTTCTGGTTATTATGATCCTGCTGTTTGTTGCACCTTTGGTCTTGAAATTTATCAAGGCGGGCCGGCCGGATACACCCCAAGCCGGATGAATGTTACCGGACTGAGGCTAAGGGGCCAAATCCCGCTGCAGGCAGTAAACCGATTGGAGGCAGTAAAGATGATACAGGCGGTCCTGCAGTCCCCCAAAGTGATCGAATTCCGCGAGGTGCCGCGGCCGGAACCGGGACCGGGACAGGTGCTGCTGGCTGTGGAACGGATCGGCATTTGCGGCTCGGACGTCCACGTATACCATGGCAAGCACCAGTATGCCATCTTTCCTTTAGTCCAGGGCCATGAGGGGGCCGGAACGGTGGTGAAGATCGGCTCCGGAGTGAGCGGCTTCGCGCCCGGGGAGCTGGTCACCTTCAGGCCTCAGCAGTTCTGCGGCCAATGCCCGCTGTGCCGTCAGGGCCGCTACAATCTTTGCGAGGATTACAAGGTAATCGGCGTGCTGGGCGGCACCATCGGCATGGCTTCGGAGTATTTCCTCTGCGACGCCGCCAAGCTGCATAAATTGCCGGCGGGAATGAACGCCGACCAGGGGGCGCTGGTGGAGCCGGCCGCGGTGGCTGTGCATGCGGCGCGGCTGGCCGGAACCGAGGCGGGGGAAAAGGTGCTGGTCATCGGCGCCGGCCCCATCGGCAATCTTACCGCCCAGGCGGCCAAGGCCCTGGGGGCGGCGGCGGTGATGATCACCGATATCAATCCGCCGCGGCTGGAGCTGGCGGGCAAGTGCGGCGTGGATTATTGCATAAACACGGCGGAAGTGGACTTGGAGGCCGCCATCCGCAAATACTTCGACAGCCACCGGGCCGGGGCCATCCTGGAGTGCGTAGGCGTCGCTGCGACGCTGGGGCAGGCCATCCGCTCGGCCCGGCGGGGCACCAACATCGTGCTGGTGGGCAACTACTACGGCCGGGTGCCGGTAGAGCTCGCCCCGGTGCAGCGCCGGGAACTCAATCTCATCGGTCATATGAACTACACCGCTCCGGATTATGAGACCGCCATCGAGCTCATCGCTTCAGGCAAGATCAAAACCCAGGCGCTGGTGTCCAATTATTTCCCGCTGCAGGCATATGAGCAAGCCTACCGTTATATTGAGGAAAACCCCGACACGGTGATGAAGGTATTGCTCAAGGTGGGGCAGGAGGGATAACTTAGTGGATATCATTCAGGAACTTTTGCAGAATGTGGCATTGCCGCGTCTGGTGAAGATCAACCAGCACCGGGCGACCAACGGCATCGCCGACATACCGGGCGCCATCGCCCGGGAAATAGCCAAACCCGGGATCGGCGACCAAGTCCGTCCGGGAATGCGGGTGGCCATCACGGCGGGCAGCCGCGGCATCGCCAACATCGCCGCGCTCATCCGGGCCACCGCCGACGAATTGCGCCGCCGCCGCGCAGAGCCTTTTGTCATCCCGGCCATGGGCAGCCATGGCGGCGCCACCGCCGCGGGTCAGGCCGAGTTGCTGGCCGGCTTGGGGGTGACGGAAGCCAGTGTGGGCTGCCCCATCGTGTCCTCCATGGAGGTCGTGGGCATCGGCGCTTTGGCAAACGGCCTGACGGTGTACATTGATAAAAACGCCCTGTACGCCGACGGCATCGTAGTGCTGAATCGTGTCAAGCCCCATACCGCTTTCCGCGGACCGTCGGAAAGCGGTATGGTCAAAATGCTGACCATCGGCCTCGGCAAGCAGATCGGAGCCGACTCCTGCCATGCTTACGGCTTTGGGGATATGGCCCGGCATATCGTGGATATGGCGGCAGTCGTGCTGGCCAAGGCGCCGGTGCTGTTCGGTTTGGCGGTGATCGAGAACGCCAGCGATGAAATCTGCAAAATTGCCGGAGTACCGGCGGCGGCCATCATCGACACCGATCGGCAGCTTTTGGTTGAGGCCAAGGCCAATATGCCCCGAATACCCTTCGTCAAGATGGATGTGCTCATCGTCGACCGCATCGGCAAGGAGTTTTCGGGCGACGGCATGGACCCCAACATCACCGGCCGGTACTCAACGCCCTTCGCCAGCGGGGGGCCGGACGTGAACAAGATCGTGGTACTGGACCTGACCGAGGCCACCCATGGCAATGCCAACGGCCTCGGGGTGGCCGATTTCACCACCCGTCGACTTATTAACAAGATCAATTACCAATACACCTACGCCAACGCCTTTACCTCCACCATCACGGTGCCGGCCCGGCTGCCGCTCATCATGGACACCGACTACGATGCCGTGCGGGCGGCGGTCAAAACCTGCAACGCCCGCGACCTGGGCCGGCCCAGGCTGGTGCGGATCAGCGATACCCTGCACCTGGGCGAGATGTACATCTCCGAGGCCATGGCCGCGGAGGCCTCCGCCAACCCCGACCTGACGCTGCTGGGTGAACCAGTGGCCATGGAGTTCGGGCTGGATGGGACCTTGCTGCCGTGAGCATAATTGCAATCGTGCGGATGTGCTTTGCTGGTCAAGAGCTCGCGTGCTAAACCGTGCTAAGCAGACACAGGGGATAAGATACATTCTTATCCGTAAAATCCGCGGGAAAGGCCGATGAAATCAAGACCATTTCATGCGCTTGCCTAGGTTACACAGCCTGCTCTATAATGGCATTCAAGAGGCTGGCCGTTGCTCTTGCAGTCGCTGCTCACTAATTTCAAGGATTAAACTATGCCGCAAACTAACCAAATAAATTTTACGGTCTTCAAAACCATTTGCGCCATCGAGAATTCAACGCGCCAGACTATTATTTTTCTGGCGCGCCTTTATCGTAAATGGGTATAGTTCGGCAAGGGCCGGCGTTTAGCCGGTATGTATGTAGGATACGCTTTTATTACCGCACGCCACGAAAAGCCGATGAAACGACGAAATAACAAAGAAATGGCGCCGCATGACGGCGCCATTTCTATATACAGATCCAATCTATTTGTCGCAATGAGGTCAAAAACGTGTAAGCCATTATATGCGATCCACTCCTGATGGTACTCAGAAGCGCATCAAAATAATGATTCTTACACATCCCAAGCAGCATATGCTAAGGCATCCTTAACCCGATACGATGTTGACATTCAATGCAAAATTTGTTAACAATTATTGCACTGAAATGCAATTTGAGGTTGATTTTGTAACGCCCCTTCTTTATGCAATTGACATACTGACGAGCAATTGCGGTTAATCCCCTATTTGGCATGCATCTTGCGTTTACCCATAGCGTTCATCATATTTGGGGGGGCGGGTTAATGACGGAAATCTCCCGTGCGCCGGACGAAATAATCGAACAGGTTCTTCTCGATGTCTCGATTATGGTGGAAGAAAAATATAGTCCATTGCTATCAAAAACAGCTCTGTTCAATCTGAACAAGCTGGAGTCATTGCTTGGGGCGCAGTTTAAAATAGCCAGGCAGGCCAGATTTGAAGGGTATATGATCCAGGATTGCGATATGTGTTCCTCCTGGGACAAAGATTTGAGATATTGCAATTTTTACCAATACTGGCAGTCCAGTCAGATTAGGCTCGATTACTACTACCAGGCTTTATGCCCGGCACTCACGCTCAAATAATCCTACTGAGAGGTGTAGAAGATGATAGAACGGGATAAGGTTGCCGCAATTATAAGGTCCCAACTGACGCAGGCTACGGAAGAGGTCATTAACCGATTGACCGACGATATCGTCCGAGATACCGAGTACAAGCTTCACTCGTTGATAAGACAGGCAGTAGCTCATGAGAGAGAAACGGCGATTGTGAAAAAAAAGATAGATAGGCAAGCACCGCCATCATAGTAATAGCTCAGGAGTAGGGCTAACCTGACAAGCTACGGGAAACTGTCGTAATCGGCGATGGTTCCACCGCCTTCCGAGTGGGCAAGATATAGTATCTGGCTCAACGGGAGGAAAAACTGATGGCAGCAGAGGGGAAGACGGTTCTTTATGGCATATGGGTAGTTACCATATTATGCTTGTTGCTGTTTATTCCAAGAAGCAAGGCCCGCCTCGCGTGGGTTGCGTTTCTGTTTAAGCAAGCCATAACTTGGCCGCTTGGCTTATATGTAGTAGATGTAGGCTGGATTCAGTATCCTGTTCGCTTGCTCGAAAATGCCAACTATACAAGCGTAACCTTTGAATATCTCTTCTACCCCGCAATCTGCTCTTTTTTCAACGTGTACTTTCCCGAAGGCCGGTCGCTTAGTATACGGGCTTTGTTTTACGCAGCCTTCTGTTCAGCCCTTACGCTTGTTGAATTATGGGTTTTACACCACACTGAGTTTATAAGGTATATACATTGGAACGCCTTTCTAACATGGGGCTCGCTCTTCATCACTTTTTATCTTAGCCGGAAGTTCTGTCTCTGGTTTTTTACGCCGCATAGCATGGCTTCAAAGAATTAGAGAACATCCGTTTATGAGCGGCAAAAATCCCGGGTACAGGAGATGGACAGCATTTTGGCGAAGTTAACCCCAGGCTCGTCGACCGATGGAGGAAATGTGAAGCGGCTACTGATCTTACTTGTGATTCTTATTGCCGGGCTATCTTTTACCGCCGCCCTGGACCGATTATATTCCCGTAGCGAATATGCCCGTCACGAACATAACCTAGAAGCGCTTACCGAGAAGTTCCAGGGCCTTGTCATGCATAGCCTTACCGATCTCACGGCGATAGGGGACCTAAAAGCGTTTCTGATCGCCCGCAGCGACTTGCCCGACCGGGAAGCGTTCGATCGCTATGCCGAAGAGGCAAAAAGATACTATCCCACCGTCACCTACTTCGGTTATGCGCGGGAAAACGGCGAAACCCTGTACGCGCATTTTACGGCCGGCCAGCCTGGGATCGAGAATGACAGCCGCCCGGGGCGGCTACGTGCGCTGGCCACGGCAGCCGAGATGCGAAAGATGGCGATCGCCGACCCGTTTAACACACAGGACCGGCTTATAAGCATTGCCGTGGACCCGATCTACCGCGGGGAGGTTCTTATCGGGTTCGCCGAAGTCCACTTCGATATCGGGGCGATTTTCGACCAGGCAATGCACAGTTTAGGCATCAATGAGCAGCAGTATTATATCCGGATCGCCGCCCCCGGAGGCATGGTCTTCTGGGAGAAAGGACCGATACCCGAGCCAACGGAGAGCCTGGCCCGCAAGTTTAACATCCCGGTCGGGAACGCGCAATGGGATGCCACGGTAGGCTGGCGCAGGCTGCCGGATAACAACCTTTACGTTCGCGGCATCATCTGGGGCAGCGGCGGCATCGTAACTTTGCTGCTGCTGGTAATCGTCAACGGGGTATGGCTGCGTCAGGCGTGGCTGACAAAGCAGGTCAACGAGAAAACGGCGGAACTTATTCTCAAGAACAAAGCGATCATCGAGGCGAAGGAAACACAGGCCCGAATAGAAAAACTCTCTTCGCTCGGGTCGATGGCCGCTGGGGTTTCGCACGAGATTAACCAGCCGCTGAATTCGATCAAGCTTTTATCCAGCGGCATTCTCTATTCGCTCCATAAAGGCGGACGTTTTGACCCGGCTGAGATCCGGAGGGTCATAGAGGAGATTTCCCGCCAAGCGGACCGTATCACGAGCATCATCAACCAGATAAGATCTTTCATCCGCCGGGACAACAGTTCCCGGGCGCCGTGCAACGTCAATGACGCCATTGCACAGTCGCTGGGCTTGGTCGGGACGCAGATAACCAATCACGGCATCAAGGTCTGCCGAGAGCTCGCTAGGAAGTTGCCGGCAGTGCTGGTGCCCCCTACGGCGCTTGAAGAGGTCTTGGTAAATCTTCTGGTCAATGCCATGCAGGCCCTTGATAAGGTCGAAAGGCCGGATAAGCTTATTACGATCCGCACCCGGCTTGAGGATGGGGTAATTATCGAGGTGGCTGACAACGGCCCTGGCATTAGCGCGGAAATCTTGGAAAAAGTCTTCGAGCCCTTTGTCACGACTCATACCGGCGGCGAAAACTGGGGGCTGGGGCTGTCGATCGCCCACGCGCTGATAACCGCCTGCAGCGGCAATATAAGCGTAACCACCGGGGATGCCGGAACAACCTTCAGAGTTCAACTGCCGGCGGTCCCCGAAAAATAGAGCGAGGTGCTGGGATGGACATTTTGGTTGTCGACGATGACTGCGCTAGTCGCGATGCGGCAAGCTGGTTTCTGAAGGTCGAAGGCCATAGTGTGACCACTTGCGGCAGCGGGGCGGAGGCCCTGGCGCTGATGGCCGGCGCGGATTATCCCATGGTGCTGTCCGATATCAAGATGGCGGGGATGTCCGGGCTTGAACTTCTGGCGGCCATAAAGGCGATGCCGGGAGGGTGGCTGACGGATGTCGTCCTTTTCACGGGATACGGCGATATGGAGTCCGCTATCCAGGCTCTTCGTTCCGGAGCCTATGATTATCTGCTCAAACCGGTCGACGCCCAGGAACTGGCGGCGACGGCCGAACGCATCGAGGAGCATCAGGCGCTGCTGCGCGAGAACAGGTACTTGTCCCAGAACCTGGAACACGAGGTCAAGGCGGCGACCGCGGAAAAAGACCGAGAATTGTTGCGGGCAAAGAGACTTGTCACCGAATCGCTTTTCGGTCAAATCGGCATATTTTCCGATAAAATGCGCAGTGTCGTCGCCCTTGCCCAGAAATACCACAATGACAGATCGATCCCGATTCTGATCGAAGGGGAAACAGGCACAGGCAAGGAGATCATCGCGCAAATCGTGCACTGGGGCGATGTTCAGTTCGACGGCGACCCGGGTCCTTTCATCGACATTAACTGCGCCGCCATCGCCCCGAGCCTGTTCGAGAGCGAGTTGTTCGGGTACGAGGCGGGGGCGTATACGGGCGGACAGAACAGGGGCCAAAAAGGAAAACTGGACCTTGCGTCGGGGGGCACGCTGTTTCTGGACGAAATCGCCGAGATATCCCCGGAGATGCAAGGCAAATTGCTCCGGGTCATCCAGGAGAAAGAGTATTATCGCGTGGGCGGGCTGAAGAAGCTGCCGGCCGATGTCCGCATCGTCTGCGCTACTAATGTGGACATGAGGAAAAACATGGACGAAGGGAAATTCCGCCGCGACCTGTATTACCGTTTCCAGCTCGGCCATATAACCGTCCCTCCCCTGCGCGAACGCCGCGAGGAGATAATACCGCTGGCCAACATGTTCCTGCTGCAGGGGGCCAAGCAGCGGGGCAGAAAGTTTAAAGCCATCAGCGATGAAGCCGCCCAAATACTGGAGAATTACGAGTGGCCGGGAAACGTGAGAGAGCTGAAAAATGCGATCGAATTCGTCGTCTTCATGTACGACGACACGGAAGTGAGGCCCCACCACGTTCATAAGCTCAACCGCACGACTGTCGAGGAAAACGCCGGGATCGGTTCCCTGCAGCCGGATGAGCCGCGGTTGTCCCTGCCCTTCCCCCGCGAGGGCTTTCCGCTGAAAGATTATACGGACTGCATCATCAAAGAGGTGCTGAACGCCCATAACGGGAACCAGATGGCTGCCGCAACCTACCTTGGCGTCTCCCTTCGCACGCTGGCATACCGTATATCCAAGATGAAAAAAGCGGGCAATAAATGACGACAACAAAACCTGCAGAAGATTATCGCATTTCCTGCAAGTTTTCGTATGAGTCGTGCGCCCGGACGGTCGTATCTTTCAAAGACGGTTTCCGCAAAACACAGTAAAGCCGCCGGTTTGGGGGCAATACAGGCAAAACGCATGCCGTATGGCATGCGTTTTGCTTTTTATATTGGCATCCGCCCGGTAAATACGGCGGACAAATATAAAACGAAAGGATTGTGGACGTGTCGAGAAGCGTGTTCATTACTAATGCGGACAAGACAATGCTCCTCAAATTCATTAGCCGCGAAAGGGAATTCGGCGGCGGCGACAGTGAAGACCTGAAAAGTTTGCAGCATGAAATAGAACGGGCACACATCTCGGCTGCAAAAAACATACCTGAAGATGTCGTAACGATGCACTCAAGGGTGCAACTGAGGGACATGGATGGCTCCGAAGACGTTATATATACTCTGGTTTACCCCGCGGAGGCGGACTTGTCGGCAGGGAAAATATCAGTTCTTGCCCCCGTCGGGACGGCCATCCTCGGGTACAGGGTGGGCGATATCGTCGAATGGAACGTCCCGGGCGGGATAGTACGCTACAGAATCGAGAAGGTCCTCTTCCAACCCGAGGCCGACGGAAAAAGTTGTTTATAGCGTTTATCCCGGTATAGAGCTTATTGGAGGTGGCCTGATTGGCAATGAAGATAATCCCCGAGGTGCCTGTCGCGGATATCAAAATCACCATCGATTACCTTGTCAATACGCTCGGCTTTAAGCTAGACCACGTTGCCGCCGGCGGCGAAAAGGCGATGCTGAGATACAACGAGGCGGCACTTGTGTTGGAGGCCAAGACAATTGAAGAGCCGCCGTCCATGCCGGAGAAGAGTATCAATATTCACGTCAGGGTGGAGAATATAGAGGACATATATATACGGGCACTGACGAGGGGCGCAATTATCAGCCGGTACCTTGAAAACAACGGTCATAAAGACAAAGACGGCAAGGTAGACAGGCGTTTCATCGTATCGCTGCCGGATGGCTTTCCCCTGACGTTCGTGGAAGAAACGCAGTCCGACTAATATGCGCGGAGGTGCAGAGGTTTCATCCGCCGCAAAAGAGGAGTGACTGTATTTGGCCGGGATCGATAGTTTGATGCGGCAACACGAAGAAATATTGGCTCTATTGGAAGAACTGGCTGCCCATGAAAGCGACCGGGACATAATGGACAACGCCAAGGGGCTGTCTTTGACCGTGGGGCAGCTGGCGAGGAAGGTCTATTTTCACCTTCTGTCCGAGGAAAGGGTTGTATATCCCATCCTATTTTTTCACGATGACGAATCCGTACGGGAAACGGGCAGAAGCTATTCGCTCGAAATGGATGCAATCGTCCGCAGATTTAAGAGGTATCGGGGGAGGTATTCAAACGCCGGGAACATCTTTGATCTTCCGTCCGCGTTTCGGTACAGCACCGTCATGGTTGCCAGAGACTTCACCCAGAGGTTCGAAGACGAGAGGAGGGGGCTTTTTCCGATTGCCGAGCGCTACAGGCAGGATCCGCAACAACCAAACACCCTTTCACTGTTCCTTAGGGCGCGCCGGCGTGACAATCCTTAAAGAAACCGTAGTAGGGCGCCGGGAATTTATATCGACTCTATGGTGGAGTATACCGTAACGCCTGGGTACTTCATATAACTACGTGTCGATGATGAGCGGCGGAAAACAGAAGCATTAGGAAGACATGAACGTAAGGAAATTAAGCATTCAAACAAAAAAGGAGGAGTTTATTCATGAGCAAATCGTCTTACAATGCCTACGACGAGGCGCGGGCGCAGTTTGATCAGGTAGCGGAAAAAATCGGGTTGGACGAGGCTACGAGAGAGTTTCTTAGGCGGCCAATGCGCGAATATCATTTTACCATACCTGTGCAGATGGACGACGGGAGCAGAAAGGTTTTTTGGGGATACCGCGTACAGCACAACGATGCCAGAGGGCCGGCCAAAGGCGGCGTAAGGTTTCACCCGTTGGAAACCATCGACACGATAAGGGCGTTGGCAATGTGGATGACATGGAAGTGCGCTGTTGTCGACATACCGCTCGGCGGCGGTAAAGGCGGCGTAATCTGCGATCCCCGCACGATGACCGATCGTGAACAGGAACAGCTGTGCCGAGGCTGGGTCAGGCAGATAGCAAAGGACATCGGACCTTGCATCGACGTTCCGGCGCCCGATGTTATGACAAACGCCAAACACATGTTATGGATGCTGGACGAATATGAAACTATCCATGGCGGCAAGTATCCTGGCTTCATCACCGGAAAACCCATCGGCATGGGCGGATCACTCGGCCGAAAGGAAGCCACCGGATTCGGTGTCATCTATGTACTGAGGGAAGCCTTGAAAGAATTAAAGATAGATATAAAAAATACCACAGCCAGTATACAGGGTTTCGGCAATGTCGCTCAACATGCGGTGAAATTGTACCAGCAGCTCGGCGGAAAAATAATCGCCATATCTTGCTGGGACAACAACGATCACCAACCGTATACCTTCCGCAAGAAGGACGGGCTTGATTTCGACGATTTAGAAAGTATTACGGACCCCTTCGGGAGTATTGACAAGGAAAAGGCTAATGGCTTAGGTTACGAGATTTTGCCCGGCGACGCCTGGATCGAGCAGGACGTGGATATCCTGATCCCGGCTGCTTTGGAAAACCAGATTACTGCGGATAACGTACATAGAATAAGCAAACAGGTAAAGGTCATGGTCGAGGGATCAAACGGGCCGACCAGCAGGGATGCGGACAAGGTATTGGCACAGCGCAAAATATTTGTTATCCCGGACTTTCTCGCCAACGCGGGCGGAGTCACCTGCAGCTACTTCGAGCAGGTTCAGTCGAATACGAACTACTACTGGGAAAAAGACGAGGTAATGCAAAAACTGGACACGAGAATGACGTCCGCGTTCAAGGCCGTAAGCGATCTGTCCAGACAGAAAGATGTTTACATGCGCGACGCCGCTTATATTATCGCCATAAATCGCGTTGCTTTCGCGGTAAAAAGCCGGGGTTGGGTGTAAACCAAACCAGCCAGAGTCGGGAGGCTAGATCGGTGGACGAAATTCTAAATGCGAAAGTAGATATGCTAATCAACCTCAAGGAAAGGGAGAAAGAGTTGAACTGCCTATATATGGTCGATGAGATACTCAATGACCATCGGTTGTCTATGCCGGAAATATTTGAGGCGGTCGTCAACGTCATACCTTCGGGGTGGAGATTTCCTGATTTATGTCGGGCAAAAATTACCTTTAAAAATTACCGCTACCAGCCTCCCGATTTCATCGTTTCACCTCTATCCGAAAATTGTATCATAACATCCGGCGGCGATACGATCGGCACCGTCGAGGTAGTATACTTGGAGAATGTACCGGCGACTGCCGAAGGGGTCTTTCTCGAAAAAGAAGGCAAGCTTATCCGGGCAATCGCCGACCGCATCGGTCAATTCATTTTCCACAGAGACATGCAGCTCGTTTTGGACGAGCTGCATGCCGTCCGCCGGGAAAGCGCCGCAAGTGATTCGTTGTACGGAGGGGGCGATTGCTGCCGGACCGACGGCCAGGAGTGGCGCTGGCGCCAGCATATGGCGGAACGGCTGGCAGCGTCGCTCGATTCTCAGCACTTCGGGGTGAAGTCGGTATTCCTTTTTGGCAGCACCAATGACGGAACCGCCGGCCTGAGAAGCGACATCGATCTGATAATTCATTTCGAGGGCTCCGAAGCGCAAAAGGCGGAGCTTTTCCACTGGCTTGAAGGGTGGAGCCTGTGCTTGGACGAGATGAACTATCTGAAAACGGGCTACCGGATGAACGGATTGTTGGACATACACATAATCACCGACGATGATATCGCGAGAAAGACCTGCTTCGCAATAAAAATAGACCTCGCCACAGACCCGGCTTATCGTCTGAAACTGAAGGACGAGACGGGCTCAGGATAGGTCAGTTAAGAGGGAGTTGGGGAAACATATATTTAGAGAATTGAAACAGTTTGTTGGCCTGTCTATAACAATTCAAATGGCTCAAGGGAATCCGCAATAAATCGATGCAGAGCCAAATATATTAAAATGTTTTCGCCGTGGCCTTCGCTGATAATGATTTATACACCGCACAAAACGCTAATGAAGCCCCCCTGATGATATTAAAGAGCGAAAAAGTTGAGTTAATCATTTCTGATGTGCGTATGCCATACATGAACGGTTATCAATTTCTAGCCAGAATTTCTAGCCTGTACCCGACAACAACCCGACTTCTTATGACCGGTTGTTCGAGTAAAGAGATTGGTAACAGCGATTGAGGTAGGCATTGCCGAAAATTATATAGAGAAACCTCTTGATAACAATGAGCTAGTTGGGATTATAAAAAGGTACCTGACGGGTATTCGCTAATCAAGGGAGGGGAACGAGTGAAATCGACCGGTATTGTTCGAAGAGTGGACGAGCTAGGCAGAGTGGTAATACCTATGGAATTGCGGCGCAACCTTGATATTGAACACAAAGACGGCATTGAAATTCTCGTGGAGTACGATAAAATCATTTTACACAAATACGAACCTGCTTGTGTGTTCTGCGGCAATGCCAATGATATAACATCCTTCAGGGGGAAAAACGTATGCAAGAAATGTATAGCTGACATTGGGGAGAAAATATAGAGGGAAAAACGGGGCGACCGAAAAGCGGTAACCCCATTTTTTATGCGCCGGGCGCCAGGTAAGGACGAAGTAACCATATTATAAGCATTTTTGAGGGATCTTGGGGCGTTTGAGGTTGGTCTAATATTCACTGCCATTTTACAACTGCACTTGTGGAAAAGCCAGGAAGAGTATCAGGCAGAAAGGGGTTGATCGTGCACGGTCCTCTGGGAATATCCGTTCCGACTGTTGGCCGTCTCCTTGTTTTCATAGTCGTATTTCGAATAACCAAGCTCGCTTTCAAGCTCAGCGTCAAGGGCTGCTTGTATCGTTTCGGCGGTCAGAATTTTCACAAATTCGCGGACATCATTCATAGCCTTGATTCCATATTCCTCGATCATTTGCCGCAGCTTGCTTTTTTCGCTCCCTGCCATAACAAAACCTCCATTGTCATTTTTATCTTACCTGACAATGGAGGTTTACACTATTTTTTCCGCACTACCGTTTAAAGCGCGCCCTGAGCTTTAGGAAACCGGAAATCATCAACAGCGACCAGGGCGGCCATTTCACCAATCCGGAATACATTCTGCTGCTCGAAGAAGACGGTGTGAAGATATCCATGGACGGTAAGGGCCAGTGCCTGGACAAAGCACGGACGGAACGCTTTTTTCGGGCTCTTAAATACGACCGCATTTACATCAGAATATGATTTCCCGCGAGCTGCGCATCATGCTCAGGGACTATATGAAAACCTACAATTCTCATCGACCACATTCCGCCCTGGGCGGAGCATGCCCTGCCCAATATTACCTCGTAAACGTGCCCGGCGAGGCTGTTTCATATCAAAAAACACAGAAGGGAGCATAGTTTTCTCCTTTCTGTGTCTTGACGTAGGGGAGCATTGTATTCCTCTCTCGCCAAAGGGAAAAAATGCAAAATGATGGCAAAAAAAGGCGGGGCGGAACCGAGTATCTTCACACCGTTCCAAGCCCCGCCTTTTCCGCAACGCCGTCACCTTCACGGCCGTCGTATTCCCTCGCGGTAAGCGCTCGTCAATCACGAATCTGCACGATCATTTCGATCTCGCACACCGAGTTGAGCGGCAACTCCGCCACCCCGACGGCGGAGCGGGCGTGACGGCCCTCTTCGCCGAAGACCTTCTCCAGCAAATCCGAGGCTCCGTTCACCACTTTGGGTTGCCCGAAAAAGCCCGGCGCGCTGTTTACAAAACCGACAACCTTGACGACGCGTTCAACACGGTCCAGGTCCCCGATCGCCGCCCTGATGACGCTCAGACAATGTAGCGCGCAAAGCTTGGCGGCCTCGTACCCCTGGACTTCGTCCACGTCTGCCCCCACTTTTCCCGCGCAGACGGCTCCGCTGCCGCTGCGGGGAAGCTGGCCGGAAGTAAAGACGAGCTTTCCGGCTATTACCACCGGCAGATACGATCCTACCGGGCTCGACGGCGGCGGGAGCTCCAGCCCCATCTCGGCCAATCGTTGCATAGTATTCACCCTCCGCACCTCCTGTAAGTTATTTTTGTCCAGGGAAATCCTTATAGCCACTGGAAGTCGCAATCAGCAAAACGGAAGACGCGGCCGGGATGATATTGTTTTTCACAAGGGCGGCCAGCGCGCCGATGACGGTTGCCGAGGAGCTCTCGAGATAGAAGCCCTGCCGCGCCAGCCTCTCCTGGCATTCCGCGACCTGGCTCCGGCCGATGTTGACCGCCGTGCCGTTCGACTGCTTCAGGGCTTCCTGCGCCTGGAACGTCACTGTGTTGCCGCCAATGGAAGTAGTCGCCGAGCCGTCGCCCGTGAATTCGCTTCGGTAATCCTCGCCGTCAAGCACCCGGCTGAGCCGGGGGAAAGGCTCGACGGCAACCAGCGCCGGCAGGCGCGAAATCAGCCCGGCTGCGCGCAAGTCTTTGAATCCCTCATGCATTCCCCACAGCAAATCGCCGCGCGCGGAGGGGGTTATTACAAATTGCGGCAGCGCGTCCGGGCAGTCTTCGTAGATCTCGTACGCGACGGTCTTGTAGCCCTGTATGCCGAACAGGTTGCTTCCCACAGGCGGATTGACAAAGTTCGTTGCCGGATACCAGTTTTCTTCCGCCACCTTCTTTTTCATCAGGGTCCATCTTTCCGCCGACGTCTCGGTCAGGATCAACTCGGCGCCGGTTAACTCTATCGCTTTTTTCCAGACAGGGTTTATGCTCCTAGTAGATATTATCTTGCACTCGATGCCCGCGGCGGCGGCATAAGTCGCCAGGGAAACCCCCGCGTTCCCCGACGAGGCCGCCACGACGCATTTTCTGCCGAGACTGACGGCGCGCGCCACGACAAGCGGACTCATCCTGTCTTTATGGGAGCCGGTGGGATTTTGGAATTCATTCTTGAAATAGACGGTTTTCAAGGCGAACCGCTCCGCCAGCCTTGGCGACGCGACCAGCGGCGTGCTTCCTTCCCCGAGCGTGGGGAAAGTTTGGTAGGGAAGAAAGTCGCGGTACCGGAACAGGCCCTTCTGGTAGGTTTTTATTGTCTGTTCCCCGTGGTACGTTAAGGACATGTTTGCCGGGTAACCGTCCCGCGAACAGGACGGACAGCCCTGATAATAATCGCCGGAGGGGAATTTTTCACCGCATCGCAGGCAGTATAGATTGCATATCCTTGGGTTTAAAGTATACATAACGTCCTCCTCGTAAAATACTCCCGCGTGTTCGATGCGACTCTACATCACATGAGGACTTTCGCCAGAAACCAGCCGGCGATCATGCTTGCGGTCATAGCGATGAAGCCCGGCATGACATAGCTGTTATTGACCACGTATTTGCCTATCCGTGTCGATTTGGTGGTATCAAGCGCCACACTGGCCACCATGGACGGCGATGTGGGCAGGATGAAACAGCAGGCAACCGCCGGGAACATTCCCACGATGAGGCTGGCCGGTATCCCCAGGGCTAGGCCGAGGGGGATCAGGGAAGCGGTGGTGACGGCCTGGCTGGCCGTGAGTGTCGCCAGGGCAAAGAGCGCGAACATGAATAGCCACGGTTGCGTTTTTACCATCTGCTGGATGCTGTTCTTGACCAGATCGCCGTTCGCGGCGACGAGGGTATTGCTCATCCAGGCAACCCCGAGCACGATGATGACCGCCATCATCCCCGACTTGAAAACCGAGCCTTCGATGATCTTGCCGACATTGACCTTGCAGACCATGACCATGATTGCCGAAATCGCCATCATCACTATCGCCATGGCTATGGGCATTGATAGCGGCGCGAGTTTGCCCGCGGTTAGGACAACCGGCCGCAGGGACGAAAAGGCCCCCATCAGCACGACTAGGAAAGCGCCCAGCAGGAACAGCATGACCGCCATCATAGCCTCTTGGCTGTACTGCTTCTTGACGGCCTCGGCTTTTACCAGCGGCGGTACCTCGCCTTGGGCCACTCTTTCCAGGTATTCCGGGTCTTTGTCCAAATCCTTGCCCATGCGCGAGGAGTACAGCGCGCCGGCAAAAACGCCGATGATGGTGGCGGGAATGGTAACCTTCAAAATATCGACCAGGCTGACATTGACAGGCGCCATAATGCCGACCATGACGGCCATGGCCGCCGATATCGGGCTAGCCGTCAACACCAGTTGGGTGGCCACAACGGATATCGATAACGGCCGCTCCGGCCGGACGCCCGATTCGCGGGCAACCTCCGCGATGACGGGTAGAAGGCTGAAGACCACGTTGGCCGTTCCGGTCATGAAGGAAAACGTATACGCCACCAGCGGCGCCAGGAACGTGATTCTGGCAGGATTGCTCCTCAATATCCTTTCGGCCACGCCGACCATGTACTCGAGTCCGCCAGCAGCCTGAAGAGTGCTTGCCGCCAAAATGATCGCCGCCACGATCAGGACAATTTCATACGGCGGCGTTGATGGCGATAAATGAAGGCCAAAAACAAGAATGCCCATGCCCAGTCCACCGGCCATACCCATGAAAATTCCACCACGTCTGGCGCCGATGACCAGCATTAATAAGATGATACCTAGCTGCACCCAAAACATCATTTAACCTCCTCTACAGTTTCTAAAGCCAATTATATAGAGGATTTACCGATTTGGATAACGAATCATTTTGATAAGTTTTATCGATAATTCAAATTAAGTTGGTGAGGCATGAATACCGAACTGTTACAGACTTTCCTGACCTTAGCTCATACCAAGAACTTTTCCAAAGCGGCGGAACTGCAACATGTCGTGCAATCGACAATAACCACCCGCATCCGCGAAATGGAGCATATCTTAGGGAAAAGCCTTTTTTCGCGAACCAAGCAAAAAGTCGAACTGACCGAGGCCGGCATCCTTTTTTTGCCTTATGCCGAACGGATGCTGAAAATTTACGAGGAAGGCAAATTCAAGGTGAATGCCGCCACGTGCTTCGACGGCCGGTTGGTAATCGGCAGCGTCGATTCCATTTGGCGGAACCTTCTTTATCCCGTTCTGAAGGAATACATCCTCCGCTATCCCCAAATATCCGTCAAAGCGACTACCGGCCACTCGCTGGAGGTTATTCAGCTATTGGTCGACGGCGTGATCGACATTGCGCTCGTCTACCAGGTTCCCCGCCTGAATCGCTTCGAAGTGTTCGTATGTCACGAAGACGACTTCGTCCTGGTCGTCCATCCCAACCACCAGTTAGCCAGCCGTTCATGCATTTCCCTCGAGGAATTGCCGGAAATCAACCTGCTGTATCACAACTGGTCCGGGCCTTTTATTCAGTGGTTACAAGAGCTGCTTCCCGAAGACCAGCTCTTCCGGGCCCAGATCGATCCGTCGTCGCTTATACTGTCGTTGGTCAAAGAGGGCATCGGGCCGGCGATATTGACCCGTTCGTCGGTGGCCAGGGAGCTGGCAGCAAAATCCCTGGTCGAATTACCCCTTGCCGGGCAGCCTCAGCCGCCCGTCTGGAGAACGTACGCCGTCGTCCACCGTCAAAAGATGCACGACTACCCGATTCAGCACTGGCTGCACTTGTTGCGGCAATACAATCTTCTCCAAGCGGCGCCGCCGACCGGTGCGAACGCCTTATAACGACCGCCGTTTACCCGTCTCCCCGACAGCCGCGTATCTTTACAAAAAAGGCTCCGCATCGCGGGCCTGTTGACAAATAATTGAGGATTAGGAAAATGGTTTTTGCGGGCCATGCAGAATATATCTGTATGGGCCTACTTCAACAAAGTGCAGCCAGAATATCCTTAGGGAAGAGTGTTTGAATATCTACTGGTTCATGTCGCTAGAGGATGCCAGACAAAACATCGAAAAGTGGCTCAAATTAGCGAGGAATTCCACGATAAGTTCAGTGAGCATTTCGGGGGCACCTGTTGCCGGGCTCTAAACCCGCTACCGTACGATACTCATGAACATTTGCGCGGCTGCCTGAAAATAACTGGCCAGACGGCCCAATTGCTGTTAGACTATATCCGGGAAAACGGCATCGGCAAGAAGGCGCCATGCGTCGGCAAGTCACGGACTTCATGGGGTACAGGTATATCAAGCCGAGCGTATGAGAAGGCCGAAAATCGGGAGGCATAATGAGCTATAGCAACTTTTTGGAATTGCTGTCGCGTGAGCTGGTGGTCGCGCTGGGCTGCACTGAGCCGGTAGCCGTAGCTTACGCTGCGGCCATCGCCCGGGAACAGGTCCGCGGGTCAGCAGTGGTGGCCGTGGACGTTTTTGTCAGCGGCAATGTTGTGAAGAACGCCATGGGGGTGACCATCCCGGGGACGAAGCACTGCGGAGTCGATATGGCGGCGGCGCTGGGCATCGTGGCGGGCGACGCGGCGAAAACCCTCGAAGTTTTGGCCAGGATCGGCGAAAGCGATATTCAAGCCGCCGAAGACCTCGTCAGGCGGGGCGCGGTCCGCGTGCAGGTGGCCGACTCCGATAAGAAGCTGTATATCGAGGTCAACATCCGGACCGCCGATTCATGCGCCAAGGCGGTCGTCGCCGATGAGCATACGCGGGTGGCCCGCGTGGAAGTGGACGGACAGGTGATTAACCGCGGAACGGTAAGTGGCCCGCAACCTATCGTAGACGATGACACATTTGCATTCCTTAGCATCGATTCGATCTGGGATTTCGTCCAAGGTATTGCCCTTCAGGAACTGGGCATTGTCCGGCGCAGCATCGACCTTAACGGTTTTATCGCCTCCGAAGGACTTCGCAATCCGTACGGGCTGCAGGTAGGAAGGATGATTCAGGAGAACATCGGACTGGGGCTTCTGGGCGACGATATCGTCAATTATGCCACGGCGCTGACCGCTGCTGCCGCGGATGCCAGAATGGCGGGCTGCCCCCTGCCGGTCGTGAGTAATTCAG
>MTLD01004440.1_pt1 | contig 21776 bp, 19 predicted proteins | sample 1982471 | NCBI WGS metagenome assembly MTLD01 (sample SAMN05712604, study PRJNA340218) | biofilm metagenome | isolation source: sample SPM anode biofilm adapted to -50 mV | place: USA | collected 2012-02-03 | reverse complement strand
CCAGTCAGTCGCTTAACTGACTGGCATTAGGCATCTCTGCCGGCTTTTTGTTTTTACTGTTTTCAGATGTAAAAAAACGCCGCATTAAGCGACGTTCTTTTAATTATCAATTCAGCTTATTTAGCTTCGCCGATTGGCAGTACAGTACGACCGAATTTTTCGTTCAGTACTTCAGCCATTGCCAGGTAGATAGCTGAGGCGCCACAGAAAATACCTTCAAAGCCAGCGAAAGTGCCTAACGCAGCATTGCCGGTAAAGTCTTTGGCTGCCAGCAGGAAGAACAGTATAACCAGAGAACCGAATACAACTTGCAGTGCTTTTGGTGCTTTCAGCGTACCGAAGAACATGAACAGGGTGAAAATACCCCACATCAGCAGGTAGCAGCCCATTGCTAACTCATCAGCCGCTTCAGCCCAGCCCCATTTTGGCATCAGGATCAGGAATACCAGACTGATCCAGAAAAAGCCGTAAGAAGTGAAAGCAGTAACACCAAAAGTATTACCTTTTTTGTATTCCAGGATACCAGCGATCACTTGCGCCATACCGCCATATGCCAGACCCATTGCCAGAATCATAGCGCTGATAGGGAAGAAGCCTGCATTATGGATGTTCAGCAGCACAGTGGTCATACCAAAACCCATCAGACCTAATGGTGCTGGATTAGCCAATTTTTCGCTCACGAGAAGTTCTCCGGTTAATAACTCACACAAAGGGTTCATCGTCCTGATGAACGTTAGATTTATGTAAAAATCCGCGCGATTCTAGAGGGCTGATCAGCCATGTGCAAGTGAATTTGAGAGTTAGATCAAAGAAGTTTTTATGTAGTAAATATACGGACTTTTCTAAAACAGAAGGGAAGCATAAGCTTCCCCTCTGTGATGTTGGAATATTGTAAATCTATTCCACTTCATTGCCGCTTTTTTCATTTGCAGCGAAGGTTTTCGCATTACCGAGAGTCGTTCCGGCAATTGATAGCAGCGCTTCCCGGGTCAGAAAAGCCTGATGTCCGGTGAACAGCACGTTATGGCATGCAGACAAACGGCGGAAGGTATCATCGGTGATAACTTCATTTGATTTGTCTTCAAAGAAAAGTTCTCTTTCTTCTTCGTAAACGTCCAGACCCAATGCGCCGATCTTGCCTTGTTTCAATGCATCAATTGCATCCTGAGCATTAAGCAAACCACCCCGACTGGTGTTGATGATCATCACGCCTTTTTTCATTTTTGCGAATGATTCAGCATTCAGCAGATGATGATTTTCTTTGAAAAGCGGGCAGTGCAGACTGATAACATCGGATTCCCGGAACAGGGTATCGAGATCAACATATTCAGCACCCAGTTCAATCGCAGCCTGATTCCGGAATGGATCATTTACCAGCAAGCGCATACCAAAACCCTTGAGAATTCTTAAGGTTGCGATGCCGATCTTACCGGTTCCAATGATACCGGCTGTTTTCCCGAACATATTGAAACCAACCAGACCGTCCAGCGCAAAGTTTGCATCACGGGTACGTTGATAGGCTTTATGAATACGGCGGTTCAGCGTCATCATCAGGCCAACACTGTGTTCCGCAACAGCTTCAGGGGAATATGCAGGAACCCGGACCACAGTTAAACCAAGCTCTTTCGCTGCAACTAAATCGACATTGTTATAACCAGCGCAACGCATAGCCAGCAGACGGGTACCATTGTTTACCAATTCTGTCAGTACTGGTCGTGATAAGTCATCATTTACGAAAGCACAAACCACAGGATAGCCATAAGCCAGTCGTGATGTTTTTTGATCTAAACGGACATCAAAGTAATCCAGTTCATAGCCAAATTGCTGATTGGCCTGTTCAAAGTAATCACGATCGTATGCTTTGGCGCTGAATAATGCGATTTTCATAGGGACAGTCTCCACCCAAAAGATGTAGTAAAATTACACCATTAATTGCGGTATCGTCAACACATTGTGATTCATATCAAAAAAATACGATAAAAATGGTATTTTTGATCTGAAAGAACAAAAAAAAAAGGAGCCCAAGGCTCCTTAAAAAAATCTAACAAAGAGAATTCACAACAAACAACACAACAGGAGGAAGTTCAATGAACAACTACTTTATATTCAGTGTAGCTGATGTTTTATGTTGCAAGAGGATATCTGGTACATCATCACTTTCGTCTTTCAGTGCCACGCCACTTAATTGACGGCGGAAGACCTCGCTTAATAACCAGCTAAGTTTATGGGCCGCTTCCGGATAGTTAAGCCCTTCGGGCCTTACATTTGAGATGCAATTGCGTTCAGAATCCAGCAAACCCACTTTGGGGGCCCATGTCAGATAAATACCGAGACTGTCGGGGGATGATAATCCGGGGCGCTCACCGATCAATACCGCTACCGCTTTGGCCTGCATGGCTTCAGCAATATCATCGCCAACAGCAACTCGGGCCTGCCGGGTTAAAACAACGGGTCCCAATGTGATACCTAATGCCTCGAGCCGGGGGCGTAGTTCCAGTAAAAATGGCACCGTATTACGGTGGATGGCGGTGGAGGATAGTCCATCCCCGACAACAATGAGCAAATCTGCAGGTGCTGCATGCTGTTTTAACCATTCACGGGAGTCAGCGGCTAATTGACGGCCCAGATCAGGACGTCGCAGATAGGTTTCACGATCCGGTGCTGCACTATGAGCCTGTAAGGTTGAGAATCCCTGCTGTTGCAACTCCTCAGCCAGTGTTTCAGCACCAAAAGGCAGGTGTACTGCATCACGCGCCTGTGCATGCGCCAAGCCGAATTTCAGTAATTCTTTCGTTGGAAGGCTGTTACCTGTGCGGCCGAGGGCTATGCGGGCTGCAGTAAATTGCCGCAATTCATCCCATGGATTCTGATGTATTAAATTGCTGCTCATGCTGCACTCCCCAGGGATGGTAATTGCATCAGCAACGGATGCTGTTTTGACGGATCAAGCAGGTGGCCTTGTGTATCGATCAAACGCATTTTTTCCAGCCAGCTATCAAATTCCGGTGCGCGTTTCAGACCCAGTAGTTCGCGGATATAAAGAGCGTCATGGAATGAGGTGCTCTGATAATTGAGCATAATATCATCGGCACCGGGTACGCCGATCAGGAATGTCAGACCAGCGGCAGCAAGCAGCGTAAGCAGGGTATCCATATCGTCCTGATCTGCTTCGGCATGATTGGTATAGCAGACATCGCATCCTAAAGGCACACCAAGCAATTTACCGCAGAAATGATCTTCTAATCCCGCCCGGATGATTTGTTTGCCATCGTAGAGATATTCCGGCCCGATAAATCCGACGACTGTATTGGTCAGAAGCGGGTTGAATTTGCGGGCAACGGCATAGGCACGAGCCTCACAGGTTTGTTGATCGACACCATAATGAGCATTGGCAGAAAGGCAGCTGCCCTGACCGGTTTCGAAATACATGACGTTATTCCCGACCGTTCCGCGCTGCAGGCTTTGCGCGGCAGCTTCTGCTTCTGCCAGGATAGAAAGGTTAATACCAAAACCGGAGTTGGCTTTTTCTGTTCCGGCTATCGATTGAAACACCAGATCGACGGGTACACCGCGATTGATCAGTTCAATGGTATTGGTGACGTGCGTCAGTACGCAGGATTGTGTCGGGATCTCAAATCGCTGGATCACTTCGTCCAGCATATGATTGAGTTTTGCTAATCCTGGCAGGCTGTCGGTTGCCGGATTTATGCCGACAACCGCATCACCACTACCGTATAACAGACCATCCAGCATAGCAGCTGCAATACCGGGCAGAGCATCTGTAGGGTGATTAGGCTGCAGGCGTACACTTAAGCGTCCCGGCAAGCCGATCGTGTTACGGAATTTCGTTATTACCTGACATTTTTTGGCGACCAGGATCAGATCCTGATTACGCATCAATTTACTGACAGCAGCGACCATTTCCGGTGTCAGCCCTGGCGCTAATCGTGCCAGCGTGAAGCTGTCTGCGTGCTCGCTGAGCAGCCAGTCGCGGAAGTCACCGACGGTCAGATGACTGACCAGCGAAAACGCCTGCAGATCATGCTCATCAATAATCAGCCGGGTGACTTCATCTTCTTCATAGGGGATCAATGCATTTTCCAGAAATGCTTTTAAAGGCAGATCTGCCAGACAGATCTTTGCCGCCATGCGCTCTTCAGCTGTAGCTGCCGCCACGCCAGCCAGATAATCACCCGAACGGGCAGGGCTGGCCTTGGCCATCAGGGTTTTCAGATCAGGGAACTGATAAGTTCGTTGGCCGACGGTCGTCCGATACATATTCATTCTTTTAACCCTGTGCCTGCAGCAGCTCGTTACCTTCCTGCATATCTTCAGTACTGTGTGTTGCTTTGAAATAAATGAAACCGGCAACAAAAAGTCCTGCAAAGATTAATGACAGCAGCGTGTTGTAATAAATCATGGCAACCAGACACAGCACCGCCAGTCCAAGAGCTAAAGCGGGAGCAAAAGGGTAGAGTGGGGCAGAGAACGGACGCTCCAGATTTGGCTCAGTCCGGCGCAGTTTAAACAGTGCAGCCATAGAGATGATGTACATGACGATGGCGCCAAATACTGACATGGTTACGATGTTTGCTGTTAATGGCAAACCGCCAATGACAATCAGGTTGTCAGAGAAAATCGCAGCAATACCCACAACGCCACCAGCCAGAATAGCCCAGTGAGGCGTCTGGAAGCGGCTGTTAACAGCAGCCAGTGGTTTTGGCAGAAAACCGGCGCGTGCCAGTGCGAAAATCTGACGCGAATAACCCATGATAATACCGTGGAAAGAGGCAATCAGACCGAACAGACCTAACCACACCAGCATATGCAACCAGCCACTGGATTCGCCAACAATCATTTTCATTGCCTGAGGCAGAGGATCATTGATATTGGCAAGCTTGCTCCAGTCACCGGCACCACCAGCGAACACCATGACGCCAATAGCCAATACAACCAGAGTCAGAATGCCGCTGATAAAAGCGATAGGGATGGTTTTCTTTGGCTCTTTTGCTTCTTCCGCTGCCATTGCCGCGCCTTCAATAGCCAGGAAGAACCAGATTGCAAACGGAATAGCGGCGAAAATACCGGAAAGCGCACTGCCGGAAAACTCATTACTGCCAGCCCAGCCATTGGCAACAAAATTAGCCACAGAGAAGCCCGGAGATACCACACCCATGAATACCAGCAATTCAACAATTGCCAGAATGGTTACACATAATTCAAACGTGGCCGCGATACTGACACCCACAACGTTAAGCGCCATAAATACCAGATAGGCACTTACCGCGATCAATTTAGGATCAATGGCTGGAAACTGTACATTCAGATAAGCGCCAATCGCCATCGCAATTGCGGGCGGAGCAAATACAAATTCAACCAGCGTAGCAAACCCGGCAATATAACCACCTACCGGACCAAAAGCGCGATATGCATAAGCGAATGGGCCGCCGGCATGTGGAATAGAAGTCGTTAATTCAGTAAAGCTGAAAATGAACGCCGTATACATGGTTGCGATCAGCATGGCGGTGACCATGAAACCCAATGTTCCGGCCTGGGCCCAGCCATAGCTCCAGCCAAAATATTCGCCGGAAATAACCAGACCAACAGCGATACCCCATAAATGGAATTTACCGAGTGTACGTTTTAGTCCCGGTGCAGCAGTGTCCTTTTGCATGACAGTTCCTCTGTATTGTTATGTGATCCAAGTCACGACAACTACGTATTACAAAGGATGTGCCAATCCGGAATAAATAACAAAATTTATAGGTTATTCAGTATGTTAGATTTAAGTGCTAATGACAGGGAGAATTTTCCAACGACCTGTTTTGGGTAAATCCGCACCATAAAATCGCAGTTTTGTTGCTAAAAACAACCGTACATCACGAGAAAACCGATAAATACTGTTTGTTTATTCTACATAAGCGGCTTGTTGCAGATGAATTTAATGCCAAAGCATGATTAGTTTGACAGTGGAGCTGATGAATTGCTTTTGTTTGGTGCATCTGAATCTGAGTGCTGCGATACAAAATATACTTGCTATACTGTATAAAAATACAGTAGATTAACTTCAGGCAGACATCAGTCAACAGGAGCGCATTATGAGTGTTTTTGTTAATGGATTTTATGTAGGTAATGAGGTTTATCCGGGCGTATTCGCAGAAGAGCGCGTTGGTCAGCAATGGATGATTCGTCAACAAGATTCCCGTGGCTGGCCATGCCGGGTTGGTGAGGTGAAGATCGATGCAGCTGGCAGTGAGTTTCTTGCCTGTGACTGCCGGGGAGATGTAAAAGGGCGCGCATCGAATATGCGCACCGCTGTTCGTTATTTACTGAATTAGGCTGATAAGTCGGGTTCAGATGCCGGAGCAGAGCAATGAATTACTCTTCGGCATCGGAAGCCAGATACCAGTATCCCTGATTGAACCAGTAACAGATCCAATCCACCAGGATTGGGTTGTCCAGATAAGGTTGTAATTCCTTGTGTGTCAGCACTGTGCTGTTACACATCAGATGCGCTAATCCACGACCGCCTTCCGGGATTTGTAACTGTTCGCCATTGACGAAACAGCTGTCAGGCAATGCGGCGAAATAGAGACAACGCAGCCCGCCCAGGCGATATAACTCATCTTCTGCTTCTAAAGCAGGAAGTAATTCATCCGGGATCAGATCCCATTCCTGTGGCAGAATGTTCAATTCATGTTTTGCCTGACTCAGGTTCGTACCGAGCCATTTCGAAAACAGTTGCTCATCGTGTAGCAGTGTTCGCATCAGATCACGTAACTCATTCACGTCTTTATTCGTCACCAGCCCTGGCGTTTTAGTCAGTTCCCGCTTCGGATCGGTATAACGTAATTGCCCTGCGTTTTCCTGTAGCAGGAAATCTGCGAAGGAAGAGAACAGATCCTGCTGATTAGGTGCCCGGTAGCCGATGGAGTAACTCATGGCTTCGGTAATGGCATAACCATCGTGCGGGAATCCCGGCGGAATATAGAGTATGTCGCCCGATTGAAGTTCAACATCGATGATCGGCTTAAACTGCTCTACATGCAGCAAGCCCGGTGTTGCAACGAATTGTTCTGCCGGAAGATCAGCCCCAACGCGCCAGCGACGACTTCCTGAACCCTGAATAATAAATACATCGTATTGATCAATGTGTGGGCCAACGCCACCACCTGGTACCGAGTAGGAGATCATGACGTCGTCAATACGCCAGTTCGGTAAGCCACGGAATGGAGTGATCAGATCAGCTACAGGCTTGATCCAGTGATCAGTAGCCTGCACTAATAATGCCCAGTGACTTTCACCAAGCTGGCTGTAATCATCAAACGGACCATGTTCCGCGTTCCATTTACCATCAACAAAAGTAACCAGACGGCTTTCAACCTGTTCTTCTGTTGCTAACCCTGCCAGTTCATCCGGTGTGATCGGATCAGTAAAAGGGGCATAGGCACCACGCAAAACAGTAGGTTTTTTTTGCCAGAATTCCCGCATAAATGCGGCAAGATCAATATTCAGCTGATTCACAGAACACCTTAGATAAAAGGTAAGGAGAGCGAGACAGAATGCCTCGCTCAAGGATGTTATTAATTATTTACCACGAGCCTGTTTAACACTTTTTTCCAGCATATCTAATGTCTGTGGTGCGCCACGCAACAATTGATCGCCGATTATAAATGCAGGTGTACCGGTAATGTTCAATGTCCGGGCCAGCTCATGGTTGGTGGTAATTTTACTTTCAATGGCCGGATCTTTAGCTTTTTCTGCGATTTTGTCCCAGTCCAGCCCCAGGTTTTTAGCAACAAGAGCAATATCGTCATTTGTTTTAAATGCGCCGCTGTGCGCCATCAACGCATCGTGGAATGCAGCATATTTTTCCGGGAACAGCGCATTCACGGCCAGCGCCGCTTTAGATGCATAAACGGAAGTATCGCTCAGGATAGGAAATTCTTTATAGATATAACGAATATCCTGATCCTTTTTCAGCAATGCCTGAACCAGAGGCGCTGAACGCTTGCAATAACCGCAGTTATAGTCAACAAACTCAACAATAGTCAGGGTGCCTTTAGCGTTGCCTGTTGCCGGGTCATCTTTTTGGCGGAAAAGCTGATCGGCATATTTTTTCAGTAATGCTTTATCTGCCTCATCCTGCTGTGTTTCCTGTTTGACACGCAGGGCATTTGACATCTCAATCAGAATCTCCGGATTGGATACCAGATATTCCCGGACAATCTTTTCAACTTCGGCTTTGCTCATTTCAGCCGCAACTGTGCCGAAAGAGATCATTCCGCCTAATAAAACGGTAGCCAGTGTTTTTAATTTCATGTTATGTCCTTGTTATTTCACACGCATGCCAGGCTGTGCGCCTGCATTAGGTTCGAGAATAAACAGATCTTTTCCGCCTGGGCCGGCTGCCAGTACCATACCTTCAGACATACCAAAACGCATTTTACGCGGTGCCAGGTTAGCAACCATCACAGTCAGCTTACCTTCAAGTTGTTCAGGAGAATAAGCTGATTTAATACCAGCAAATACCTGACGAACCTCACCACCCAGATCGAGCTGTAAACGCAGCAGTTTATCTGCTTCCGGTACAGCTTCTGCTTTCTTGATCAGTGCTACACGCAGATCCAGTTTTGCGAAATCGTCATAGGTGATTTCCGGCGCAATCGGTTCATCAGCCAGCGGACCAGTCGCTTTCGGCGCTGCGGTTTGTTGTTCTTCTTTTGATGCATCAACCATTGCAGTCACTTTAACCGGATCGATACGGTTAAACAGAGCCTTGAATGGGGCAACATTGTGTGCCAGCAGTGGCTGTTCAATATCAGTCCAGTTCAGCGTTACATTCAGGAATGCTTCGGCACGGGCAGCCAGTTCTGGCATGACCGGTTTCAGGTACGTCATCAGTACGCGGAACAAGTTAAGTGTAGTGGAGCATACGGCAGACAGCTCAGCTTCCTGACCTTCCTGCTTAGCGATAACCCAGGGTGCTTTTTCATCAACGTAGCGGTTGGCTTCATCGGCCAGTGCCATAATGTCGCGGATAGCCCGGCTGAATTCGCGTTTTTCATAAGCATCAGTAATGCGTTCACTGGCTGCGGTAAAAGTAGCATACAGAGCTGGTTCTGACAGTGTGTCAGCCAGTTTGCCATCCAGACGTTTAGTGATGAAACCGGCAGTCCGGGATGCCAGGTTAACCAGTTTGTTAACTACATCGCTGTTCACGCGCGCAACGAAATCATCCAGATTCAGGTCCAGATCGTCGATACGGTTGTTCAGTTTGGCTGCGTAGTAATAGCGCAGACATTCCGGATCCAGATGTTGCAGATAGGTTGAGGCCTTAATGAAAGTGCCGCGGGATTTGGACATCTTCGCGCCATTCACTGTCACATAACCATGCACGAATATATTGCTTGGTTTACGGAAGCCGGCGCCGTCCAGCATTGCTGGCCAGAATAAGCTGTGGAAGTAAACAATGTCTTTACCGATGAAGTGATACAACTCGGCATCGCTGTTCTGATTCCAGAATGCGTCAAAATCGATATCGCCACGTTTATCGCACAGGTTTTTGAAAGAACCCATGTAACCGATTGGCGCATCCAGCCATACATAGAAGAATTTGCCCGGTGCGCCCGGAATTTCAAAACCGAAATAAGGCGCATCACGGGTGATATCCCACTGATGTAAACCAGAAGTGAACCATTCGTTCAGTTTATTCGAGATCTCTTCCTGCAGGGCTCCGGAAGTAGTCCATGCCTGCAGCATGTCAGCGAATTGTGGCAGGTCGAAGAAAAAGTGTTCGGTTTCTTTCATTACCGGTGTTGCACCAGAAACCGCAGATTTCGGATTGATCAGTTCGGTCGGGCTATAAGTCGCGCCGCAGACTTCACAGTTATCACCGTATTGATCTACAGCCTTACACTTCGGACAAGTACCTTTTACGAAGCGATCCGGCAGAAACATGTTTTTTTCAGGATCATACAGCTGAGAAATAGTCTTGCTCTTAATGAACCCATTATCTTTCAGCTTCGTATAGATCAATTCAGAGAAATAACGGTTTTCATCGCTGTGTGTAGAGTGATAGTTATCAAAACTGATTTTGAAACCGGCGAAATCGGTCTGATGTTCCTGCGATACCGCGGCGATCATCTCTTCCGGTGTGATACCGAGTTGTTGCGCCTTGAGCATGATTGGCGTGCCATGCGCATCGTCAGCACAGATGAAATGAATGTTATGCCCGCGCATGCGTTGAAAGCGAACCCAGATATCTGCCTGGATGTGTTCCAGCATATGACCGAGATGAATAGAACCGTTGGCGTAAGGTAAGGCACAGGTGACCAGAATATTTCTTGATGCGCTAGACATAGTGTTCGGACTTTGTTTTGAATGGAAATAATGGCAATGTTACCTGAATTAAGCTCTGACTGCCTAGGCTCAATACCTTTTATCTCATGCATTAATAGATGATTTTCTCCATTCAAGGGGGTCTTTGTGATTGAAACTGTACGTCAGTTGTTAAGTGAGTTTAAACCTGCATCGTGGGATAAGGATTTACTGTCTGCCGGTTTTGTAAAAAAAACAGAACTGATTGATCGCAAACTGCATATACATATTCAGCTGCCATTTGCCGGTTTGTCGTGGGAAGACGAGATCAAAGAATTGCTGGATGAGCGGATTCGTCAGGTTGCCGATATCAGTCGGGTGTGGTGGCAATTCGATGTGCAGGTTGAAACGATTGCCCGGAAAAACAGTGTTCCGGCGATTCCGGGTGTGAGGAATATTATTGCGGTTAGTTCTGGTAAAGGCGGCGTAGGGAAATCAACGACGGCAGTGAATCTGGCGTTGGCTTTACATCAGGAAGGGGCAAAAGTCGGAATACTGGATGCGGATATTTATGGCCCTTCTATTCCGGTTCTTCTTGGCAAGGCGGGAGCGCACCCCGAGATCATCGATGAAAAACATATGCGCCCGGTAAAAGCGCATTCGATTGTTTGTAATAGTATCGGATTCCTGGTGCCAGAGACCGAAGCAGCGGTTTGGCGTGGTCCGATGGCCAGCAAAGCGCTATCCCAGATCTTGTATGACACCCGTTGGGGCGATCTTGATTATCTGGTAGTCGATTTACCGCCCGGAACCGGTGATATTCAGCTGACAATTGCCCAGCAAGTACCGACTACGGCTGCTGTTGTGATCACGACCCCACAGGATCTGGCTTTAATTGATGCCCGGAAGGGGATATCCATGTTTGAAAAAGTGAATATTCCGGTGCTGGGTGTAATTGAAAATATGAGTTATCACATCTGCAGTAAATGCGGAAATAAAGAGAAGATTTTTGGTGAAGGTGGCGGCATCAAAGTGGCTGAACAGTACGGTATTGAATTGCTTGGCCAGATACCGTTGCATATTCAGATCCGGGAACAATCCGATGACGGGACACCGATTGTTGCGGCCGAGCCTACGAGTAAACTGACCGGAACGTATAAGCGAATAGCGAGAAAAATAGCATCTTCGCTTTATTTTTCAGGAAAAACTGAACCCAGCACCATTTTTACCGTGAATAGCTAAGTAATGGCATGTTATTTCAGGCGGTGATTTATATATAATGCGCCGCTTGAAATAGCAAAAAGAGATCTGTCCATGTCTGATACAAATCCTGACTGCGTGATAATAGGTATTGCCGGTGCATCCGCGTCAGGTAAAAGTCTGATCGCCAGAACAATATACAATGAACTGACCGCTGAACTGGGGGAAGATCAGATCGGCGTGATCACAGAAGACTGCTATTACAAAGATCAAAGCCATTTACCAATGGCTGAACGTATCAAAACGAATTATGACCATCCGGCAGCATTTGATCATGCGCTGCTGGCAGAACATCTGAAGCTGTTGATGGCCGGGAAGGCGGTTGATATTCCCACCTACTCTTATTCCGAGCATACGCGTACTGACCAGACTATTCACTTCACACCGAAGCGGATCATTATCCTGGAAGGTATTCTGCTGCTGAATGATTCGGCACTGCGTAAGTTACTGAATGTCAGTATTTTTATGGATACGCCGCTGGATATCTGTCTGGTTCGTCGTCTGGCCAGAGATGTTCAGGAACGTGGCAGAACCATGGATTCTGTGCTGGAACAGTACCAGAAAACGGTACGACCGATGTTTTTACAATTTATTGAGCCATCGAAACAATATGCCGATATTATTATCCCGCGCGGTGGCCGTAACCGTATCGCGATTGAAATGCTGAAATCGCGGATCCGTCATTTATTACTGAGCTGATTATTTATTCTGGAGAAAACATGCGTCTTTGTGATCGCGACATAGAGCAGCACCTTGAAGAAGGTAAAATCGTGATTGAGCCGCGTCCTGACAGTTCACGTATCAGTGGTGTCAGTGTTGATGTGTTGCTTGGTAATGAATTTCGTGTTTTTCAGGCTCATACCGCACCTTATATTGATCTGAGTGGCCCTAAAGAAGAAGTTTCTGCCGCTATTGATCGGGTGATGAGCGATGAAATCTACATTAAAGACAGCGAAGTATTTATTCTGCACCCGGGTGAACTTGCGCTGGCGGTGACTCATGAATCAGTGACACTGCCGGACAATATTGTCGGCTGGCTGGATGGTCGTTCATCACTGGCTCGTCTGGGATTAATGGTACATGTGACTGCACACCGTATTGATCCGGGCTGGTCAGGCAGAATTGTGCTGGAATTTTATAACGGTGGTCGTTTGCCACTGGCTTTGCGTCCGGGAATGGTGATCGGTGCACTGAACTTTGAGACAATGTCAGGTTCTGCGGCACGTCCATATAACAAGCGGACGAATGCAAAATATAAAAGTCAGCAGGGCGCTGTCGCCAGTCGGATTGATCAGGATTGAAATGAAAGCCCCGGAAGGGGCTTTTTCATTTTGGTATCAGATGATATGAACCTGTACACCCTGCCGGGTGAGCCATTGCAAGGATTCATCAGGGGCATTTTTATCTGTAACGACATGCTTGATTAGTGAAGTCGGGCCAATTGGTGCTGTATGAATTCGCCCGAACTTGCTGGAGTCGGTCAGTACAAAGACGTCCTGATGTTTGTTCAGAATGGCGTTAGCAATATCAGCCCGCATCATGTTCCGGTTGGTGAATCCGGTTTGAATATCAAAACCATCCACACCGATAAATGCTTTGCTGAAATGTACATGTTCAATGCATAAACGGGTTAATGACCCCACCAGACTTTCGCTGCTGGGCTGATACTGGCCGCCCAGAAGTATAATTTCGGCTTTGCTGGTACGTAACTGATGCGCAATATAAGAGCTGGAAGTGATGATGGTGATGTCTGAACGATCAGCCAGCAACTTTGCCAGCATCACATTAACGCTGCCGCCTTCGATAAGCACACAATCATCACGATTGATGAGAGAGTAGGCATAACTGGCAATGTCTTGCTTCACTTTGCTGTTAGCCCACAGACGATGTTCCGGATCTTCACTATCAAGTACGGTGGCTGCACCGTGTACCCGCTTCAGAAAACCCTGATTTTCCAACTGCGTCAAATCCTGACGGACCGTCACTTCTGAAACACCGAGTTGCATGGATAAATCAGCAACACTGATCCGCCCTGTGCTGTTTACCAGTTCTAAAATAACCGAATGTCTTGGATGCATAAAATGCTTCTCGTCACTAGAGGTGCTCATGATACGAATGACAGTATATTTATGTAATTGATTATGCTGACGTTCACCACTTGTATCTGGAGTTTTTAACTTCATCGACACAAGTGTATATAAACATTTATTAATTTTTTAAAGGTAGATGCTGGTCAAATAAATCCCTTATCTCCTGTGATCTGCCTTGCAGAAGCTTACAGCAGATTTAATACGAAACACCAAAAGTTTCATCTGAAAGTGAGGATAAAAACTGTTGTAGCGTTGTTATCCGCTTTTCAGCCAGTGTTTTTGCGGCAGGTAGCAGCAGAAAGTCGGGCAGCTGTTGTGCCGATTCCAGCACTTTTACTGCCAGTCCATGAGTGGCGTAACGGGTGTCACGTCCGACTTTGCAAAGTGTTCTCATGATACCAACTGAGCCTAATTGCTCGAGTATATCGGCATCATGCAGGAGAACTGCTTCAGGTGAAACCGGACGACAAGGGGCCGCATGTTGCTCAATGGCGTAAATTACCGCGGGGATTTTTTCAGCCGGAAAATGCCAGCCGGTGAGTAAATCCGGAATCACCTGGCAGGCGTAGGCAACATTATCCCATTTGGCCAGTAATTCAGGGCTGGCAGGTCTGTGACCTTCAAACACACCAAGATCATGTAACCAGACAGCTGCATGTAGAATGTCATCGTCAAACGCGATGTTTTCTGATTGCGCCAGCGCTTGTGCCAGAGCATAAAGACGGGGCTGATGACTGTATTTATCTACCGGAAGGGCGTGTTGACGAATATACGTTTCGATTGCGGAGCGGAAAGGCAGAGCAGATATTGTGGCCATAAAAAATGCTGAGGAAAGAATGACTTCCCTCAGCATAACATTAATTAATGTGCAGCAATAAATGCCTGAATTGCTTTTGTGGCTTCAGCCAGACCACGTTCCTGCGCTTCAGGACCCATGTTCAGTGTTTCTGCATAAGCGACAGAGATTTCATTCAGACCAATCAGACTCAGTACTGCCTGAATATGTGCCAGCGCCAGGTCAGTCGCTGTGTTGCGGTGTGCACCACCAGTGGTGGTAACAACCAGTACTTTCTTACCAACGAGCAGCCCTTGCGGGCCGTTTTCGGTATAAGAGAAGGTAACGCCAGCACGACAAACCAGGTCGATCCAGGTTTTCAGTTGAACCGGAATACCGAAGTTATACATTGGTACGGCAATCGCTACGTAATCAGCTGTTTTTACTTCTTCAATCAGGTTCATTGAAAGTTCTACGGCAGCTTTCTGACGCTCATTCAATTCACCATTACCGCCAAACGCAGCAATGATTTCACCATCCAGAACCGGTAATGGCTCAGCTGCCAGGTCACGAATAACAATATTGTCGGTTGGGTGCTTTTGTTTCCACTCAACAGCAAAATTGTCCAGCAGCTTGGCTGATTGTGAGTAAGACCCCAGAATGCTTGATTGAATCACTAAAACGTTGCTCATTATTTATTCCTCAGTATTGGCCTACCGCCTTAACAAACACTTTACAGTCTATTTATGATAATAAAATGGCAAAAAATAGGCAGTATCTTTCGATTTTTTAGAAAGGTTATGAATGCTAACTGATGAAAGTGAAGATCAGGGCAGGGTGGATCTCAGATGTTATCCACAATTTCGGTGGATAACATTGGAATAAGATTGTGACAACTTTATTTGCTGGACATCGCATAATGCCGGAACCCGCATTCTGAGCGGTGTTCCGGCAATTTATTACAATTAATCCTGTAACACTGCAGCCATGGAATTGGCCACATATTCAACATTGCGGGTATTCAGGCCAGCAACGCACATACGACCGGTTCTGACCAGATAAACGGCAAACTCTTCGCGCAGACGATCAACTTGCTCCGGTGTCAAACCGGTATAACTGAACATGCCGCGTTGTGTGATCATGTAGCTGAAGTCTTTGCCCGGCACTTTAGCGGTCAGGGTTTCATAGAGTTTCTGGCGCATTGCCTTGATACGATCACGCATCTCCGCAACTTCCTGTTCCCATGAGGCACGCAGTTCAGGCTGAGTCAGCACTGAAGCTACAACTTGTGCACCATGACTTGGCGGACTGGAGTAGATTTTGCGGACTGTTAATTTCAGCTGTCCCAGAACGCGATCAGCTTCTTCAGCATTCGGACAAACTACAGATAAACCACCGCAGCGTTCGCTGTAAAGAGACAGGTTTTTAGAGAAGGAGTTGCTGACAAAGAAACTGATCTTAGCGTCAGTCAGCATGCGTACCGCAAAAGTATCTTCAATAATGCTGTCACCAAAACCCTGATAAGCAATATCCAGGAATGGGATCAGCGCACGTTCTGTGATAACTGGCAGCAGTTCTTCCCATTGCGCGCGGGAGAGATCAACACCAGTCGGGTTATGACAGCATGGATGCATCAGAATGATGCTTTTCAGCGGTAACTGACGGAAAGTTTCCAGCATGTCAGCAAAACGAACACCACCGGTAGTTTCATCATAGTAAGGATAGGTGTGGGTATTAATACCGGCACCCTGGAAAATAGCATGATGGTTATCCCAGGTTGGATCGCTTACCCAGACTTCGCTTTGCGGGAAGTAACGATGCAGGAAATCAGCGCCGACTTTCAGGGCACCAGATCCACCCAGTGTCTGGATTGTGGTAATGCGACCCGCTTTTAATGCGTCGTGATCCGCGCCCCACAATAATTCCTGTACCGCTTTGCGGTAATCAGTTGCGCCTTCCATTGGAAGGTAGGGACGAGGAGTGATTTTCTGAGCAATTTCTGTTTCAGCCTTTTGTACTGAACCTAAAACAGGAATATTGCCGGCTTCATCGTAATAAATGCCAATGCCGAGATTAACTTTGTGGGAGCGGGGATCTTTTTTGAAAGTATCTACCAGCGAGAGGATAGGGTCGCCTGGGTAGATGTCTACGTGTTGAAACATGCTGGGGGAACTCCGGCTGTATTATTGAAATAATCGTGTGGAAACCATATAGCTGAAAGGACATCATAGCATTTTATTTCTAACGGCGGATCCGGATGTTAACGCGGATAATGTAATTTACTGATATTGCATCAGCTCATTGATATATAATGAAAATATAAGAAACAATCAGAGCCTGTCATGCAAAATCTACCGCCTGTTATCCCGTTGTTTGATTCCTTTCAATATCTGGATGAAGGCAATCCAAGTGTCAATCAGCATCTGGCAGCCATCACCATCAACCAGGTAAATGATGCTGCGCTGGTTTATGAACACGCTGTTGACTGGCTTTCTGAGCAACGTTTCAACGAGAACAATTACAAAACTTACCGCAGTGAATTAACCACATTTCTGCATTGGTGTTTTGATGTGGAAGGCATTTCAGTTGCTGAAATTAATCGCCGTATGATGAACCGTTATGTCGATTATTGTCTTGATCCTCCGGCTGAATTAATCGCATATCGTAACGTTGCTCAGTTTGTCACTATTAAAGAATGGGGTGAACGGGCTCCTAATCCTTTATGGCGACCATTTCTGGGTAAGAAAGATAACGGACAGGTGTTGCCATATCGTCTGAGCGATAAAGCATTAAAGACAAAAATGGCAATATTATCATCATTTTATGGTTATCTGATAAATGAGGAATATACCGAACGCAACCCGGCCATGATGTGGATGAGACACAGCCGGTTCGCGTCACAACCGATGAAAGCACACAGTCCGGATGATGATGAAAACATTAAATCTTTCAGTGAACTGCAGTGGTCTTACATTATGTCTGCCGCAGAAAACATGGCAGCTGAACAGCCGGATCTGCATGAGCGGACTCTGTTTCTGGTGAGTTTGATGTACAGCTGTTATCTGCGTATTTCAGAAGTTGCGGCGAGACCTGGTTTCTCTCCGGTGATGGGGCAATTCCGGCGCGATAGCCACAGTGGTGTCTGGGGATTCTTTATTCCAATCAGTAAAGGCGGAAAACGCAGAACTGTTGCAGTTTCAAATCAATTATTGAACGCACTGAAACGTTACCGGGAATATCTTGGTTTATCTGTGTTACCGGCGCCGAACGAAAATACGCCATTATTCATGCGTCACAAAGCGGCTGGCCGTGGCCGTGATGCAGGTTTGCGTAATGCTAACTTAGGGATCCGCCAGCTTCGCGATGAGATCAATCATCTGATCCAGACCGCCGCAGATTCAGCACTGGATGATGGATTTGAACAAGATGCTCAGGAAATGCGGCAAATGACGCCGCACAGTATTCGTCATACGGGTATTACACATGACATTAACCTGAATGGCCGGCCGTTATCGCATGTGCAGGCGGATGCAGGACATGACAGCATCGACACTACCTCTCAATATCTGCATACCACTAAAACGGAACGGCATGAAACTGCAGCAGGTAAACTGATCAACCGGCTGGGCGGCATTGAATGAGAAATTTCATATTTTCATCCCGCTGCGTTAATACCCGCCAGCAATTCCTCTTTATCAACAGAATCACGTTGTTCTGGTAACAAAAAATGTTCGGCATAAACACGCCAGATTCCGCTTTGTACAAACAGGACAAACAGCTCCCGATCAATGTGATTATTTTTAACCATCCGTTGCATGATCCGGAGCGCTTCACTTGTTGTTTTGCCCGGCTTATAAGGTCGATCGCTGGCTGTCAGCGCTTCAAAGATATCGGCGATGGCGATCATTCTGGCGGGGATGCTCAGTTCATCGCGGACGAGGCGTTTCGGATAACCACTGCCATCCATTTTTTCATGATGACCACCGGCAATTTCAGGCACATTTTGCAGATGCTGCGGGAATGGCAGCTTACCAAGCATCACGATGGTCTGGATAATATGCTGATTTATCTTGTAACGTTCTTCATCGGTCAGGGTGCCGTGAGTCACTGACAGGTTATACAACTCGCCGCGGTTATAGAGATATTCCGGAACCTGCACTTTGAATCCCCAGGGATTATCGCCGGAAAGCTGTTCTGATAATGGCCGGGGGATAAGATGTTCCGGCCGATCAGAAAGCAATGGCTCCATGCAGGGAAGCGTTTGTTCCTGAATCTGCATTTTGCGCTGCAACTCTTCATATGACACACCCAAGCGATCATCCAGCGTCCGCATCCATTTACGATTTGCTATCTGGCGCAGGCGTTCAAGTCGATCCGTGGCCATAACTTCGCTGCCAAGATTAGATTCAGCAACAAAAGCAAATTCTTCATCCAGTTCTTTCCAGAGTGATTGCAGAGAATCAGAGATAGTTTGCCGTTGTGCCTCAGACAACTGATCATTCAGCGCTGCAATATGGGCATCGCGTTTCAGAACTTCAAAACGCATCCGTATTTCATGGATCCTGTCGTAAAGCATTTCCAGTTTTGTTGCTTTATCCACGACATATTCCGGTGTTGTGACTTTACCGCAGTCGTGCAACCAACTGGCTATATGCAGCTCTTCCCATTGTTCGTCATCAAGATTGAAATCAGTAAACGGACCTTCGCGTTGTTCACAGGCTGCCTGCGCCAGCATGCGTGTTAACTCAGGTACGCGCTGACAGTGTCCGCCCGTATAAGCACTTTTAGCATCAATAGCGCCAGCAACCAGTTCAATGAATGATTCCAGCAAATGTTTCTGCTCTTCGATTAACCGCTGGGTTTCAATAGCTACTGCAGCTGTTCCGGCAAGAGCACTAATCAGGTTGATCCTCGCATTGATATCATGTGCTTCACGGTTACGGAGTAACACGACAACCAGAATACCGATAACTTCCTTCCGACGACTAAGTAACGGTTCGGCGACTAACAGATAGCGCTCATCAAAGGGTGCCAGAGGCATAAAATCACGCCGCCAGGAAGCTTCGTCCAGCATATGAGCGACCTGACGACCATTGGTGGCTGGTCGCAGCGAATGTTCCTGTTCCCCGGACAGCGAAAACCCGGAAAGTCCTGATATTTCATTCTGTTGCCACAATGCGCGGACAGGTTCCATGCGTTTGTCTTTATCTTGCCGCAGATAAATAACACCACCGCTGGCGGCGACTACCTTGAGCGTTTCCTGCAGAATACGGGTCAAAAGAGGGTCAAATTTGTGTTCCGCTACTAACGCTTTGTCGATCGAAATAAAGTTATGAATGGTCAGCCGCATACTGGTCATTGCATCCGCCAGTTCATTGATTTCAAGAATGCGTGAGAGGGGCTTAATTTCCTCTTCAAAATCGAAATTCCGGATAGCCTCAATACTTTGTTTCAAAGCTGATAACGGGCGTGCGGTGTGTTTTGCAACGTACCAGACGCAAGGCAACATGATCAGCAGCATAAATATGGTTACGTAAGTACTTTCCAATGCGTTGTTTCTGGCTGGTGCATAAAGAGAGTCAATGGGAAGCAGTAAACTCAGATAGTAGGTATGTTCACTGCCGGATGACATGGCGGTCAGATAACCTAGCCAGAGGCCATTGTCGGCCAACTGCAGGTTTAATTCTTGTTGTGTGCCAATTGACGGTTTCTGTTTCGGCATTTCTTCATGCAGTTTTTTCAGAATAGGAACGTTAAGCGAATCAAGCTGGGGCAGGGTATGACTATCCTTCACATTGCCAGTGAGCTCCCGGGCTGTCGCAATTAATTGTCCCTCATCGTCGAACATAACCAGCTCACTGCCTTGTGGACGCGGCATATTGGCCAGCAGTTGCGACAAGTTTTGCATACTGAGATCAGCACCAATTACCGCATTACCGGAATCGGTTTTGGTTGCCAGCGTACTCCCAGGTTCCTGCGTGGTATAAAAAATATAAGGGCGGGACATGACGACCCCGGAATGCAGTTGCGCATCCTGATACCAGATCCGGCTCCGTGGATCAAAGGCATAATCAGGCATCGCGCGGGATTCCAGCAGTTGCAATTGTGCATCATAAAAAAGGAAGAAACCCTCAGGTTTACCCTTGGAACTATCAATGCTTTGCACCAGAAAATGGGCATTTTCAGGAGCTTTTTTCTGGAGTGCCTGTTGTGCCTGAGTAGTTAGTTTTCGGATCAGGAAAAAATCACCATTGTTATAGCCAATATAAACGGCAGATACAGCTTCGTTACTACGCAATAGTTCGGTGAATTGCGGCAGTTCTGAAAGGCGCAGCTCTAAAGTTTGCGCTGATGCTGCACGAGTGTGGCTATATAACTGCAGGGAAGTGCTTACCGGACGGATCGTCAGTTGCAGTAATTGTTCAACCTGTGCGCTTTGGTGTGCAAAATTCTGTCTTTCATGCACAAAATTGCCGGAGAGGGTTTGCCGGTATCCCTGAAAGACCAGAGAGAAGCCTAATACCAGGAATAGTAAGAGAAATAGGGTAGCGATATGAACATAGAGAGGTATTCTGGTCCGCATAGATACGATACGCTCATCCTGGATATCCTTATCAGAGTATAGATGTTAGTTATTGAGGCTTTTGAAAGACTTATGACAAAACAGTAGCCGGGTAATAGCCCCAATGCCGATAACGCAATTTATCGGCATAAAATCAAAAAGTTAGGGCATTTATGCTTTCTTTGGTGTCTCAAAAGCTCAATAGGTCAGACTAAATCTTGTATTTCTAATTTTCAGGGCACTGCGCATAGACCTGTTTTTTATCTTCTGGCGAGTTAGTCTGAGAATAACGAAGAATAGCCAGATTACAGTTTCTTTCCTGTTTTTCCTGAGCGCTGAGTTTTGGTGCTTCGCTAATCTGAGCTACTGACTGGGGCTTCTGTGTCACATCAGGGCTGATTTGACGGGTAATGTTTTTCTGCAAATGCTGTTGTTGAATTCTTGAGTTTGTTATTGCTGTATCAAGCTGAACATTCAGTTCATGCATGATGATTTTGTAGCTGAACCAAGATGTCAGCCCGGATAAAATCAGAAACACGGGAACAAAACCAAGCGCAAAGAAAAAGCCTTTAGCCATGTAATTTGAAGCAGGATCATGAGAAATCTGTGACATGGTAACCTCAGTAATCATAGTTAATCCGAAGGACGGAATCGATTGAATTTCATCATATCATAGTATATAATGATTTCGCATAATGTATATTATGTTAAATTAACTATCCAAGTTAAAAACGGCACTTCCTTCCTTCCTTCCTTCCTTCCTTCCTTC
>MTLD01002754.1_pt1 | contig 21822 bp, 15 predicted proteins | sample 1982471 | NCBI WGS metagenome assembly MTLD01 (sample SAMN05712604, study PRJNA340218) | biofilm metagenome | isolation source: sample SPM anode biofilm adapted to -50 mV | place: USA | collected 2012-02-03 | reverse complement strand
CTTGATCCACTTCATTCCACTTTCTTCCACTGGGAACCACTAGAAAGTCTAGAAAGCTCCCGGGACGCCACAAGCCAAAAGAAAAGCGAATCCGCCCGGAAGCCTGCCGTTTCTCACTGAGAATGGCCAAATTCTCAGGCTTGTGGCTTCGTTCCCATTTGCGTGGCCTGGATTCTCACCGATGGTAGACAGGGTAAATTTTCGCTTTTTTTTAGGCCAAACCATTGCCCCCCTGGCCAGGATTCCAGGCAATCGAGCCCCCAAGGCGGCCAGCGGGCCATCCTTCCATCTAGCCCAGCCACAGGTTCTCAATCACCGGGGAGGTGCTGACGGAGTTCGCGATCAATATCCTGTTCCCGGCCTTAAGGGACCTGGAGGTGAGTCCCGGGATGGAGGGGAAAGTGTCACTACCCGGAAGGCGAACCACTTGCGCCGGCGGCGCCGGTTCATACGTGGCGCCTACGGCGACGTCGACCAGTGCATGAAGAACGGGACCCTTTTCCGCCGGGTCATCAATCGGGTCAATCGGACATCGACTTCAACGATTTCCGGACCCGGCACCTCTGCGGGGATAGCTCCGCGTTATCACTGGATGCCGTCCGTGCTGGAGCCCGATACCTGGGACACCTGGCCCGTGCCGGTGACGCCCAGACAATCGCTCCAGACCCTCTTTGGGTCGTGCCTTGATGACTTGATGCAAATCCCCTGACTAGCGCCGTGCCCCAGATGTCCGCAGCCCCTGCGGATTCTGAAGTGGATTTCCCGGGTTCGAAGCCTCTGGATTGGTCAGTTCGAGATGCACTCCCAGTACAGCAGGCCAATCCTCCCCAGTTCTCTCTGCCCGCACTGGCGACATTTCCCAAATCAACTCGGATTCCACATCAAGACGGGACAATCATTGGGAGATCGACACGAGCATCCTCTTCCCAGCATCATCCACTTGGTAGTCCCCAGGCAGCTCGAATGCCGAGGGGAGGATGGGTCCATCTTCGATGCAGGTAGTGATGGTCGCCGTCTCTCCCACGATGGGCAACAAGATACGGTACTTCAATGCGAGGCCCTGCACCTTGGCAAGCGCCTCGCCTACTTTGAGGGTCGATGCCGGATCGGGTTGCAGCTGACCGATGAGTGCCTGAAGTCTGAGAAAGCGCTGGTAAGGGAGAACTGGCACCGGGAGAGGGATCGAAGGATCGTTGCTGGTCTCGATGACCACCGGGCCCAGGGTGACTTTCCATTTTCGGCAGTCGCGTCCGAGGAGGGATTCGGATCCCTGCTCCTCTACAGTGACGGGGCCGCTGTTGATACCCATCACCTGTTGCACCAACGGCGGAAGTGTCTTCAGCTTCTTCCCGAAAGCCTCTGAGGCGATCTCAAGATCATCCCAGGTGACCTTCTGAATGAGCTTCTTCTCGTGGTTGATGGTGTAGGAAACCCCATGGTCGAAATCCACCAGGAAGTCGATGTGGTCTCCCGGTCGGTTGATCCGCATGAAATGAGACGTCCAAAGCTGGGTCTGTTCCTCCTTACGGTTGTGATAGGTGGTGGTCTGGGTGAGGGTGAGGTCTGCGGCCAGGAGGCTGACGGCGGAGAAGAGGAGGACCGCAGTGACGGAGGCGACTATTCGCATGTGGATTCTCTGTTCAAGGGCATCCTGAAGCCTTCCCAGCTCTCGCCCCAAGGCCGGGAGGAGGTGAACCTGCGCGCTGCTTGAATGGGGGCGTGGCCTGTTCGATCACGGCCGGGAGGAGACTCCGATACATCCTTCAAAGATGGGATGGCCACGCGCCGTCATCCTGGTTCCAAATCGAAGGCGTGAAGGAGGAACAGGTCGACGTGAGAGGCAATGCCGCAGGAGAACCCAGGAGCCTCGAGCCCGATGGAAGACGCGGGTCATGAAGCCCGGTCCCGGGCAACGAGCCGGGTCTGCTGACTGGAACGGTCCCACCCATCACCTCCAATCTGGAACAGACCAGCTTCAGCAGGTCGGATGCCAAGACGGAGTTGATTCATAACTCATATTAATTAATTACTTAAACAAGGACAGGGGAGGTGATTTTCTGTCCGCTGAGGGTTGGCACTGATTCGATATCGTCGCGATGACTCCATATCGTCATCGTTGAATGGAAGTGGCGCTTCCTCTTACCGGCCCACCAAGCCATTGCCTAGGGTTGGGCCTTCGGCGGGTGCGGGCCTGCCCCACTCGACAGGTTTCCTGACGGGTGACGGATGGGGCGGCGCCTAGGATTTCTAGATTCAGGACCGAACCCGGTGATATAAACCCGATGAAGGATGCCCCATGCAAGATGACCACGAGCCAGCCGAATCGCGCCAGGGCAAGCATCCGCAATCGAGCATCGGAAGGCAACGCTCTGCCAGGAAAGGACAGAGTCGGAGTGCGTTACGCAAATGGGTGTTCCTCCAGGAACTCCACCGACGATTGGACCTGCTGACTCAAGAACGCGAAGACCTCCAGTTGGTGCTCCATATCAACAAGCTGCTCCTGAACAATCTCGATCCTGAGCAGCTTTTCACGGCCATTTCCTCGGCCTTGTGGGAGCGAACCCACCACTACTTCATGACCCTCAGCACCCTTGAGCCAAGTGGCGCGATGGAGCGGCTTCGACTCTTGGACTTCCCACGGGCACCGGGGCGGTTCAAGATTGGTGACCAGGTGCCGGAATCCCTCGAACGGGCCAATCTGGGGCTGGATACCAACGAGATCAGTGTCCTCGGGCCGGAACGAATCTCCGCCCTTCACCCACCCGAATTGGCCCAGCTCCTCCGCCAGGAGCAGATCCAGACGCTCTGCCTCATTCCGCTTTTCTCCAGAGGCAGGGCGCTCGGGGTGATGAGCCTCGGAAGTCAAAAGGAACACCACTTTGAGGGCGCTAGCCTGCGCCTTCTGCAACTTGTCGCGGGCCAAGTTGCCTTGGCTCTGGATAACGCCATGGCCTTCCAGGACATTCGCCACTCCCGCGACAAGCTGGTGGAGGAAAAGCTTTATCTGGAAGAGGAAAGAGCACAGGATTTCGCAACCCAGGAGATGGTCGGCTCCAGCCCCTCCTTCTCGAAGATCCTTCATCAGATCGAAACCGTGGCGCCCTCGGACGCCACGGTTCTCCTGCTGGGGGAAACCGGAACGGGCAAGGAGCTGCTTGCCCGGACGATTCATGAACGCAGCAAACGCAAGGCCCGCACCTTCGTGAAGCTCAATTGCTCGGCCATCCCCATGGGGCTGGTGGAAAGTGAATTGTTCGGCCACGAACGGGGAGCCTTCACCGGGGCCATCGCCCGCAAGGTGGGTCGATTCGAACTGGCCCACCTGGGTTCCCTGTTCCTGGATGAGATTGGCGACCTGCCCCTGGAACTTCAGCCCAAACTCTTGCGCGCCATTCAGGAACGCGAATTCGAGCGTCTGGGCAGCACTCGGACCATCCAGGTGGATGTTCGACTGATCGCAGCCACCCACCAGGACCTGGCTCAGATGGTCGAGAACGGAACCTTCCGGCGGGACCTGTTCTACCGCCTGAACGTGTTCCCCATCCGGGTTCCGCCGCTGCGTGACCGCAGGGAGGACATCCCCAACCTGGTTCGCTACTTCGCCCAGAAATTCGCGAGAGCGATGGATAAGCGCATCGAGCGCATCCACGCCGAGACCATGGAATTCCTGGTCCGATGGCCTTGGCCCGGAAACATTCGCGAGTTGCAGAACCTGGTGGAACGCTCCGTGATTCTCAGCCCTGGTGCGGATCTTCGGGTGCCCTTGAGCGAGATGGTCATTCCGGTTGACCACATGCCGGCCACCGGCAGCCAAACCTATGAGGACCTGGAACGCCAGGGCATCCTGGACGCCTTGAAGGCAAGCGGTGGGGTTGTAGGGGGCCCTCAGGGAGCAGCGGCGAGGCTTGGGTTGAAACGTACGACCCTGCACTCAAAGATGAAGCGGCTCGGCCTCGATCGACTCAAGTGACGACATGAAGTCGCGAGACGCCAGGTCGTCACGTCCTGGCGGCGTCATGGTCGGAGGAAGCCGAACCTAACCGGGACAAATCGTGGTTCTGCTGCAGCTCCGGCAATTTCGGAGGACTGGCATCAGGTGTGCGCTGAGGGTCCATGACTGGAGGCCCGAAGTGTTCCGAACCCGCGGCGAAAACGGACCGGATGCCGTGCGGGGGATCAATGCCACTCATCACCCCGCGCTGAGAATCCTCGGTCGGTGCGCGGCTTTCCTGCTTGCCCTGGTTCTTCTCCAGGCGCTGGTGTCATGCAGGGGGCCCTATTTCACTGAATCCCACCTGCAGAAGGATCGCATTCCCGAGTTGAAAACGTTCAGCATTGACAGGTCACCGGATCCCAATCTCTTCATCTGGGACATGCGTCCTATCCCGTTCGAGGAGCTTAGGCCGCTGGTGTCTGACCGGCTCAGAGAGAAGGGGTACCGGCTCACGTCGCCCCAGGAAGCCGATTTTCGAATCATCCTGACCACCTTCACGGAGGAGTCGTCCCCGCGCAGCCGAATAGCGGTCATGGAGATCTACGAGCGGACCAGCTCGCAAATCCTTTGGTCGGGCCACGCCGAGATTCCTTATCAGATAGACCCGAGCCAAGGGGTGGAGAACCAACCCGCCTTGATCGGGCTGATGGATCTCATTCCGCCACGCAACCACCCCATGCCCACCCCATCCAGCGCCCACCTGAAGGATTGAAGGGGGGCCTCGCTTGATCGGGTGAAGGCCCCGTCTTCGGCGCGCATCCGAATCAGAATCCGAACGACAGGCCTGTGGCCTAGAGGGCCAGGGTGGGGGAGTTCGGTCCGGTTGACCCGAGGCGCGGGGCCGCTCCTGTCGAAAGGAAGTGACGCCGCCTCCACCGGGGCCCGTGACGACATCGAGTCACAAGACTTCATCTCGTCTCGTGGTGACGAGTTGATCACCCGGGCGGAAGAATGATCGCTTCTATAAAATGTTGAATCTATTTTTGTTAGTTGCCATTTCGATTCTTGGCATTGGGTGTGCCCTTAGGACTCCGTGAACGGAGGCCCTGTGTGCTGAGAATCCATGTAGAAAACGAAACCAATGCCGTGCGGCTGCGCCTGGAGGGGAAGCTCATTCATCCCTGGGTGGATGAACTGTTCCGGACCTGGATGGACACCTCACCCCGCATCCCAGGCCATTGGGGGGTGCTGGTGGATTTGTCCGAGGTCTCCTTCGTGGATGCCCGTGGCAAAGCCATGCTCGCGGCCATGCGCCGGGCCGGCTGTCTGCTGCAAGGCCCGACCCCATTCATTGAAGCCGTCATCGAGGAAGTCGAATCCCTTTCCAAGGATTGATCCATTCCCCCACCAGGAGAACTCCATGAAGCACAAACTGCTCTTCCTATCTCCCCTCTGCCTGCTCATCGCCTGCGGTCATCACCGGGAAGCTCCCGCCACCATCAAGGCAAACATCGAGGTGGCCCAGCCCACGCGCGTCCAGGAACTGGAACGGGTCGGTGTCAGCGGCACCCTGATGCCTCAGGGGGCCTCGTCCACGGTTGCTTTCCAGGTGCCGGGTCGGGCCATCAGGGTCCTGCGCCGAGAGGGTGATCCCGTGCAGAAGGGGCAGGTTCTGGCGGAACTCGATTCCGTGAATCTCACGCATGCCCTCGAGGCGGCCCATGCCCAGGTGGAAGCCGCCCGCGCCGGGGCCAACCAGGCCGACCAGGAATTCCGAAGGATGAAACAGTTGTTCGACAGCCAGAGCCTGGCGCCGAACGATTTCGCCAAGTTCACGGCGGCCCGTGATGCTTCCCAAGAACAGCTTCAGCAGGCGATCGCGGGTGAGGGCGTGGCCCGGAAGAACCTGGCGGAGGCCAGACTGGTGGCTCCCATCAATGGATTTGTGGTCCGCCGCATGGTGGAACCCGGCGTGACGGTCGGCGCCGGCCAGCCCGCCTTCGAGATTGCCGCACTGGACCCCATCGAAGTAAATGTGGGGGTACCCGAGACCGACGTGAACCTGGTCAAGGCGGGCCAGTCTGCCACGCTCACGGTTCCTGCACTTCCCGGCCGGACGTTCCAGGGAACGGTGAGGCTGGTGAACGTCTCGGCCGATCCGGCGACACGCACATACATGACCCGCATCGTCGTACCGAACCATGATCGGGAGCTCAAGGCCGGCATGGTGGCGGAGGTGTCGATCACCGGAACCCGCAAGCTGGACATGCTCCTCCTGCCTGTCGAGGCCATTGTCCGTGACCCCCAGGGTGCCACCCAGGTGTTCCAGTACTTCCCCGACCAGCACCGGGTCTACACGAAGCGCGTGGAAGTCGGGTCCGTGTACGGGCGCAGCATCCAGGTGCGCTCTGGCCTCAACGGGAATGAATCCGTGGTGATCGCGGGCCAGAACGCCCTGCGGAATGGCATGAGCGCCGAGCCCGTTGAAGGGAGGAAGTAGGCATGAACAAAGCCATCAAAGCCTTCCTCCGCTACCCGACCATCACGGCCGTGCTCGTCATCATGGCCGTGGCAATGGGAATCCACGCCCTCCTGGGCATGCCCCGCACTGAGGATCCGACCATCACCATCCGGACCGGCATCGTCGCGGCCATGTATCCCGGAGCCACCTCTGAACAGGTGGAGAAGCAGGTCACCAAGACCCTGGAATCCCACATCTTCAAGTTCCAGGAGGTGCGCAAGGAGAAGACCTATTCCACCAGCCGACCCGGCCTCGCGATCATCAACGTCGAGCTCGAGAAGAACGTCAAGACTCCGGATGTGTTCTGGGCGAAGCTTCGCCACGAGATGAACGTGGTGAAGGCCACGGAGCTCCCAAGCGAAGTGATGGGGCCTGTCGTAGATTCCGATTTCGGAGACACGGTGGCCATGCTCATCTCTGTGAGCGGGGAGCACTACGGCTATCGCGAACTGCGCGACTACGTGGACCAGATCCAGGATGCCCTCCGCACCGTGCCGGAGGTTGGGAAGATCGCGGTCTACGGCCGCCAGAACGAACAGATCTGGGTAACCAGCGATCTGGAGCGGATGAGCCAGTACTTCACGGATCCCCGCATGGTCATCGCGGCGCTCAACCAGCGCAACGAAGTCCAGAGCGCCGGGAGCGCGCGCACCGACAACGAGACGATCCCTCTCCACACGACGGGATCCTTCAATACCGAGGACCAGATCAAGAAGGTGATGGTCGGCATGTCCCCGACGGGACAGCCGATCTACATTGGCGATTTCGCCAAGGTGGAACGGCGCTACCAGGATCCGGATTTTATGGTGCGGTACGACGGCAAGCCCGCCCTCATGATTTCGGTGGAAATGCAGAAGGGGCACAACATCGTTGAAATGGGCAACAAGGTCACAGAGGTGCTCAATCGCCTCAAGCCCCAGCTCCCGCCCGACCTCCACATGGACTACGTCGCGAACCAGCCCAAGGTCGTGGAAGAGAGGATCGCGGGCCTGGGCCACGAATTCGTCATCGCCATCGGGTGCGTGATCCTTGTGACGCTCCTCCTGCTGCCGATGCGTGTCTCGCTCATTGCGGCCCTGGCCATCCCGACGACCATGCTGACGACCATCGCGGTCATGAACGCCATCGGCCTCCAGCTCCACCAGGTCTCCATCGCGGCCCTCATCGTGGTGCTGGGCATCGTCGTGGACGACGCCATCGTCATCGCGGACAACTACGTGGAGCTGCTGGACCACAAGGTCCCGCGCCCCGAAGCCGCCTGGCGCTCCGCGACGGAAGTCCTGGTGCCAGTGCTTGCTGCGACCCTCACGATCATCGCGTCCTTCCTGCCATTGATCATCATTTCCGGCAGCGCGGGTGAGTTCATCCTCGCCCTCCCCATCACGGTGGCCGTGGCGCTATCTGTCTCGTTCCTGGTGGCGGTCTTCATCACCCCGCTGCTCTGCCGGACCTTCATCCACAAGGGCCTGCACGATCACGACGCGGACCCCAAGGAACAAGCGAAGAAGTTCAATGCCCTGGACCTCCTCCAGGATGCGTACAAGAAGGCCATCACCTATTTCATGGCCCATCCGGCGCTGGCTGTCGGGCTGGGTGTCGCGGGGATTGTCCTCGGCGCCTTCCTATTCCGGTTCGTCCCGCAGCAGTTCTTCCCCAGCGCCGAACGAAATCAGTTTGTCGTCGATCTCTGGATGCCCCAGGGAACTCGCATCGAGGCCACCGATGGCGTCATGAAGCGCATCGAGAATGAGCTGCTCCATGACAAGGAAGTGACCCACCTGGCAGGCTTCGTGGGGCAGAGCTCTCCCCGTTTCTACTACAACGTCAATCCCCAGCAGCCGGACCCCGCCTACGGCCAGTTCATCGTGAACACGGTGGACGAAAAGGCGACACCGGCGCTCGTGGCGGACCTCCGGATTCGCCTCGCCCGTCTTGTGCCCGAGGGCATGGTGCTCGTGCAGGAGCTTCAGCAGGGCGCCGTGCAGGAGGCCCCCATCGAGTTCCGTATCTCTGGAGACGACGAGTCGAAGTTGAAGGCCATCGGCGGCCAGATCGAGGACATCCTCCACACGGATCCCCGGGCCCAGTTCATCCACACCGACTACCGGAATGATTCCCCCATGCTGAATGTCAACCTCAACACGGAACTGGCCAACCGTCTGGGCATCACCCACATGGGCGTGTCGAACCTGCTTAACGGCGCCTTCGATGGCGCGCCTGTCAGCACGTTCTGGGAGGGCGACCGGGCCGTGAACATCCTCCTCAGGGTTGATCCAGCCCACCGCGCTTCCTTCGATGATGTGCGGGATACGTATGTGGGATCTTCCATCGCGAGCGAGAAGGTGCCCCTGCGCGCCGTCGCAGACCTCGCCCCCGCCTGGCAGACTAGCCGCATCGTGCGCCGGAATGGCGTGCCCACGCTGACGGTCCGATGCCTGGCTGCGCCGGGAACCTACGCCTCGGCCATCCTCAAGGAGGCTCTGCCGAAGGTGAAGGCCCTCGAACTTCCTCCCGGATACCGGCTTGAACTGGGTGGCGAATTCGCCAACCAGAACGAGACACAGCCCGAGATGGTGGTGGCCCTCGGCATCAGCCTCCTGGCCATCTTCTTCATCCTCATGATCCAGTTCCGGAACCTGGTCGAGCCCCTGGTCGTCATGGCTTCCATCCCGCTCTCGCTGTTCGGCGTGGTCCTGGGGCTCATCATCACCCGCAATTCCTTCGGCTTCACGGCATTCATGGGCATGATCAGCCTCTGCGGCATCGTGGTCCGGAACGCCATCATCCTCATCGACTACATTAAGGAGAAGCTGCACGAGGGGATTCCCCTTGTAGAGGCCGCCACCCTGGCAGGTGAGCGCAGGTTGCGCCCCATTTTCCTCACCACCATGGCGGCTGCTGTGGGCGTGACCCCCATGATTCTCTCGGGCTCGAAGATGTGGAGCCCCCTGGCCAGCGTTCTCGCGGTCGGCCTGATTTTCTCGATGTTCTTCACGCTCCTGGTGGTTCCCGTCATTTACGTGCTCGTGTTCCGGCCCAGGAAGAAGTCCGGCACCGGCCTCGGCGTGGCCTCGATCATCCCCCTGGTGGTTCTGGCCCTGGCCTTCTCCAGACCGCTGTCGGCGGCGGCGCCAGGTGTCCGGCACCTGACCCTTGAGGAAGCCGTGGCGAGTGCCCTTGACCACAGCGCGGGAATTCGCATTGCCCGGGCCAAGGTCGACGAAGCCGCCGGGAAGAAGCGCACGGCCCGAGCGGACTATTTTCCCCAGCTTTCCATGGACGCCACCTGGTTGAAGCGCAACGACCAGCCATTCATGACCATCCCGGCGGGATCCCTGGGAACCGTGCCCGGCCTGGGTCCCTTTCCGACCGAAGACGCGAGCCTGGGCCAGGGGAAGACGCACCTCTTCGTTCAGAACCTCACCCTGAGTCAGCCTCTCACCCAGCTCTTCAAGATCCACCACGGGAATGAGGTCGCCTCTGCCGAGGAGCGGGTTGCACAGGCTGAATTGCGGAAGATGGAGACCGAGATCGCCTACCGGACGCGCCAGGCCTATTTCGGTCTGCTGATCGCCCAGGCCCAGATCACGGCCGCCCAGGAAGGTGTGACCGCAGCCGAACAGCAGGATCTGGATGCCCGGGAAGCCGTCAAGGCAGGGAATGCGCTGAAGGTGCTGCAGACCGGCAGCCGGGCCAAACTCCTCCAGAACCGGCACAAGCTGATCGAGGCTCAGGCCACCGCCGCCGATCTCACCTCGGAACTCAACGATCTGATGGGTGAACCCCTCCAGACTCCCCTGGACCTCGCCCCAGTCTCCCCTGACCCGCGCCCGCTTCCGACGCGCGAGGCGATGATGGAGCAAATCCGGAAGTCCAATCCCGATCTCGGGATCGCCCAGGCCACCCTGGAGAAGAGCCGCAGCGCACTCAAGGCGGGGAAATCCGAATACATCCCCGAAGTGGGCGCCTTCGTCCGGCAAACCCACCAGGATGGGCTTCCCTTCGTCCAGGCCAACTCCACCTCCTACGGCCTGTCCTTGAGCTGGAACATCCTGGACTGGGGCAAGCGATCCGGTGTGGTCCACCAGCGGGCCGCTCTGGTGAACCAGGCCACCTACGACTACGACCGCCTTCGCAACCGTGCCGAGATCGATCTCGACAAGCTGCTTCGCAAGCTCGAGACGGACCAACTCCAGGTCGAGGCCGCCGAGGAGGCCCATGCCATGAATGCCGAGAAGGCACGCCTGACGGGGAATCAGTTCCGGGCAGGACTCATTCCGGCCGCCAAGAAGCTGGAAGCAGAGGCAGACGCCCGGGCTTCCGAGGCTGACCTTCTGGCTGCGCGCCTGGGGCTGGACCTCACCCGTGCCGGTCTGGACCGGCTGCTCGGAGGAGGACTGGGCCGATGATCGCCTCCAACGCAAAGCAGGAACCGCTGTCTCCCGCCGACACGAGAATTCAACTCCTAAAGGCTTCCATCCGGATCTTCGCCGAGAAAGGGTTCGAGGGGGCCTCCATCCGGGAGATCGCCGAGAAGGCAGGTGTCAACAGCAGCCTCATCTCCTTCCACTTCGGAGGAAAGGCCGGCCTGCATGCCGCCGCGCTTCACCTCGCGGCTCGCATGGCCAAGCACACCGCGAAGACCCTGCCCATGCCGCCGATACCTGCAGGGCCCTTCGCGGGCAGGGCGCCCGTGCTCCGGCAAGCGATCACCGCCCTTCGCGCCTACATTCGCGAGTTCATACGGATGAGTCTCCGGTTGAATCCCAGCCTTCCAGCGGAGAAGGACCCCGAGCTGGAGCGGGCCGTCCTGGTGCTGATCGCGAAGTCCATGATCTACCCCACAGAGGGCTCCATGGGCAGCCTGCTGGAGGCGATTCAGCCGCACATCGACTACCTTCATCGCTGCCTTCACGTCCTCAGGTCCGACCTGGATCACGATGGGCTGGTGCGAATGGGCATGAGCATTCACGCCCAGCTCCTGTTCTTCCTCTGCCATCAGGACATCCTCGCCCGCCTCCTGAAGGAGCCCCCTTGCCACGAGGATGACCTGGCGCGCCTGGTGACCCACTTCCTCAAGTTCAACCTGAATGGATTGGGAATCCCGGAGGAGTACCTCGAGCTCGAATCGCAATGAGGTCGCGGTTGAGGGTTGCCTTTCTGACCTGACAGCTCAATTCCCCTTCCGGTCCAACGATCGGAATTGATCCCCCATCCCATTCGGGGATGGCTTCTCACCAAGGAGTGAATCATGCGAAAAATCCACCATCTGGCCCTCGGCCTGTCTGCGCTTGCGCTCAGCGGGGTCTCTCTCTCCGCCCAGCAGTACAGCTTCGGCGGGCAGGTTTCTGCAGCTATCCCAACGGGTCCCCTGGCCAGCAAGGATTGGCAGGATGGCAAGCTCGGTGCGGGTGTCGGCCTTCATGTGGTTATCGACCTGCAGGGTGGCCATGCCCTCGTGCCCCGGTTGGACTACAGCCGATTCAAGAAATCGGAGTCCGGGGTGGATCGCAAGGTCCAGACCTACCAGTTCGGCGTCGACTACAACTACTTTCTCAGCGGGAAGGTGAACCAGGGGCCTTACTTCGGAGCCGGCATCGGGTTCGCCCATGCCAAGTTCGAACTGACTGGCCTGGGCGATTCCTCCAGTGACACCGCCAGCGAGGCCTATGGCGCCCTCGAGGGTGGCTGGATGTTCACCAGGAATCTGGGTGCAGAACTCCGGTACACCTACAGCCCCTACAAACCTGAAATGGCGGATTTCGCACCGCGTGGCTACACCGGCAAGCCCACCGTCAACGCACCTGGCCTCAGTGCGAGCTTCATTTTCCGTTTCTGACCTGGAAAGTCTGGTGTACGAGGGCTGACATCTCGCATCGTATCGTGGTCGTGGTTTGGCCAGGAGAGAGCCGATTGAAAGATCGACTCTCCTGGCCGCCACCTGTTCTCGGAGCCAAGGGCTATTGCCATCCCGAGCCGCAACCAGAGATCTGATCCTGGTGTTGAGATGTCATTGCCCTCTTATTTCCGGAATCGTCCGACATGACAAACCCATCTGACATACACGAGGACAGTACGGGCACGCGGTTTCTTGCCTCGCACACCGTCATCAGGTCCATGGCGGTGACCGCCCACGAGCTCAAGAGCCAACTCACCGGAATCCTGCTTCTTGCGGAACAAATCTCATCGCAGTCCCCGTCCCAGTACGATGGGCCTGGACATCTGGCAAATCGAATTACCGAAGGGGGGCAGCAGATGCTGAAGAGCATCAATTGCCTCATGGATGCGGCTGCCGGCGAGGTCCATCACGCCCCTCTCCTGCGCACCACATGCAGCCTTTCCGCGCTTCTCCGCCAGGTCGTCAAGTTCAATTGGGAATATGCAATGAGGAAGGACATCCGCCTTCGGTGCCCCCACCCGGAGTCGAAGGAGTGCTGGGGGCAGATCGATGAAGAATCCATTCGCACGGCGGTGGATAACCTGATCAACAACGCCATCAAGTTCTCCCCCTCAGGGACGGAAATCCAAGTACGCCTTGTTCCACACCTGCGTGGGGGCATCCCCCATGCTCTGATCCAGGTGAAAGACCAAGGCCCCGGCCTGACATCGGAAGACAGGGCCAAGGCCTTTGGCCCCTTCGAGACGCTATCCGCCCGGCCGACAGGGGGTGAATCAAGTACGGGTCTCGGCCTTTCGATCGTCCGAGAGGCCGTAGGAAAGCACGGTGGGAAGACCTGGATCGAGAGCAGGTCCGGTCAAGGAACCACCGTTTGTATCGACCTGCCTTTGGAGGATCCCAGATCCTAGGTTGGACGCCCGAATCTCGACCCAAGAGGATCGGAAGTGAACCGGCTAGCCGGGTGAATCGTCAACCCGGAGTTCGTGTCAAAAATCGTCGAGCTGTGGTCAGTTTGGGTTTCACGGGCTTCCTTCCCAGGGGGGTGGACAGAGTCGCTTTTTGGATACATTGTGCAAGTCAATCTCATCGATTTCAGGCTGGTGGACCATGGGACAACATTCCACAGGCGCACTCCCGACAGTCCACGCAACCGTCACTGAATTCCGCTTCGATGAGTACGAGCGACTCAGCCTCAACTTGTCCCTGATCATCACCTGCCTCGGGCCGGTCCTCACGTTCGTTCAAGATCTTCTTCTGAACCCACATCTGGCCGGATTGTCCCTTCGCATCGGGCTTTGCTCGATGGGGATCCTGGGCCTCTATCCCCTGGCCCTGGGGCTTGGCCTGTCCCGCCGTTTGATTCAGGCCATCGCGGTCCTGAGCCCGTTGATCGTGGCATGCATGGATTTGCTGTTGAGGGCCGACCAACCCGGGGATGTCACCCGGTCCATCGTGCTGCTCCTCTACCTCATCGCCTATGCGCGGATCCTTGCCCTTCCCTTTGGGCTTCCGGTGACCATCTCCAGCATCTCCTTGCTTCTCTTGGTTCCGCTTGGCCTGATGGGTTCCGGGATACTCCCCGGGTTGTCGGCGGTTCGGATTCTGGTCCCCCTGATTCCCATGGCGCTGATGATGTTTTTCCTGGAATTGCTCCTGACTCGGAACCTTCACGAAACGCATCGGCAGAGAAGGATGCTCGAAGAGCTTGCCATCCAGGATCCATTGACCGGCCTCCACAATCGCCGCTATTTCATGATGTCAGCGTCCGAGCACCACCGACTCGCCATCCGGAATGGTCATCCGATGTGCATTCTCATGGTGGATCTGGACCACTTCAAACGGATCAACGACACCTTCGGGCATGCCACGGGAGACCAAGTAATACGGCTCACCTCTGACGTGCTCCGGAATGAGCTTCGTGCCTCCGACATCCTCGCCAGATTCGGCGGGGAAGAATTCATCGCTTGTCTCCCGGAGACGGAACAGACCGCGGCGGTAGTGGCCGCCGAGCGGATCAGGTCGAGTTTGGAAGGATCGACGATTCCAATTTCAGCGGGTGAGGATGCGGTGCTGCAGGTCACGGCCAGTATCGGAATTGCCGTTTCCGCCCAAGGTTCTGAATCCCTGAATGGATTGATTGAAAGGGCCGATCAGGCCCTTTACGAAGCGAAGCATCGCGGTCGGAACCAGGTCGTATGCGCGGCTTGAGACCTTCCATTTCCTCGGTGCTCTTCGACCGTCCGAATGGATCATCGGGCGTGTGGAAGAGAATCACGGGTTTTGTTCTTGCACAGGTGATGGCAGGGATACTCCCGATGTTCGGCCAAGAGCCGATGGAAATGGGACCTTTCCCCACGCGAGAGATGTTTCCCCTCTTCCTGCTTCCTATGGTCTACCAGCCGGTCGACCCCACGCCCTTGGGGCGGGGACGCTGGCGGATCTCGCTGGATCACATGCAGGCCAATAAGTTCGAGTTCTCAGACATCCTGAAAGACCAGGCGCCGCGTGATGCCCAAGGGCGGCTTGCGATCACGCGGGAATTCGTGCTCGCCCACGCATCAGAGTACGCCGCGATTCCGCTTGTCTTCTTCTTCGATGAGGAATCCTCTTGGACCACCCTTAGGGCCCGTTATGGCCTGACGGAACAGACTGACGTCTGGTTCGAACTCCCCTTCGAGAGCCAGGGGGGCGGCTTCCTGGATAGCGTCATCGAGGATTTTCATAAGCTCGGATTCGAGCAGTTCGGGCGAGATCTGGTGAAGCAAAACCAGGTGACCATCATGGTGATGACCCATGGCCAACTGGTCTTCTACAGCGACCAGCACATCCGGGGAAAGACAGAGGATCCCACGATTGGGATGGTCCACCGCATGACAGGCGGTTCAACGTGGACCCTGTCCGCCTACCTATCGATCAAGCCTCCCTTGACCACGACCTATGATGTCTTCCGGGCCGGCTGGGACCAGTCCCTGGGCTTGACCGGGAGGTGGCAGCCCAATCAGAAGCACGTCTTCTATGGGGGGTTCGGGTTCATTCATCGGCCTGGCGGTTCTGCCGCCTACAACACCATGGCCTTCGGAAGCTTCCGTGACGCCTGGGGTGGTCACGCCACATGGGAATACCGGCGATGGCGGAAGGTTCGCCCCTTCCTCCAGCTCTATCTCCAGAGCGGGTTCCTCCCCAAGCAACCCTATCAAAAGCTCGATCGCCCCAGCCTCCAGCACGATCTAGGCTTTCATTGGCAATTGGGGAAAACCACGGTCTTCACCTTCCGCTATCTCAACAACATCACCCACAATGAGAACACCGCCGACATGGGATTCGGGATCAGCTTGACGACCTCCTTCTAGGAGGTGGCAGCAAACCTCCAGGAGGATCGCATTCATGGCAGCAGTGAGAGAAGCTGTCTTGTTTCACTTGCCGATGGCGTTATGGCTTCCCCTCGTAGGGGGGTGACGGATCAATCCTGAGGACAGACTGGCTGTATTCGTTGTTATGTCGTATTCGGTATGCTGAGATTAGACAAAGGAGATTTGGAACGAACCCCGTGAAGGCGTGGTGTGGCCGGATCGAGACTTGCCCCGACGGGCACGATCTCCCGACCGAGCTTCGTCAGCAGGGGGACGATGGGCTTCCGACGTGCCTCGGCCACGAACTTATGGGTGCTGAATGTATTCCTACAGATTCACGCTAGTGATTCTGCCAATTCGCTTTGCCACTTGAATCGAGCCAAACGACAGTTGAATAGAACAAATGGCAACTGAAACGAACTCTGACAGCCGGACTTCTGCGCCCTCCAGCATTCCGGCTGCCGACCGAAATTTTCGGCTTAACCGAAGACAATTAAGCGACTGAAGGAGGTTTGGGATCTGGAAATTTTTGGTCGCCATTCACCGAACCGACACCTCGAACACACACAGTCCGTCCTGCAGAGTTGTCTTCCCAGCAATGCTGAGTGTTTCTCCGACCCTGTAAGGTCGCTGGCGTCGCCTGAGGACATCAGGGAACGCCACGGCCTCGCAGAGCGCTGTTTCGTCCTCCAGAGTTAGGAATTGCATGGCCTCGCCCTTTTCCGTGGAGACGACCTTCTCTGCCACTACCAAGGCCCAGAACCTCAGCCTGGTTCCCGGCTTCGCGGTAATCGCGTCCATGGCCCTATCTGGGCCGCTTCCCTGACGGACTCTCGCCAGGGCTGCGGGATGGATCTCGAGCGTCAGATCCATTGTGGCCCGCTCCAAGTCTGCCCGGTCGAAGGGGTTGGTTGGTCTTGGCCGCACTCCGGAGGGGATTCCGCCAAGCCTCGCCCACATCAGCCGGGTGCGGTCCCCGTTCCTAGTCCACAGGTCGAAAGCTCCGGCCGCGCAGAGCGCCTCCGCCGTGGTTACCGAGAGCTTCACGCGGCGAACGAGGTCGTCCAAATCCTTAAACGGCCCAGATTTCGTCCGCTCCTCAAGGAGCGCCTTCACTTCCGGCTCACGGGCCCCCTGGACCTGCATCAGCCCCACCCGGAGCACCCCCTCCCCTTCCGCAGTGAAGGCCCAGTCCGAATCATTTACGCTCGGTCCTTCCACCACGAGCCGGTGCCGCCTGGCATCCCCCAGGTAGGCAACCGCCGAGTAGAATCCCCCTTGGTTCGTGATGACGGAAGCGAAGAACACGGCTGGATGATGAGCCTTGATCCAGGCGCTCTCGAAGCTCACCTGGGAGTAGCTCGCCGAGTGGGGTTTGCAGAAGGAGTAGCCGGTGAAGGTCCTGACCATGTCCCAGGCTTCGTCCGCCACCGCCTGGCGGACACCTCTCGCCGCGCACCCTCTCCGAAACTTGGCTTCAAAGATCGGCAGCTTCGCCTCGCAGTCAGGCTTGCCCAGGAGCTTCCTCAACTGGTCGGCCTCGAAGTAGGTCCACCCAGCCAGCTCCACGCCGACCTTGAGCACGTCCTCCTGGTAGACCAGCACCCCGTAGCTCTCCGAGAGCAGGCGCTCGAACACCGGGTCGGTGGGGACGTAGGTCTCCTCGCCCCGGGCCCGTTTCACATAACGGTCGATCCAGTGGTAGGCCGCCGGCCGGATCAGGCTGGAGTGGATTACCAGCGTCTCGAAGTCCCCCTTCCGCACCCGCTGCTGGAGCTGGCGCATGGCCGGGCTCTCGACATAGAACACGCCCATGCTGTCCCCCCGGGCCAGCAGGGCCTGGGTCTCGGGGTCCTTCCGGGAGTGGGTGCCTGGATCCTTCGGCACCGCGTCCCCGAGGATCCTATAAGCGTCGCGGATGACGGCAAGGCTCCGGTTCCCCAGGAGGTCGATCTTCACCAGCCCGTAGTTCTCCACCCCATCCTTGTCCCAGGCGGTGATGGAGGTGTTCTCCTTGGCGGGGGCGGGCTGGAACGCCACATGCTCCCAGAGGGGGCCGGTGGTGACGATGGTGCCGCCGGGGTGGACCGAGAACTGGTGGAAGTGCCCCTTCAGGAGAGAAGCCTGCCGGAGGATGTCCGCCCAGGCCGGGTTCTCTGCGGCCAGCCCGAGCCCGCCCTCCCAGCCCCGGACATACCTGGCGAGCTGCTTCAGCTCGTTGTCGGGCCGCCCGTGGACCTGGGCCACGGCCCTCAGAGCGCCCTTGGCCTTGAAGAAGGTGTGATTCGACACCATGGCCACGCGATCCCGCCCGTACCGCTCAAATACCGCCTGGATCACCTTGTCCCGCTCGTCCCAGGCGAAGTCGATGTCCATGTCCGGGGGATCCTTCCGCTCCAGAGTGAGGAACCGCTCGAACATGAGGTTCGTACCCACGGGATCCACATTGCTGAGGCCCAGGGCGTAGCTCACCAGGGAGGCGGCTCCGCTCCCGCGGCCGCAGATCCGGCTGGGGATCCCCTGGAGCTTCAGGGCCTGGACGATGTCCTGGACCAGAAGGAAGTAGGTGGCGAAGCCCTTGGTGAAGATGAGGTCCAGCTCCCGCTCCATGCGGGCGAGGATGTCTCCTCGCACCTCGGGGTAACGCTCCCCCACGCCCAATCTCACCCGCTCCCGGAGGACCGTATCGAGGTCGGCGCCATCCAGGTTCAGCGGCCGGGACACCACCCACTTCCCCCAGTGGATTCGCCAGGCGGCCACCTCCTCCAGGAGGTCCCGGGTGGCGATGGCCACCTTGGGCTCGGCTGCGGGGTATCGGCCTTCCCAGGCCTGACGGTGGACGGCGGTCTCGCCGGGGAGCCACAGCGGCTCCGTCCGCACCAAGGTGAGCTGCTGATCGATGGCCCGCTTGACCCGGTGCATCTCCAGGCCCTCCGGCGTCCGGTAGCGCAGCACCTGGGGTGCGACCACGCGAAGGCCCCGGGCGAGCGCCTGACGGGCCTCCTGGACACGGCAGGGGTGCCCGAGGAGGTAGCCTTCCACCCCCCGCTTCAGCAGGGCCTCCAGCCCCTCCAGAGTCTCCGCGAGGATCGCGCAGCCCAGGGGAGGATCGCCTTGTACCTGGAGGACACCAGCCTCGTCCTTCCCGTGAGCCTGGTCCGTGAGCAGCCTGTTCAGGGCTGCATAGCCTGGGTTGGAGGTGGGCAGGGCCCCATAGGCGTGGCCATGCCAGGTGAACCGGCAGCCGAGGTGGACCCGGAACCGCTCCTCCTCCAGGTCCGGAGGGAGGCCCTCCAACTCCCGGGCACGGCGGGGCCACTCCAACTCCTCCCGAATCTTGGGGTAGCCATGTACTCCGGTGTCCCAGGCGACGAGGTCCTGGTAGCCCAGACACCGGGCCAGCTTCAGCAGGAGGCGGGCGGTGTAGACGCCCTCGCCCACGCTGAAGTCCGAGATGCCGAGGGCGAAGCTCATGGCGAGCCCCAGGCCTGGCCCGGATGGTTCAGGCCCCTCTCGTCATGCCCCTGCATCGCCCGCACCGAACCCCTCCGAGGGGATTCAAGTATGGCGAATAAAAAGCGAAATTCAAGCTCTTGAACCCCGGGGGTCAGGTCAGGGGCAGGATCAGTTCCGGGCTGTCGTTCCGAACATTTCCGACGGCCTGACTTACGGGGTGGGCGGCCATCAGGCCCTCAGGGAAGGGGACGAGCAGGGGCTGGACCTCCCGGGTCTGCGCGGCCGGGTCCAGCCAAAGGTCCCAGGAGGCCCTGGGAAGGATGACCGGCATCCGGTTGTGGATGTCGGCCATGAGGCCATTGGGTTCCGTGGTGATGATGCAGGCGCTGATCATCTGTTCCCCATTGGGCCCCTGCCAATCCTCCATCAACCCCGCGAACGCGAAGAGCCCATCCTCCGTGGGGTGGATGTAGTAGGGCTGCTTCCCCTTTTCCTGGGCCTTCCACTCGTAGAACCCTGAGGCCGGGATGATCACGCGCTTCCGGCGGAAGGCCGTGCGGAAGGTCGGCCTTTCTGTCAACGTTTCGGCCCGGGCATTGATGGGCTTGGAGAACGCGTTGGGGTCCTTCACCCAGGTGGGGGTCAGGCCCCAGAAGGCCACATCCGCAAGCCTGCGGCCACCTTCCGGGCGGACGATGACGATGTACTTGCCCGGGGCTATGTTGTAGCCGTCTCGGATCGCGAAGCCCGGAGGCACCAACCCGAATGCCTCTGTCAGGCTTGAGGCACTGAGGGTGAAGGTATACCGTCCGCACATGGGAAAAGGGTAGCTCCCAAAGATCGTAGAGGGACCGACTTCGCATCCTCAAACCTAGTTATCTCGCATTTTTGGTGGCGAGTACTGATTTGTTAAGAACTTGCACAAGATTCGGAAGGGATCGAACCTCAATTCCATCCCATTCGACGCGGAGTCGATGGAAATTCAAAAAGATCGACTCGATTAGACCCAATCCGATTCGATCAGATTCGACTCGATTCGACCGGATTCGACTCGATTCGACCGGATTCGACGCGATTCGACTCGATTCGACCGGATTCGACGCGATTCGACCGGATTCGACGCGATTCGACCGGATTCGACGCGATTCGACCACCATACCATACTGTTATCATCATTAGTTTTATCCATTTTGATTCGAACATTATTCGACCGCATTCAGAAATGTATTCGATCCCATTCGACGCTTCTTCTTGAAATCTATACCCTTTGAACCTGATTCGACGGGTCTTATTAGATAGCCTACTAGTTCAACTTTTCGTCGAATTCCGACTTGCACAAGGTTCGGACCGACCTAGCCTAAGTGGAGACCAAGTTCCCCCTCATTTCGAATCAGCCTCAAGGACTCTCATGTCGCACATGGCATATCCCCCACCGGTTATCAGTGCCCTCATCCGCATTACAGGGTGGAACCAAGCAAGAATTGCCAACGAACTTGGTGTATCGAAGGCCAGCGTTAGCTACAGCATTCAAACTGGTGCAAGACCTTCGATCACAGCATTCGTGAGCCAACTACTCGGAATCCCAGAATCCGAACTTTGGCCGTACCGACGGAGTCGCCTCCCTTGCCGGGACGGTGAGAGACCTGATTACCAGGGGAGAGGCCAGGTGATCCGTTGACACCCCGCATTTCGGTCAGGTTCGCATCAAGAGCCCCACCCACCTAGGCGGGCCCCTTCACCACACATACCAGGATGCCGGCGCATTTCGAATCGGCATCGTTATTGTTGGGCCAAGAACTTCCCCTTGGTCGGAAATAGAATTAGGTGAGCTTCGCGTTGAACCTTAAACCAAAAAAGGAGGAAGCGATTATTTCCAAATAAAAAGCGAACGGCGCCGGATTGGCCCCGGCGCCGCTCTTGAGGAGCCCCTATGAAAAGCTCTCAAAAGGAGCATAGGTCCCGTTTTACCTATGCGCAAGGGGGTGGCAGGAAATTCCTCACACCCTCTGAGCTGCCGGCTTTGTAGGCGGGTAGGACCATGCCCGTACGCCACAGGAAGAAGAGCGCGAGTTCTTATCTGGGTTGGGTTTACTTCCTAGCCGAGGGACGACACATTCGTCATGAATCTGCTCTGGAGCGGGATTTCCTGCATCACATGCATTTCATCCCCTCCCTGCTGCATATTGAAGAACAGCCAATGAGGATCCTCCAAGAGGAGCGATCGTACACCCCCGATTTCAAACTGGAGTTGCGAGCGGGACCGCCCTCCATTGAGAATCCGGGGTCCACACACTTAATTGAAATCAAGCCAATCGGAGTCCTCCAGAAGGACTGGATGAAGCTCAAGCCGCGCATCGAGCTCGGGGCGGAATTCGCGAAAGATAACGGCTGGAACTTCAAAATCCTCACGGAACTGGAAATCCGATCTAACGATTTGAAGATCCTCCAATTCCTGATGAGGTTCATCCACATCGAACCGGATCACGAGCTATCGGGCTGGCTCATCCAACAGTTGCATATCAAGCCACGCTCGCTGGTTGACTTGCTTCTTGGAGCCAAGAACGAATTCGCGTTGGAACCCAAGACCTGCCTTCCCACCATCTGGCACCTGGTCGCGGTCAGGGAGATATTGACGTTCCCCCCATGATTAGCCCGGTCTTTG
>MTLD01000309.1_pt1 | contig 21829 bp, 18 predicted proteins | sample 1982471 | NCBI WGS metagenome assembly MTLD01 (sample SAMN05712604, study PRJNA340218) | biofilm metagenome | isolation source: sample SPM anode biofilm adapted to -50 mV | place: USA | collected 2012-02-03 | reverse complement strand
CTCACAGAGACAGCCGGGTTGCCGAAATATCAAAATTGATATTCAGGCAACCCGGCTTTTTTTATGTCCTGCACCCTTGGTATGGTTTCGGTGCCGGACTCAACTTCATCGTGGATGATAAGTTCCCCGAATCCTGCCAACTGGGAACTTAGACAACCGGCAGGTATTAAGAAAGGAGAATCTATGAATCGAAAAAACATGTTACTTGTAGTCACACTCTGTTTTTGTTTGATGGGCACCGGATTTTTAAGTCTCGCCCAAGGCGCCAGTTCCGCCATTTTGGGTTGGAACAACCTTGGCATGCACTGTATGGACAGTGATTATTCGGTGTTCTCCATTTTGCCACCCTACAACACGATTGAAGCGCAATTGATCGTGGGCGGCAAACTGGTAAAGAGCGGCACCGGTTACACCCTGTCCTACGAGGCGATTGCCGATCCGGACGGCTCCATCAACTCAACTTCTGTAGGCAAAAGCAACTGGATCCAGTTTGCCGCAGCTCTTTACGGACTTCCAAGCGCGTACAGTGCCGATTCCGGCCTGCTTGGCTGGAATATGCCGGGGGCAAGCAACACCCCCCAGCAGATGAAGTTCGAGAATTTCAATGCACCGGCGCCGGGCGTTTCAAGCGAGACAAACTGGTTTAGAGCGGAAGGGATTCCCATAACGCAGTACGATGACAAAGGAATCAAAAACTCCTATCCAATGATGCGCATTGTGGCACGTGATTCTTCCAGCAAGGTAATTGCCACAAGCGACATCGTCCTGCCCGTGTCCGATGAAATGGATTGCAGCGCCTGCCATAGTTCAGGGACACAAGCCAGCGCCAAACCGGCCGCCGGTTGGGTGTTTGCATCCTCCAAGGAGCGTGATTACCGCCTCAATATTCTCCGTCTGCACGATGAGCATCAATTCAGCCAGAATTCCCCACTTTACAAAGATGCTCTGGCCGCCAAAGGCTTCGGCGCCAGCGGTCTTTACACTGCCGTACTGAATGGCAAGCCGGTGCTATGCGCCACTTGCCACGCCTCGGAAGCCTTGGGCGCCCCCAGTTTTTCCAGCAGCAACGGTACTGTCCCTCCGCTAACCACTTCAGTACACACCAAACATGCCGGTGTGCAGGACCCGGAGCTTAACCTGGCCTTGAACGACTCCGGAAACCGGAACGCCTGCTACCGCTGTCACCCCGGTTCCACAACCCGCTGCCTGCGCGGAGCCATGGGGAGTGCTATTGCCGCCGACGGATCGATGGCGATGCAGTGCCAAAGCTGTCACGGCAACATGACCAAAGTCGGCTCCAGTTCGCGTGTCGGCTGGTTTATGGAACCGAACTGCCAAAGCTGCCACACCGGTACGGCTACCAAAAACAACGGCCAGATCCGCTATACCAGCGTGTTTGACGCAAATGGCCAGGAACGCGTGCCGGTTGACCAGACTTTTGCAACAACACCAAACACACCGGCATCCGGTCTTTCTCTTTATCGCTTCTCCACCGGTCACGGCGGACTGCAGTGTTCTGCCTGCCACGGATCGACCCATGCCGAATTCCCTTCTTCCCAGCGCAACGACAATATCCGCAACGTTCAGCTTCAGGGTCATGCTGGCGTAACAGTGGAGTGCACCGCCTGCCACACCTCCATGCCCACCAGCCCCAACGGCGGCCCGCACGGCATGCACCCCATCGGTCAGGCCTGGGTGACCGGTCACCATGACGCGATCAGCTCAGTGGGGCTGGCCTCGTGCCAGGCCTGCCACGGTAAAGATTCCAGAGGTACCGAGCTCTCCAGAATTCAAGGCGATCGTTCCTTTTCGGTTGGAAATCTTGGCACCCAAACTTTTTACCGCGGTGCTTCAATTGGATGCTACAGCTGTCATCAGGGGCCATCCAGCAGCAGTATGAATAACAGTGCCGCTCCCGGAATGGGTGATGTTTCTGCACAAACCAACGCCGGAACCCCTGTAACTATCGTACTGCCCCTGACCGGTACAAACGCCACGGTGCGCATCATCAGCCAGCCGGCTAACGGCACAGTCGGACTGAATAACAACACAGCCACCTATTTCCCTTTTGATGGATTCAGCGGCAAGGATTCTTTTACGTACGCTGCTTATGATGGAGCCAAAAACTCCAGACTGGCCACCGGCTCGATAACTGTCATACCGGTAGCCCCACCCGTCATCACGCTCAATCCTGTCAGTCAACAGGTTGTCACAGGTACTGCCGTTAATTTTGTGGTTTCAGCCACCAGTGCCGTGCCGCTGAGCTACCAGTGGTACAAAAACGGAACTATAATTTCTGGTGCTACAACACCAACATTTTCACTATCCGCTGCCACTGTCACCGATAGCGGCTCTTTCTATGCGGTTGTGAAAAACTCGGCCGGAACGGTTACCAGTACCACTGCAAATCTTACCGTTACCTATCCCGCACCGGTTGTTTCAAGTCTAAGCCCCGCTTCCGGGAATGTGGGAACGGCGGTTACAATTTCCGGAAATAATTTTTCCGGTGCAACAGCTGTTAGTTTCAACGGCATCAATGCGCCGTCCTTCACGGTCGTTTCCGACAGCCAAATTACCGTTACCGTCCCAACCGGCGCCACAACCGGCAAAATTTCCGTCACAACTCCCGGAGGAACAGCAACAAGCAGCGGCAACTTCACTGTCTCGGTGGCGACGCCTTCCACTATCACCAGCTTCACCCCATCCTCTGGTGGAGTTGGCACTGCAGTAACCATCACCGGCACAAACTTTACCGGTGCAACTCAGGTCAATTTCAACGGCGTTAGCGCTCCCTTCACACTGCTCTCTAACACGACCATCGTAACCGGCGTTCCGAGAGGGGCAACCACTGGAAAAATTGGCGTTAGCAGCATAGCTGGAATAGCCGTGAGCAGCTCTAATTTCTCTGTTGGAAGCAGGTTGATTGCGCCGCGAATCCAAACCTTTTCTCCAGCTTCCGGTACCGTCGGGACAATAGTGGCCGTCACCGGGACGAACCTGGCTGGGGTGTCCTCGGCCAGAGTTGGCGGTGTAAATGCTCCCTTTGCGGTTACATCAACCGGCAGTCTCGTTATAACTGTGCCGGCCGGGGCTAAAACGGGTCGTATCTCCGTAACTACCGATGGTGGAACTGGTAACTCAAGCAGCTCATTCAACGTTCTGCTCTAAGTTCAGTCTGTGAGCTAAGAGTGCTGAAATAGAAGTAGTTTTACCAACTGTAGCGGGGTGTGTCGGGAATAACCGGCACACCCCTTGTTTTTTAAACAGCTCTTCATCTGGCTGAGGAAATGATATGGTACAACAAGGTAATCTTCACCTAATGTAAGCCGGTCCATGTGAGGTGCAATTGAAGTTAATAAAATGGCTGGTTGTCATTGTCCTTGGCAGTATCGCCCTCTACATCATCTACATCGGCATAGCGCTCTATCGCCTCCCGGCGGTGACAACGCTGGCTGATCGCAGAATGAACATGACTATCCAGGTCAAGGATTGGCAGGGGAAATTACACCCATTTGTCGTAGGGCCGCAGAACCGTTGGTGGACTCCTTCGAACAGCATTCCGTCCGAGATGGAGTGGGCTGTCATCGTGGCGGAAGATGCCAATTTCTACAGGCATGAGGGTGTCGACGTGCGGGCGATCAAGGATGCAATCAAATATGACCTTGAGAAGAAGAGCCTGGCTCGCGGAGCTTCTACGATAACCCAGCAAACAGCCAAGAACATTTTTCTTTCCAGAGAAAAGACGCTTAACCGCAAATTCCAGGAGATATATCTCGCCAAGCGCATGGAGCAACTCCTGAGCAAGGGGCGAATTCTTGAACTCTACCTCAACATCATTGAACTTGGTCCAATGGTTTATGGAATCGGCCATGGCGCCCACTACTATTTCGATAAACCGGCCAGTTCCCTCACCCCACGGGAATCTGCCTTCCTCGCCGCAATGCTTCCTGGACCACAGAAAGTCTACAACCCGTACCGGCATCTGGATCGCGTGTTGAAACGCTCCGACATGGTGCTGCGACTCTTGCGGCAGAAGGGTGTGCTAACCGAGGGCGAGTACCGTCAGGCCCTTGCGGAGACGCCCAATATCAGCGGCATGCAGAAAAAAGTCGATCAGAGTTTTGCCGGGAAGGTGCAGAAGATGTTCAGGAATATGTTTAATTTTTTCCGGTGAAATGACCTGCTCAACCAATTTGGTTGTTGCGGTGTCCACATCTTCTTCGTACTGTTGGCCCCCTCCCTGTACTACAAGGAAGGGCGGCCGTTACAGGATATCAGCTGGTTACCGGACTACTTGCCCCATGAAATCGCATAATAACTCTGCCGGACGCCTGCTCCTCACCGCCTGCGCCATCAGCTTCGTTTGCTTCTTCGGATCCTACATGCGTGTTCCGATCGTCCCTCTGTTTGCCTTGTCACTCGGTGCAGATACGGTGCAGGTGGGGTTGATCAACGGTGCTTTCATGCTGTCGGGGTTTCACCGACTATCATAACGGAGTCGAAAAATCTGATGGGCAACCGTCGGCTCGTGGCCTGTCTTGTCGCTATACTCGGAGGCTGTTTCGGCTTCGGGATGTTCGTCACCTTCATGCCGCTCTATATCCGGAACCAGGGCATGTCCACGGGGGCGGTGGGGTTCGTTTACGCGACCCAGGCTCTGGCCAACGCGTTGTCGCGGCTGCCAGCAGGGCGGCTCTACGATCGGGTGGCGGACCGGAGTATCCTCGTTCCGGTCAGATCGAACTCATGCAGTCAATCGAACAGTTCATTGAAGAAAAGTATCCGATGCTGATTCAGACTCCAAACGTTCTCAGGAAAACGGTCGGAGTACTCTACCCCATATAAATTGTGCGACATAGATTGCGGGTCGCTGCTATCAATGAATCCAGTTTTATATCGAGGATGCCGAAATGGGCATCCTTTTTTTTGTGCAAATCTAATCCGAAAGCTTGATAAAAATAATAAAGAAAACTTCTTAAGCTGAGTTGACAATGAGTTTATATTAACTATAATCAAAACAGTAGTTAGCTGAATATAATAAAAAATGCTAAATACGGGATGTCCTGATATGAAAGTACAGCCATCTAAAATTGTCGAACTTATTCATATTTATGGACCCATGAAGGGAGTAATCCAGGAGTTTTCTGAAGATTGCATATCTATCGGGCGCCACCCATCCTGTTCTGTCTGCTTTACATCAAAAGATCTCGTCAGCGTTTCCAGAAATCATGCTGAAATAACTCGTGAAGGCAACCAGTTTAAACTGGTAGATCAAAGCACTAATGGCACTTATCTTAACGGCAAAAAGGTAAAGGAAGCCTATCTCAAAGATGGGGATGTGCTTGAGTTTTCAGAAGGTGGACCAAAAGTAAGTTTCATAGCAAAGGTGGTTGATGCTTCGCATACCAGTCTGTATTCCGGAGCTACTAACGACAATACGGACGTTATCCGCGATGAGATCGTTCCGGATAAACCAGTTCAAGCTGAACAACTTCAGCCGGTGCGTGTTTACGAAACTACTCCGCCTCAAGAATCTTCACATTCTTCACAGCATGCACCACCTTTACCTCAACAACCGGCTTCAAAATCTCCTGAAGAACTTCCAACCGGAAAAGTAAGTGCCCCGCTGGTCATTCAGTTTGGCCCGTCTCTGCGCTCGTACCGCGAGTTACCGGTTACCATCGGAAGTAATCCGGCTTGTGAATTTGTCATCACTTACCCAACCATTTTGGACCGTCACGCACAAATAATTTATGCACGAAATCTGTACTGGATAAAGGATCTTACCGGGCAAGGCAAAATCCGGGTAAACAACAGCCCCATTTCGTTCCAGGCATCATTGAATGTAAATGATGTCGTCTCCCTGGCACCGCAGGGCCCTACACTCTGCTTTCTCGGCGAGGGCCGATTTGCCGAAGCTGCGGAGTCTGTTGAGGTGTCACCGCTTGAACCGGTCTTCATGGATAACAATGTCCTGAAAAAGAGCGAAATCGAGAATGAAGATTCTGAGGGACTTTGGGCAAGGCTGAAGAAGAGATTCTGAGTGATTAACAAGAACGCTCGAGAACGGATGATCATGGGAGCATCAATAGAGACATATGCTGGCAAAGATGGACAGGTTGAGCTGAATTTGGAGATTGGTCGGATTCTTTTGCGAATACACCGAAAATGGCAGCTGTCCGAACAGAGTGAAGTTGACCGAACAAAAGCGATTGTGCCGCAGGAAGAAATGGAGACGGTTATTATTCCTGCTTGTTCCGAAGCAGTCCAATCTGGGTCTCCTTTTGAAGATGAACTGATGGAAACGGTCATACTATCACCACTGGAGTATGAGAAGTACGTTGAACCTGCTACGGCAACTGAGGAAGATATCCCTGAAACGGTTATTCTCTTATCAGACAGCATTCGTGAGGTGTCTACGGAATGTGAAAGCAGCGCCGATTGTCTGGAAACGGTTGTGTTGAGTGAAAACGGAAAACGAACCGGACAGCCGCTAACTAGTGAGGAGGAAGGTCTTGAGGAGACGGTTGTACTTCCTCCCAGGAATAATCTGGTGGGGCGTAGGGTAAAGCGTTGAAAGTATGAAAGGCGGAACCATTGTGGACCGACTTGCAGAACGTATTCTGGAACTTGCAGTTCAGAAACCGGCCGATCTGGAAACCTCGATAGAGGTGCTGCTACTGCGAGACCTCGGCGACATTTCGTTGGAAGCACGTTTGCGACGGGTCGAGGAGCTTGCCGGTTATTTCTTGTCCGGGCAGTCGGTAATGGGGGAGCTCGGTAGAGTTGACTCCGGTGAAACCGCCCGGGTTTTCTCGCTTCTTTTGGGGAAAACTCTTTCTACCGAAGGTTTGTCGGCGGAAGAGGTAACCCAAAAATTCGTGGAAGCATTTACAACGATCTTTGACACACTCAATCGAATAAACAGAGTGATCCAGACGTCGCTGCTGGGCCAGGGAGCCGAACTCGAGACCATCCGCCAGGTGATCGGTGCACAGATTGAACGGGTGGATGGAAACTCCTCCGTCAAGGAATACCTCGAAAAAATTCAGGAGGCGTTTCTGGTGGCTCACACATCGTTTCAACAAGCTGCAAAAAATGTTGTAAGCGAGATGCTGGTGGAAATGGCTCCAGCTGTCATGGAGGCTTCGTTAAAGCCGGGCTTCAGGTTTGGATTAATGCGTAAGGCGGATCTTTTTGACATTTACAGCGAAAAGCACGAGGTGCTCACGAAGTGGGTGGCGTCGGATCATTTCAACGAGAGGCTCTTGAGGGAGTTTGAAAAGCTCTGTCAGCGATCATACCATATGTGATCGACATCTGTAAGGAGAACGGTATGCGTCAGACTGCAAAAATAATTGCGTTGATCTCTCTTTTATTCATCTGCTCCTCCTGCAGTATGATGCCTTGGTCGAAGTCGAAGCCGAAGTCTGCCTACGATGCCAAATCTGGGTACGAACCCCGCTACGAAAAGAATGCCCTGACCATGAACATCAAAAGTGACCCGCTGCTGAATCTGTATCAGGAACGTGCCCACTCGCTGGTGATCTGTTTGTATGAACTGAAGGAACCCAACATGTTTAACCAGCTTTCCGACGAACGCGACGGGATTTACAAGTTGATGGAGTGCGGACGTTTTGACGGCAGCGTAGCCTACTCCAGGCGACAGATTGTTCAACCCGGAGTGGATGCCAGTGATGTGAGGGATCGGGCTGAGGGTGCCAAGTATCTGGGGGTAGCCGCAGGCTATTTCGACATCAAAAAGAGCGGCACCACCCGTTTGGTGCCGATTGACAATGTCAGGCCGGGCAAAATAATCATTGATCTGATTCTTGGACCAAGAGAAATACAGGATATACGGGTGCGCTAATGAATACCACTAAACCTTTATTCTGGCATCAGGGGTTGTTCATCCAGCCGCAGCACTTCCAGCTGGATGACCGCCATAACGCGTCACTCCTGGCGCCGATGTTTGAGTATGCCTTGCCCTGTTTCTGGGGTGTGGGTGAGATGGAAATACAGAAGGCTGCGCTGGGTACCAAGACTTTCGGAATCACCTCCGGCGCATTCGTATTTCCGGATGGAACACTTGTGAACCTGCCGGGCAACGCGGTTATGGAATCGCGCCAGTTTGACGAGGCCTGGGTTGAGGGGGGCAAACCTTTTACCATCTACGTGGGAATCAAAAAGTGGAATGACGAGGGTGAAAACGTCACGGTTGTCAACAGGATCGAAAACCTTTCCGCCATCAACACCCGCTATCTGACCCTTGCCGATGTGGAGGAGTGCCCGGATCTCCATGCGGGGGGGGCGAAGGGAGAGATCAACCGTCTTACTGCAGTACTCAAGATTTTCTGGCAGACCGAGACCGACAAGGTTGGAGACTACCTGCTGATTCCTGTTGTCCAACTCGAACGTGCCGGCGAAGAGATCGTCCTGTCCCGGCATTTCGTCCCGCCCTGCCTCACTATTTCCAGCTCGGAAACGCTGCTGGCCGTTATCAGGGAAACACGGGATCTGATCGCTTCCCGGGGGCGACAGCTGGAGGCGTTCAAAAGGCAGCGGGGTATTCAGACCGCAGAATTCGGATCAAGAGATATGGTCTATCTTCTGGCCCTGCGTTCTCTGAACCGCTACATCCCGCTTCTGTTCCATATTACCGACATGCGTCAGGTCCATCCCTGGACCGGATACGGCCTCCTGCGGCAGCTGATTGGTGAATTCACCTCCTTTTCCGAGACCGTCACGGTGATGGGCGAAGTTGACGGGAGTTCTGAAAAGCTGCTTCCCAATTATGACCACTACAAGCTGGGTGAATGTTTCCGGGCGGCCCAGGCGCTCATTGCAAGACTTCTGGACGAGATCACCGCCGGTCCCGAGTACGTAATCGAGCTTATCTACGACGGCACCTATTTCTCGTCAGAGTTGAAGCCGGCTGTTTTCGAGGCAAAGAACCGTTTTTATCTGGTGATGAGGACAGACGAAGATCCCAGGCTGGTGATCGAACAGGTGGCAAACGCGGCCAAACTCAGCTCTCGCGAGCGTATTCCCATTTTGATTGCGCGGGCTTTACCGGGGGTCGGTCTGGAACATCTGCCGGTTACCCCCCAGGAACTTCCGCGTCGGGCCGGTACGGTCTACTTTGCAGTGGATACGCATAACGAACAGTGGCCCCTGATCGAAAAGGGGAGAAACATTGCGTTGTACTGGGACAATGCGCCGGAAGATCTGGAGATAGAGTTGATGGTGGTGGGCAGATCGTAGCTGCCCGGATCAGGAGACAGGAATGCACCTAACAGACTGCTTCATGCACCTTATAGTATACATCTGCTACTTCAGGAAAAACGTGGAGTCCAGGCCGCAACCCTATGATCAGGTAAGGTCCGATGTACTCCGCCTTCTCTCCGATAGTGAGAGCTGTATGAAGGATGGCGGATTCTCCCAGGACGATTATGACCTGGCTCGTTTCATGGTCTGTGCCTGGGTTGACGAAGTGATCCTGAGCTCCGGCTGGAACCAGAGCAACATGTGGCAGAGGGAACCGCTCCAGCGGGTTTTCTACAATACCGTCGAGGCGGGTGAAGAAGCCTTCGAAAAGCTGAATTCCCTCGGTTTTCATCAGTCCCAGGTGCGTGAGGTTTACTATCTCTGTCTCGCCTTGGGATTCAAGGGACGCTTCATTCACCCCGGGGACGAGTATCTTCTGGAACAGCTTAAACTGTCAAATCTCAAAATCCTGATGGGGAGTTCCGTCGGATCTCTGTCGCTGGAACGGGTTGAACTCTTTCCGGACGGTTATCCGGTCGGCGGAGTGAAAATCGCTCCCCAGAAGCGTGCGTTCCGGTTCACACTTCCCGTAATCATAGCGCTGGTTGGTCCAGTTGTGCTGCTGGGTGTTCTTTACATCATTTACCGTTTTGCTCTGGGCGGCATTGCGGAGAATTTCCTGAAGACGGTGGTCTGATATGAAACAGCTCCTGAAATATGCACTGCTGGTGATAGCGGTCGTGTTAGTTCTGCTGCTGATTGTGGGACTCGTACTGATCCTCGACTGGCCCTGGTGGGTGGGCGGTTTCATAATTCTCTGTATTGTGGGGATTTTTTTCGGCGGGTTTTTCCTGAAGAAACTCTGGCTGCGACGCAAGGAGCAGAGATTTGTTCAGCAGGTGATTGCAGAGGATGAATCCCATCTGAAGAAACTGCAGGGAAAGGAACGCGATGAGTATCTGGATCTCCAGAACCGCTGGAAAGAGGCGGTCGAGACTCTGCGCCGCTCGCACCTGAAGAAACAGGGCAATCCCCTGTATGTGCTCCCTTGGTATCTGGTTATGGGGGAAAGCGGCTCCGGCAAAACCACGGCCATAACCAGTGCCAAGCTTTCGTCACCCTTTGCTGAGGTAACTAGAACATCGGGTGTTTCGGGTACCAGAAGCTGTGACTGGTGGTTTTTTGAGCAGGCGATCGTAATCGACACCGCAGGCAGATTTGCGATTCCGGTGGACGAGGGCAGGGACAAGGAAGAGTGGCAGAAATTTCTCTCGTTACTGGTCAAATACAGAAAACGTGAACCGATCCATGGCCTGATAGTGACTGTTTCGGCGGACAAACTTGCCACGGGATCTGCAGAGGCTCTGGAGGAGGACGGGCGCACGATCCGCCGCCGAATTGATGAACTGATGAGGGTCCTGGGGGTAAAGTTCCCGGTTTATCTGCTTGTGACCAAATGTGATCTTGTGCAGGGGATGACCGCTTTTACCGACATGCTGCCGGAAAAAAGCCTGGATCAGCCGATGGGGGTGGTTAATCAGGAGCTCTCGAAGGATGTCACCGGATTCCTGGATCGGGTTGTTTACAGCATTGGCGAGCGACTAAGGAGTGTGCGGCTGCTGCTGCTCCAGCAGTCCCAGGGCAGGGAACTTAAAACGGGAGTACTGCTTTTCCCGGAGGAGTTTGAAGGCCTGAAGAAAGGGCTCACCGCCTTTGCAAAGTATTCGTTCCAGGAAAACCCGTTTCAGGAAACACCGATCTTCAGGGGAATCTACTTCAGCAGCGGTCGGCAGGAGGGAACTCCCTACTCCCATTTTCTGGGTGCGCTGGGGCTCATAGGCGAACGGGATGTCCTGCCCGGTACGAGCAAGGGGCTGTTTCTGCATGATTTCTTCTCAAAGGTGCTGCCCAGTGATCGCGGTTTGTTTGCTCCTACCTCGCGGGCGCTCGAGTGGCAGATCATAACCCGGAATCTGGGTCTGGCAGCCTGGCTCTTCCTGGGGGTGGCCGCAGCCGGTGTGATGAGTTTCTCATTTGTAAGGAACCTCGCCACCATCCGGGTCGCTTCCCATGAGTTCTCCCGGCCTCCGACACTCTCGGGCGAGATGACGGCGGATCTGGTCACCATGGACCGTTACCGGAGGATGATCAACAAGGTTGAAGTCCGCAACAGCAACTGGTGGGTACCACGTTTCGGACTCAACGAGAGCCGCAAGGTGGAGGCGGGACTGAAGGAACGCTACTGCAGGCTCTTCCAGGAGCGATTTGTCGTGCCACTGGACAAGAGGGTCAACGACTCCATGGCCGGTTTCGGTACCGCCACCCCCGACGATGTGATTGCGCCGTACATTGTTCATCTGGCGCGGAGGATAAATCTGCTCAAGGCCCGGCTTGACAAGGGTTCTCCGGGGGTGTTCAAGGCAATGCCGCTTCCGGCATACGTAACGCGAGCCGGTGAACAGCCCGTTGATGTTGAGACAGGCAAGAAGTTCGGGGATCTGTACATAAGTGCGCTGGTCTGGAGAACGGACAACGCAGAAATGACGAAGGAGCTGTCCGTGCTGCAGAGCTGGTACAAGCACCTGCTGGCTCTCAGATCCGGTAATCTTCAATGGCTTGTCTCCTGGGCGAACAGCCAGGGTGGGGCGCCCCCGGTTACTCTCCAATCCTTCTGGGGCGGAAGCCTGTCGCTTCAGGATGAAAAGACAGTTGCACCCGCCTTTATCCGTAAAGGGAAGGAGCAGATCAACGAGCTTCTGGCAGAGATAACCTCCGCCCATCCCGAACCGGAATTGTTGGAAAAGTCGAAGAGCTCCTTCGAAGAGTGGTACCGGATGAGTTGCTTCAATGTCTGGCAGGGATTTGCCAACCAGTTTCCCAGAGGGCGGGATCGTCTCAAGGGAGAAAAGGAGTGGCGGGAGGTGGCCGCGAAGATAGCGACCGATCAAGACCCCTATTTCGCTTTTTTCAGCAAACTGACTTCGGAACTTGAACCTTTGGTCGGAAAAGGTGAAATGCCTCCGTGGCTGCAGCAGGTTTATCAGTTCCAGCTACTCAAAACGAAGGGCTCTGCCGGTGCCATTGTCTCGAAGACCGCCGAAGAGGGCAAAAAGCTGGTCGGAAAGCTTGAAGAAGTCCTGGGCAGGGATAAACAGTTGTCATCTTCTCTGGATTCCCAGTCAGCCGCCTACAAGTCGATTCAGGAGTACCAGACGGCACTTGGCGCCGCAGCTCAGGGAGCGAAGGGCAGGAATCAGGCCTACCAGTTGGTGCTGCTGGTTTATGGGGAGGATGCGGCCGGAAAGTCACCCTTTAATTCGGCCTTCGAAGCCGCCGCCCGTCTCAGGTCGAGCATTGCTGGCGGGCGAGTGGACGATGCCTTTGGACGCTTGATTCAGGGACAGAGTGAGTTTCTGTGGGCCTTCGCCAGAAAGGAAGCCGCCTGTTCGCTTCAGAGCCAGTGGGAGGAGAAGGTGCTTCAGGAGGCTCAGGGCGCAGACGACCCCCAGATGATGCAATATTTGGTCGGGCAGGAAGGGCCGGTGTGGAAATTCGTGAACGGCGCGGCGAAGCCGTTCCTCGGCTGGAGCGCCCAGAAGGGGTACTACGCCAAAATAGCGCTGGGTGGTGCAGTAGAGTTTGATCCGCTTTTTTACTCGTTCCTCAGTAAAGGAGCCAAGGTAAAGGTGGCGGCCGCTCCCAGGCAGAGCAGTGGCGTTACCATCAGAGGGCTCCCCACCGACGCAAACCCTGAGGCCAGGGTGAGACCGCACAGTACCCGTCTCGAACTGCAGTGTGCCAGCGGCTCGCAATCGCTTGAAAATTTGAATTTCCCGATGCAGAAGACTTTTAATTGGGCCGCCGACAGCTGTTCAGATGTCATTTTCCAGATTGAAGCCGGAGAAATCGTTCTGACCAAAAAATATTCAGGTCCCCAGGCTTTTCCGGCCTTTCTTGAGGATTTTCCCGGCGGTCGGCGGACCTTCTATCCCAGCGAATTCCCGGCCCAAAAACAGGCTCTGGAGCGCATGGGCATCAAATACATAAAGGTGAATTACCAGATTAGCGGTCAACAGGCTGTTGTGAGCAAGGCCAAGGCACTGCCCGGACGGATTCCGGGGAGCATAACGCGGTGCTGGGACTAAAGCCAGCGGAGCAGCAATGGAGCTGGACTGCTTTCGGAAAGCATCCGGCGGCAAAGGATTTTATCCGTCTTGGACGAACTTTTCCACTATCAATCAGTATGGCGGAGTGGGTGGACAAAGGGTATTCAGTCGCAAAAGGGAGCTTTGAAACAGGTCGGCAGTCGCAGTTCTGGAGGTTCTGGGCGCGGGGAGCGGCAAATGGAGAGTTGGCATGCGGTCTTCTGAGGGACAGCAGCGACAGTATCGGGCGGGAATATCCGTTTTTGGTACTGGGATCCGGCCGGATCTCTTCCTGGCAGGAGAACTGGGATCTCATCCCGGCTGCTTGCGAGGGGGTCTGGAGCAGGATCGAATACCTCTGCACCCGTAACCAGGCCGAACTTGTCGGATTGGAGCGGGGACTTGCCGGAGTTAGACCTCCTGAGCCGAAATGGCTCGATTACCGGGCTGCCCGGGAGGCTGTTATGAAAGATATTAGCTCGAGAGAGTCTGTCCGGCAGATTGAGACCAGGCTGAAGCGCCCCCTGGAAGAAATGCAGCTGCGTATGGAGTTGGATTTGGAACACTCCGATCGGCTCATCCTTGCAAGTCATATCCTCGGCCGGATCAAGGCGGATGGCAAAGCGCTTCCCAATACTGTTTTCATCGGCGGGACGTTCGCTGCCACTTCACTGGTGTTGTACTGGCGTCCGCTGGCAGTGGAAGATTTTAGGGCACTGTGGGGTTGAGGCAAGGGAGGTCAGGCATATGGATGCAAAAGAACTATTGAGAGCCGGTAAACTCACGGCGGCACGCTCGCAGCTGGCTGAGGAGGTTAAGGCCTCTCCCTCAGACCCGGCCAAACGGACCCTGCTGTTTCAGGCTCTCCTGTTCTGCGGCGAGTGGGACAAGGCCGAGCGTCACCTCGATATTCTGGCTACACAGAACTCGACCGCCGAGACCGGTGCCCAGGTATACAAAAACCTCATTATTGCCGAGCGAAAACGCATGGAGGTCGTATCCGGTAACAGGCGCCCCGAGTTCATGACCGCGACCCCGCCTTTTCTGGATGCTTTTTTTCTCACAAGGGAAAAGCTTCTTGCCGGTAGGGCGGAGGAAGCGGCGGCGAGCTATCGGGATATGGAAAAACAATTGCCGGAAATTACGGGGACTCTGGATGGGGTGGCCTTCAAGGGATTGACGGATATGGACGCATGTATCCCCTGGTTTCTGGAGGTGTTCATCCATGACCGTTATCTCTGGGTCCCATTTTCGTCCCTGCGGGAACTCAGCATAAGCGAGGCAAAGACATTGTTTGACACGATTTGGTCACCGGCGCGGATTGTGACGGCGGATGGCCTTACTACCAACTGCTTTGTTCCCGTGCTTTATCCTGGTAGCTCCGCCAGTAATGATGACTTGGTAAGGTTAGGCCGGATGACTGTGTGGGAGGAACTTGGGGAAGGTTTCTATCGCGGATCGGGGCAGCATATGTTGCAGGTAGGGGAACTTGAGAAGGGATTGCTGGAGATTCGAGAACTGGTGGTGAACTATGAAAACGACCATTGACATCGCTGCGCTTCTGGCACCGCTGACGGGAGAGAACCCTGCCGGTGAAAACCTCCGCTATACAGCTGTGTATGAGGAGCTCAAGGAGGCCCGCAAATCGGAAGACGACTTTGCCATGGGAGAATGGCAGCGTGAAACCAAGTCTGCCGATTGGAGCAAGGTTGTTGCCACTGCGTTGGAGGTGCTGACGACCAGGAGCAAGGATCTCCAGGTCGCTGCCTGGCTGACCGAGGCCCTCATCGAATCCGAGGGTTTTGAAGGACTTTCAAACGGTCTCACCGTTCTGGAGGGGCTTCTGAGGAATTTTTGGGAATCCGTCTATCCATTAATGGAAGAGGGGGACATCGAGTACCGTTTGGCTCCTTTTGAATTTCTCAATGAGCGGATTTCTGCCCGTATCAGGCAGTCCACCCTGACCGCTTCCGGATATTCCTGGTTCACCTGGCAGGAATCACGGGACGTCGGCTACGAGGCAGATACCAAAAACAAGTATGGCGATATCGATGAAACTAAAAAACGGCGGCGTGACGAACTGATTGCGGAAGGTAAGGTTACCGCTGAACAGTTCGATTCTGCCGCAGTCTTGACCCCGCAGCAGCAGCGCTCGGAGCTGGTGGATCAGCTGGCTTCATGTCAGGAGGCTTTTGCCAGGCTTGACAAAATGGTGGATGAAAAATTCGGGCGGGACGCGCCGCGCATCTCTGATATTGGCCAGGCTCTGGAAGAGTGCGCCCGTCTGGTTGCAAAGCTGTACGGGGACCAGCCCCCCCCGATCGTCGGGGATAAACCGCCGCTGTCGCCGAAGACCGTTCCATCGGCCGTTAAATCTGAAACCGCGCCGGTTCCAGTGAAGGCTGCCACATCTTCTGTATCGCCGCCAGAAGCGGTAACTCCTGTCCGTGCCGCCGTTCTGGCCGGATCATCCACTGTTCTTCCGGAAACCGGCTTACATGAAGAAACTCTCTGGCAAGAAGCGCAAAGGATGCTGGAAGGGGGCGAAATACGGGATGCACTGGACCGGCTGCTGAGCGCCTCCTACAGCATGCCGTCCGAGCGGGAGCGTAACCGTTACCGGCTCCTGATCGCGAAACTCTGTATCAAAGCCGACCGGCACGATCTGGCACGACCGATCGTGGAGGGTCTCAATGCGTTGATCGATGAACTGCACCTGGAAAGATGGGAATCTCCCCTCTGGCTGGCCGAGGTGCTGGAAGCTCTGTACCAGTGCCTCACCTGCGGTGAGCCATCGGACGAGGATTTGGGGAAGGCTCATGAGTTGTTCCGGAGGCTCTGTGCCATGGATGTGACTAAGGCGATTCTGTACAGGAAGTAGACATCAGGAGAAAGGGGGATATATGCCGAAAAAAGAAAGCTTGCAACACAAGATTGACCGGGTGAGGGCCCCAAGGGTTCAAATCACCTACGACGTGGAAATTGGCGACGCCATCGAAATGAAGGAGATTCCCTTCGTGGTGGGCGTTCTGGCCGATCTGTCCGGCAAACCTGACGAGCCGCTTCCCAAGGTGAAGGACAGGAAATTCGTGGAGATCGACAGGGACAATTTCAACAACGTGCTGGAGGCGATGAAACCCAGGGTCGCCTTCAAGGTGGACAACAAGCTGACCGGTGACGACAGCAAGCTGGCTGTTGAACTACGCTTCAAGTCTCTGGACGACTTCCACCCCGAACAGGTGGCCCAACAGGTGGAGCCTCTCAGGAAACTGGTGGAAGCGCGTCGACGTCTCTCCGAACTCCTGGGAAAGCTGGATGGCAATGACAAACTCGACGAACTCTTGCAGGATGTGATTACCAGTACCGATTCGCTCCAGAAACTGGGTAAAGAGGCCGGAATCACAGCTGAGTCCGACGAGACAGACAAAAAGTAAAGGAGGTGAGTTGTTATGGGAGAACAGGAGAAGGAACAGGTCCAGGCGGCACAAGCGGAAGCGGTCGCTGAGGAAAAAGGGCTGCTGGACCAGATTATTCAGGAAGGACGCATGGCCCGCGACGAGAGTCAGTTGGGGAACGCGCGTGATATCCTGGGCGAGTTCGTGAAGCAGATCATGGCCGGGGCGATCGTTGTCTCCAAGGATACGGAGCTAATGATCAACTCCAGGATCGCCCAGATCGACCGGCTGATTTCAGCCCAGCTCAACGAGGTCATGCACAATGCTGAATTTCAGAAGCTGGAGGCCTCCTGGAAGGGGCTTTCCTTTCTGGTGGATCAGACCGAGACCGGCGAAAGGCTGAAGATCAGGGTGTTCAATATCACCAAGAAAGAGCTTCTCAAAGATATGGAGAAGGCCAGCGAGTTCGACCAGTCGACCATCTTCAAGAAAATCTATGAAGAGGAGTTCGGCACCTTTGGGGGGGCGTCCTATGGTTGTCTGATCGGCGACTACGAGTTCGGCAATCATCCCCAGGATATGTCGCTCCTGGAGAAGATGTCCCAAGTAGCTGCGGCGGCCCACGCCCCGTTCATTTCGGCCGCTTCACCGACCATCTTCAATCTGGAGAGTTTTACCGAGTTGGGAAATCCCAGGGACATGGCGAAGATCTTTCAGAGTGTGGAGTACGCCAAATGGAAATCCTTCCGTGATTCGGAAGATTCACGCTATGTGGGGTTGTGTCTGCCACATATCCTTATGAGGCTTCCTTACGGGCAGGCTACCGTTCCGGTCGAGAGTTTTGATTTTGAAGAGAGCGTAGACGGCAGCACCCACGCCAAGTACCTTTGGGGCAACGCGGCTTATGCGTTGGGTGTGCGGATTACCGATGCATTCGCCAAGTACGGTTGGACCGCTGCTATCCGGGGCGTAGAAGGTGGCGGCCTGGTGCAGGGTCTGCCGGTGCATACCTTCAAGACCGACGAGGGGGAGGTGGCGCTCAAATGTCCAACGGAAATTGCCGTCACCGACCGGCGTGAAAAAGAACTGGCCGATCTCGGCTTTATTCCGCTGGTTCATTGCAAGAACACGGACTACGCGGCCTTTTTCAGTACCCAGACCGCCAATAAGCCGGCTGTGTACGACACCGATGCCGCCAATGCCAACTCGCGACTTTCGTCGCAGCTTCAGTACATCCTGGCGGTGTCCCGCTTTGCTCACTACCTGAAGTCGATCATGCGGGACAAGATCGGCAGCTTTATGACCCGCAAGAATGTGGAAGATTACCTGAGCCGCTGGATCAGCAACTATGTGCTTCTGGATGACGATGCCGGCCAGGAGATGAAGGCGCGCTACCCGCTTCGTGAAGCGCGGATAGAGGTGGCCGACATTCCGGGCAAGCCGGGGGCTTACCGTGCGGTGGCATTTTTGAGACCTCACTTCCAACTGGATGAACTGTCCATATCTCTGCGGTTGGTGGCAAATCTGCCGCCTCCGGCGAAAGGTTAAACTAAATTACAAAGGAGAAAAGCCATGGCATTCGACGCATTTTTGAAAATTGACGGTATCCCGGGCGAAAGCACCGACGACAAACACAAGGATTGGATTGAAGTCCTCTCCTACAGCCACGGCGTGAACCAGCGTGCATCCGGTTCGGCCAGTACGGGAGGTGGAGCCAGTGCAGAGCGGGCCGATTTTGCCGATTTCAGCATAGTAAAAGCCCTCGACAAGGCCGCCCCGAAGATCTTTGAGGCCTGTGCAAGCGGCAAGCACATCAAGACGGTGACGGTGGAGCTTTGCCGGGCCGGTGGTGACAAGGTCAAGTACATGGAATACAAACTCAGCAACTGTATTGTCAGTTCTTACCGTCCGGGCGGTTCTTCCCAGGGAGGCGAAACTCTGCCTCTGGAGGAGGTCAGCTTCAATTATGGCAAAATCGAGCTGGCCTATACCCAGCAGAAACGGGCAGACGGCAGCGGTGGCGGCCAGGTGGCGGCCGGGTGGGACCTTGAGAAGAATACGAAGGTGTAGGAACATTTCGCCATGGGTGAACAGACTACATTACGGTCATCGCTGCTGGACAGGCTCATCGACCGCGAACCGGGCGTTTCGCGTGAGTCTGTCCAGAGCCGGTTCGTGACCATCAGTCAGATTCGTGATTCTGTGGTCAGGGATCTGGAAAACCTGTTGAATACCAGGCGCTGCATTCTTGATGTGCCCGAGTCCTGTGCCCTGGTGAATACATCGGTGTTCACTTACGGGCTAAAGGATTTCATGTCATACAACCCCAGGAGTCCATCGGTCCGTCTCGAGATCAGGCAGGAGATCGAACGAACCATTGCCCTGTTTGAACCACGGCTCAGGAACGTGTCGGTTCGTATTGAAGGAACGGAGGGTCTGGAGCGGAGTCTGCGTTTAAGAATCAGTGCGCTGCTGGTGTCCGACCCGGTTAGCGAGCCGATCACATTTGATACCTATCTGGACATCAACCGGGGAGAGTTTGTCATAGCGAAGTGAACATGAAGGGATGTTTAAATGGACGACGACTTTCTCAGCTACTACGAGCGCGAGCTGACTTTTGTCCGCGAGATGGGACGGGAGTTTGCCAGGAAGCATCCCAAGATTGCGGGGAGGCTGCTCCTTGAACCGGACAAGTGCGAGGACCCGCACACGGAACGGCTCATTGAGGCTTTTGCGTTTCTTTCCGCCAGGATACATAGGAAGGTAGATGACGATTTCCCCGAGATTACCCAGTCACTGCTGAACATCCTTTACCCCCATTACACCAACCCGGTTCCGTCCCTGTCGGTGGTGCGCTTCGATCCTGTCGTCAAGAACATCCCCGCCGGAGGATACCGGATTGAGCGGGATACAACATTATTCTCCAAGCCGATTGATGGCATTCCGTGCCAGTTCACTACCACTTCTACGGTGACCCTTTGGCCCGTCGAAGTCCTGTCAGTTGCCCTGGTCGAGCCGAAAAGGCTGGTCAGGGATGCCCAACAGGCGATCGTAGTGCGCCTCAAGGCCCACAATAACAGCACCTTTTCCCAGCTTGGCTGCGAGAACCTCCGCTTTTACCTCAACGGTCAGCGCCAGCATGTTTTTCACCTCTATGAATTGCTCTTCAACAACGTCTGTCGCGTGGAGTGTGAGTCGGCCGGAAGTACCGGCGTACCGGAGATAATTTCCCTCGGCAACGATGCCATCCGACCGGTCGGCTTCGAGCGGGAGGAGGGGATGCTGCCTTACTCGGAACGCTCCTTTCCAGGTTATCTGCTGCTCTTCGAGTATTTCTGCTTTCCGGAAAAGCTGCTTTTTTTCGATCTGGCAGGACTTGACCGCCTCAGACAGGCGGCCATGGGCGATACCATGGATGTCTGGATATACCTGGACCGCCCGGCCAAAGGAACGCTCCTGGTGAATGAACAGACCTTCTGTCTGCATGCGACACCGGTTGCCAACCTCTTCAAGCGCATTGCGGAACCGATCCGTATGGAGCATCAGAAGACCGAATATCTGGTGCTGCCCGATTTGCGAAGGATCGAGGGTACGGAAGTTTTCAGCATCGATCGGGTGGCGGCCACCTCATTTTCCACTGCCGAGAAACTGGCTGAGTACAAGCCTTTCTACTCGATCCGCCACCATCTGGATGAAGCAGATGAGTACACGGAGGGAGCCTACTGGCATATGCAGCGGCGCCCATCGGGGCGAAAAGGTGACAACGGGACCGATGTGTTCCTCTCCTTCAGTGATCTCCTCTACAAACATGTGGAACTGGAGACCGAAACTCTCACCGTCAACATTACCTGTACCAACCGTGATCTTCCCGCACGCCTGCCGTTCGGTGACCGGGAGGGGGATTTCGAGATGGAGATTGCGGCGCCGGTTGCCCGCATCTGCTGCCTCCTGAAACCGACCCCGGCACGGCGAAGCGCCCTGGCCGGAGCGCTCCAGTGGCGGCTGATATCCCATCTCTCCCTCAACTACCTGTCGCTGGTGGAAGGTGGGGAAGATGCACTCAGGGAAATCCTGAAGCTGTACGATTTCGAGAACTCTCCGGCAACCCGGCAACAGATAAACGGCATAGTTGCGCTTGAATCCCGGCATGTGACCAGGAGGGTGGGACGCTCATTCTGTCGCGGGATAGAGACGACCATAACCTTTGATGAAGACAAGTTCGCAGGGGCGGGGGTCTACCTTTTTGCAAGCGTGCTGGAGCAATTCCTTGGCCAGTACGTGTCGGTAAACTCTTTCACCCAGATGACCGTCAGAACATTACAGCAGAAAGAGAGGCTTACCCAGTGGCCACCCAGGAACGGCAAGCGAATTCTGCTCTGAGGAAGCTGGTTTTAGAGGAGTTTCACGGCATCTCATTCTTCAGAGCCGTGCAGCTCATCGAATTGCTGGACTCCCGGAGGATGGTTGGTGAATCGCTTTCTCACGTCGAGGAGCCGGTGCGCTTCAAAGTCAAGCCGAGCCTGGGGTTTCCACCCAGCGATATTGAAAGCGTCAAGGAAGTGGACGAGGAAAAAAATATCGAAATGTCGGTGACCTTCATGGGGCTTCTGGGTGCTTCGGGAGCGCTTCCCAGCTGGTACACCACTCTGGCGATGGAGCGCCTTGCCGCAAAGGATACGGCACTGACGTCATTTTTCGACGTCTTCCATCACCGGCTGATTTCACTTTTCTACCTGGGATGGAAGAAAAATCGCTTTGCGGCCCGCTTCCAGTCAGAGATGCGGGACCGCTGCTCCACCTATTTCCTAAGCCTGATCGGCCTGGGAACCGGAGGGCTGGCAGATAAGGTCGGTTTTTCGCTCGACTCCCTGGTTTATTGCGGTGGACAGCTGTCGAGGCAGGTATGTTCAGCCGGTTCTATCGAAACGACGGTGGAGTATTGCCTGGGGATAAAGACCGTCGTGGAGCAGTTTGTCGACCGGAAGATCCCGATTGAGCCCGAGGACCGGTCGCGGCTCGGAC